>Ga0209395_1003627_pt1 | contig 18848 bp, 9 predicted proteins | sample GOMGulsemesocosm_3_FD_184635 | JGI IMG/M metagenome (GOLD analysis project Ga0209395, IMG submission 184635) | Methane-oxidizing microbial communities from mesocosms in the Gulf of Mexico - GOM9D Gulf of Mexico (SPAdes) (version 2) | ecosystem: Environmental > Aquatic > Marine > Cold seeps... | reverse complement strand
AAATTCGTTTGGATTAGTAATCGTATTATACCTTGGTAAATAGCTAAAGTTATAACCAGTTTTTACATCTACTTCAATAACAGATTCACCGTTCTTACCTGTTTTTGTTTGAATCAAAATAACACCATTAGCACCACGTGATCCATAGATAGCGGTTGCAGTTGCGTCTTTTAATACTGTGGTCGATGCGATATCGGCAGGATTAATTGAGTTGATACTTCCAGAAAAAGGTACTCCATCTACTACGTATAATGGATCTCTGTTACCGTTAATAGAACCAAAACCTCTAATACGGATAGTAGAAGATGTTCCTGGTTGACCAGAGGTGTTAATTACATTTACACCCGCAACTTCTCCAGCTAAAGCTTGAGATACATTGGAAACACTTTTAAGCTCCAATTTATCAGCTTTCACAACTTTTGCACTTCCTGTAAATGATTGCTTTGTACTTGTTCCGTACCCGACAATAACTACTTCTTCTAAAAGATTTGACCCTTCAAGAACTACGTTTAGTTGATTTGAAGACCCTACGGTTTTACGGCTAGTTGTCATTCCAACATAGCTAAATACAAGAACATCGCCTTGTTTTGCTTTAATTTTGTACAAACCATCAAAATCGGTTTCTACTCCGGTACTTGTACCTTTAATAATTACACTTACTCCTGGTAATGGTCCGGTTTCATCCGATACGGTTCCAGAAATCTCTTTTTCCTGTGCAAATGTGAATTGCACAACTAACGCTAGCAAGAGCGTTAAAATCCCATTAAACTTTGTTTTCATTTGTAAAATTGTTTGAATTAATTTTATTTGGTTCCCTATGTACTATATAAATCGTGACTTTCTGTTTATAAGAAGCAGCACTGTTGTTTTTGTATAATGACTATAGAGGGCAGTAAAGCTATGGTAAATTTTATTTGCTGTTACAAGGTGTTTTTTCATTAAAATGCGGTTAAGTCTCTTTTATTTTAAGTGATTAATATTGTTACCGGTAGTTTGTTTGTATATAGTTTTGTGAAACTGTTAAAGATTGGTTAAAGTCATAAAAAGAAGAGGTATTGCTATTTGTGAATGTCATAAAAAAAAAGAAAAATGTTAATGAAAAACTAAAATTTATACTAGTAAATATGTTTTTTTTATAGGGAAAAAAGGTTCATTTATTCATGTATTAGTTTTTTTATTAAATAAACAGTTTTTAATATTCTAATTTTGGAAACATCATAAATTAAGTTTTTTGCAAAAAAAAAGCTGAACAATGGTCACATTGTTCAGCTTTTAAGCTATTAGATTTAATCTTAAATTTTACATATAAACATGTGTATTTAAGTTAAAATGTTTAATTAATCAAGTTTTATTGTTTCCAAAAATATAGAACCCCATGTTGTCCCGTCAATATCATTCCCTCCTTGTACAAGTACAGGATTAATTTTCATAGTCTTTTGACATGGGTTAAGTATAGTCCCTGTTGCTTTGATTGAATAAGGTGCTTGTGGAGAACCATTATATGTAGTGGTTATATAAGGTTGTTCTTCTATTGTGAACGCACCAGTTTCAACATCTATATCTATTCGAACAGGCTTGTTAGTTGTGATAATTTCACCCCACCATCCTTCAACCCAATCTAGGGCAAGACCGTTAATCATCATTTCTCCTTCCGAATTAATGAAAGTTTCTACTCGTGTTGAATAATCAAAATGTTCACTCCATGAACCTGTTCCAGACCATGTTCCAACAAAGTCTTCTAATACGATTGGACATTTTCTAAAAAACTCAATTTTTAAATCTTCCTTTTCTAAAGTGAAAACACCACTGTTGATAGAAACTAACTCTAAAAACAAGTAAGTACTTCCTTCTTCTGGAATAGCATCGTAGTTACTTGTAATCGTTAAAGTTCCGCTATAGGAATTGGCAGGAATTGTAATGTCTGATAATGTATATTGATCTGTGGTTGCAGTGGTTAATATGTCATTGTCTAGGTCATCTTCTTGTATTTGTATTGATATAGTTCTCGCAGATTCAGAGATTGTACTTACTTGAACTTCAATTTGTACACTAAGTCCAGTACTTGGAGTTGCAAGCGTAGCAGTATTTTCAGTTAGTTGAATATGAGTCTGTCCATTTACATTGTCAAACACTAATAGTTCGTCATTCTTATCACAAGAAGTAATAAATAACAATCCTACTATGAATGATAAATATTTTATTGTTAATTTCATAATATTATGTTTTATTAATAATTAGGATTTTGTTGGATATTCGGGTTTGCATTTAGTTCAACAAGAGGAACAGGAACTGTAAATCTGAAGTCTGTAGCTTGAAGTGAACATTCATTATTAATTGCGCAGTCCACTACATCGCGTTCAATACCCTTATCAGCTCTTTTTCCTAATCTTTTTAGATCTTTGTATCTGTGGCCTTCAAAAGCAAATTCAATTCTTCTTTCTGCTAAAATACCAGCAAAAGCTTCTGCTTCTGTATTGTATACTGGAAGATCTTGTGCAGATCCAAATCTAGCGTCTCTTAATTGTTTGATTAATGTGGCTGTACCGTTAAAATCTCCTGCATCAGCTAATGCTTCTGCTTTAATAAACAACATTTCAGATACCCTGAATATTTTTAAATCATTCATCAATGGTTGTCCATCCTTTCCTGGGTATTTTTTTATAACTAAAATATCATCAGCTGGATTTTGGTTTGTTAAATAATCCGAATCAATCAATGATGAATCATCTACGTAAGATGTGTATCTAATATCACTTGGGTCTAATAGATTAAATACCGCTCGACTCATTTCAAAATAAGGTGATCCAGCAAGTGTAGCATTGATAAACGCATAGTTTGCTCCAGCCCATCCTCCAGCAAATCCACTACCGGTACTTCCTTGTCCATCGTAGTTGTCTCCAACTGTTCTAGCAAGTTTGAAAATAATCTCGGTATTGTCCGTGTCAGTAAACATATCTAAGAATTGCGCTTGATTAGCGATGTCATATTTTGCCAATAAAGTGTCTGCATATCCTTCTGCTATGCTATATTGACCTCTGTAAGCAGCCATTCTTGCTTTAAGAGCTGTCACAAAGTCTTTAGAGATATAGGTAGGATTACTTTGTTCTGTTAATAATGAGTTGGCTTTTGAGAGATCTGAATCTATAGAAGCAAATATTTCACCATTCGTGTTTCTTGGTAAATTTTGATCAATCGTTGGTACAAAATCTAATAAAATTGTTGCAAGGGCGCTATCATCAGTATAATCTGGTGTTAGGTATGAAAGTAATGTAAAGTGTGAGAACGCTCTAATAGCATAAGCTTCTCCGAGTATGTTATTATATTGAACTTGCTCATTTGACTCAGGTGTAATTAATTCAGCAGCTTCAATAATTCTGTTTGCTGAGTTTAGTGCGTCATATGAGTTGTTCCATAGAGATTCTGAAAAGTCACTACTAGGGTTTAATACAAAACCATAACTACCATCACTTAATCCTTGTCCACCATTATCAAATCCAATGGAAATCTCATCTGTAAATACTGAATTAAATTGTATTTCGTTAGTAACATCTAGTTCGTCATAGGTTTTTAGAATTCCTGAATTTAGGTCATTTACTGTTTGGAAAGCTTGTTCTGCTCCTAATCTTCCTTTTTGCTCAATGTCTATTGCATCACTACATCCTATAAATAAAAGGGTGTAAACTGCAATGACACTTAATATTTTTATGTTTTTCATTGTATAATCTTTTGTTTATTAAAATGATAGGTCAATTCCTATTGATATAGTTTTTGGACTAGGGTATGTGTTTGAACCGTTACTTCTGGCTTCCACATCATAACCTCTCCATTTGGTCCATGTAATTAAGTTTTCTGCATTAGCAAAAAGTTTTATCCTTGAAAATCCTGTTCCTTTTAAAAATTTGTTCGGGATACTGTATCCAAAGTTGATGTATCTTAGTCTTAAGTAGTCAGCATCTCTTAGATATCGTGTACCGTCAAAACTTAAATTGGTAGCCGTTAAAGAAGGGATGTCAGTTGTACGGTTTTCTGGGGTCCAGGCTCTTAATAAGTCTGTAGAGCTTCTAAATTGACCTACGGCTGTTGGGTCTTGGAACCCTGCTAAGTCGTAGTCATATCTGTCAACACCCACAGTGTAGTTAAATTGTGTAGACAAGAAAAAACCTTTGTAATCAGAGGAGAAACCAAAACTACCAGTAAAATCTGGATATATGTTTTTGTCTAACCATACTCTATCATTATCTACATCTGGGTTTTCTGTCAAGTCTCCCTCTGCAGTTAAATATAATTGGTTACCATTTGCAGGATTAACTCCGGCATATCTGTAGTCGTAATATTCGAATAATTTACCTCCAATACGTCCAGTACCAATGAGTTCTGTTTGGTCACCTGGTAAATCAATAAGTTTTGTAGCATTATGGTTTCCTACAAAGTTTAATACTAAAGAATAGTCCTCTTCGTTTAGTATGTTGTAGTGTAATTCAAGGTCTAGTCCTTTATTTTCTAATTCACCAACATTTGCATCTAATGAATTTACTCCGTTAATTGCCGATACTGGTTTTGACTGGAAAAGATCAGAAGTGGTTTTTACATATGCCTCAATAGTTCCTCTGAATTTTCTGTCAAACATAGCGAAATCAACACCTATGTTTGCAGATGTAATTGTTTCCCATTTAAGTGTACTATTACCTATTTGTGATAAAAACAGGGCATTTGCACCTTGGTATCCTGCTCCGGTTGCAAATAAATCTCTTGTCAAATCTGCTGCTGAGAAATATCCAGATCCCGAAATGTTTTGGTTTCCTCCTGTTCCGTACGAACCTCTAAGTTTTAGTACATTGAATATCGAATCTGCCATAAACGACTCATTATGGATATTCCATCTTGCTGCTACTGAGTAAAATGTTCCCCATTTATTACTGTCGGAAAATCTAAATGATGCATCACGTCTAATGGTACCTGTTATTCCGTATTTACTGTCGTAGTCATAATCAGCTTGACTAAAGTAAGAGAATAAACCAGCCTCTAAAATGTTAGCACTTGCAACATCAACGAAATAATCGTTTTCTGAGTTGTCGTCAATAAAAGCAGAACCATCACCAGGGTAGAAGGTTGCAACATTTAACCCTTCTTGTCTATATCCGAATCTTTGATAATGAGCTTTAAAGTATTCTGTATATAATCCAACACTAAAAGAGTGTTCGTTTATTTGTTTGTTGTAGTTTAAAGATGTTACCTGGTTAAAAGCAAATTGTCTTTCGTAAAATTGATCTTGGAATCCAGGAGTATTATTTCCACTTTGTGCAAATAATAAAGCATTAAAGGATGTTGGTCCTTCTGCTCTTGTAAGTACTTCTTCTTCTAGATCTGTACTGGCTACTATTCCTATTGTAAGGTCATCAGTTATTTTATAACTAGCATTTAAACTAGCAATCATTTTTATTTCCGCTTCTTCTCTAGTGTACGTTTCAAGTCTGTCCATTAAGAAATATGGAGTGTTTGCAAAACTTAGAGGGCTTATGTAGTCTGCTCCGGTTGTGTAATCGTCTGGAGAGAAGTATGGTACTGATTGTAATGCTCCTAGAATGAAGTTTCTGTTGATAGCTCCTGTCCCAATTGAGTTTGGTTCATTTGAAGTGGAGTAGTTTAAAGAAAGTTTTAAACCGTAATTGAATTTATCGTTTTTGCTTCGACCATCAACATTTGTTCTGATATTAAACCTTTTAAGATCACTGTTTTTTAGTACTCCTGATTGATCGTGAAATCCTAACCCTACGTAGGATCTTAAATTTTCACCACCTGCTGTTAAGCTTAAGTTATGACTTACAGTTTGCGCTTTGTCAAAGAAGAATTCATCCCAGTCTGATGTTTTATAACTATCAATTTCTGTGTCTGTTAATGTAGCTCCTAATCCCTTACCTAGTTGGTTTTCTAAGGTCAACTGTTGTTGTGAGTTCATTAAGTTGTATGAACTTTTTTGTAGCGTTGCATAACTAAGTTGTCCGTTGTAGCTTATTTTGAGATCTTGATCATAATTACCTGATTTTGTTTTGATAATTACAACACCATTAGCTCCCCTGTTTCCATATATAGCAGTTGCTCCAGCATCTTTTAAAACAGAAATAGATTCAATTTCATCTGGATTTAAACTCCTAAAATTGTCTTGGTCAACTGGAGCACCATCCATTATAAACAATGGTTCTGTGTCACCATTAATAGAGCTAATTCCTCTAAGGTTTACGGTAGAATTTCCACCGGGTTGTCCAGAAGAAGTAGAGATGTCTAAACCTGCTACCTGTCCAGAGAGTGTTTGGATAACACTTGCATTTGGTCTTTCAGTAATGCTTTCAGAGGTAATGGTAACAGAGGAAATACTAGATTTTGTTTTTGTGGTATTTCCGTATCCTACAACTACAACTTCTTCTAGTATGTTTCCTCCAATTAAGGTTACGTTAATTGTATTAGATTGTCCAACTTTTACAGTTTTCTTATCCATACCGATATAGCTAAATACAAGTACGTCTCCTGGTTTTGCTGTAATAGTGTATAAACCATCAAAATCTGTTTCAGCTCCCGTAGAAGTACCTTTAATAATTACACTTACTCCTGGAAGCGGACCAGTTTCGTCCGATACAGTTCCAGAAATTTGTTTTTCCTGTGCGAATGTGAATTGCACAACTAACGCTAACAAGAGCGTTAAAATTCCATTAAACTTTGTTTTCATTTGTAAAATTGTTTGAATTAATTTTATTTGGATGACTTTAAGTAAGTTAGTGCATTTAAGGCCGTAAACATTTTTGAGTTTGTTAAATGATTGAATGTTTGAAGCTTTAAAAATGTCAAATTCTTAGTAAAGTTTAGTAAACATAGCATTAATTATGTTAATTGGGAAATATTTGTGATTATTTAAATGTTATGTGGTGGTTGGTTTACTGTTTGAAATTGTGTAATTCTTATGAAAACTTAGTTAAATCAATGTTAAATTTGTTAAAAAACTAATAAATCGCAAATTTAGGTTTGATAAACTGTTTTATTTATTTTATTCGTAATTCTTGTTTTTTTTGGTTTTTCTATAAAAAAAACCATTCAAACTCTCGTTTGAATGGTTTTTTAAAATAATTAGTTTTAACTGTTAGAAGTGAGGGTTTTCATCTTCTGCAAATCCAGTTCTTTTGTGTCCTTTGAATTGGAAAACTGTACCAGCAGCCCAATCAAATTCAACTTCAAAGTAAATTTCATCTACGAGCGTATTACTTTCAGTTGTATAAGATTTTTTAGAGATCTTCCCGTTTTTTAGATTTACTGTTCCATCATAATAGGTTTCTATGGCATCATCTTCTCCGGAAAAGGATAATTCATTAACATTAGTGTTAACTCTTGTTTTGATTTCCATCCAGTTTTTATGATCATCAATCCACATAGTTCCGTCGTCAGCTGCAGTGTTGTTAGTGGTAAATTGTACATAGTCCCCACCGTAAGCAGGAGTTACGCCGTCTGGTTCTAATGCTATTATCCACCAGTCACCTGACATTTCCTCTACTGATGTTCCACCTACTTCAATGTCTTCTACTTCATCACATGATGTGAATATTATCAAAATAAAGCAACTTAATGCTGTAAATAGATTTTTTATAAATTGTTTTTTCATCGTCTTAAATTAAAATTGAACTTGTTTAAGTTGGACTTTGAAAGCTCCATTTCCAAAGTTTCCCGTTCCTGTGTAAGTAATTGTTTTCGTTGTTGCATTAACAGTAAAATCTGTAATTTCAACTGTGTTACCCCATGTTGGTAGAGTTGCAATAGTTGAAGTAAAAGAATTACCAGGAATGTCATTTGCGGTTATTTCTGCATAACGAGCAGCGTAATTTGGGCCATAACCTCTACCGAATGAATAGTATCCACCAATTGCATGAGAGATTTCATATGTATTATCTCCAGTTTTCCAGATTATAACATATTGTAAGTCATTGTATTTAGCAGATGCCTCAAAAGCTGGTGCGCGTTGTACGCTTGAAAGGTATAAGCCTTCAATGCTTGTGGTTAAATCTCCTGTGTTAGCAACCCAAACTTCTCTCATTGCTGATCCGTCAAATCCGTCTGCATTTGTAGCTGCATAATTAACGGTGTAATGGTCTGGTTTACTTGTGTCTATTCCAGTAAAACCTTGGTATACACCAGAGGTATATGAAATTTTAGTTTCAATTTCATTTTCCCCTTCCATGGATACAGCTCCTTCTTCCGTGTAAGTGTCACCTTGGTTTATAATTACTTGGTTCTCACCGAAAAGAGTGATTATTGGGAAGTTTGTAACTTTTGAAACTCCTGATGTACTTTCATCATCTTCTAAACACGAAAAAAGTGTTAAAGAAAAGAATAATAGAAATATTAAATTTAATTTTTTCATTTTTTTATGTGTTTAGTTAATTACCTTGGTACCAAACGCTTTTTGTAAGCGCTGCATGTGTTGGTGTATTCGTATTTCTTTGACGTTCATTTAATGGGAATTCGAAACGTCTAGGTAGTTTTCCTGAAGTTTTACCTTCAATAGAGTATGATAACTGTCCAGAAATGTATGAAGGGTCAGATTGATCTAAAGTAGATACTTTAGGATATCCCGTTCTGTTTTGTTCAAAAAATGATTCAAAACCATTTGTAGGGAAGTTTGCAACCCATTTTTGTGTGATGATAGCTTCTAGGTTCTCTTCTAAAGAGCCATTTGGATATGTATAGGTTCCACTGGTTGCTTCCCATTGAGAAAATGCTGCTGCTACTCCTTGATTGAATAATGTTTCAGAGTTTGTTCCTCCTGCATATCTTAAGTTTGCTTCAGCTTGTAAAAATTTACTTTCAGCCAAAGAAATAAAATATATTGGAGAAGTAGGGCTTAATTCAACAACTGAAGTTGTTGAGCTTCCGTCTTCAAAATCACCTTGATATTGAAATGTTGTTCCATCGTAGAACTTAGCCAATCTATCATCGCTGTTGTCTTGTAAGAAAGACCCCATGGTGTGACTCGCTCTCAAGTTTGTGCTTACGTTTAATTGTCTACGGTCAGATTCGTATAATGGATTACTTCTACTATCTTCATCTTTAAATTGAGTTATAGCGGCATCTTTATCTAAGAATTGAGCTCCATTAGATAGTAAAGTTTGAATTCCGTTTGATGCTACAGATGCTCTAACTTCAGTTTGTCTCAAGTAGATCTTTAGTAATAAGGTGTTTGCGAACTTTGTCCAGTCTGTCATGTCACCAGCAAAAATCAAGTCAGTTTCTCCTGGAATATTATCTTGAGGAGATAAAGATAAGTCTTTACTTAATGCCATTTTTAAATCTGCTTCCATGATGTCATAAACCTCTTGAGCAGTTTCGAATTTTGGATTTAATATGGCCGGGTTATTTGCTTCACTATAAGGAATGGCATCGTATAAATCAACTAACACTTGAGAAGAATATACTTCTAAACAGGTTGCTATTAAGTAATAGTTCCAGTTTTCTTCTGTTGCTGCATTTGCTTTAATATTTCTTACGTCAGTAAGAGCATCATACATCGCTGCCCATCCTCCTTCGAATATGGCACTTGAACTTGTTATTGAGTAGTCATCAAGAGATTTGTATTGATTGGCTACTGCACTTTGAGTCCAATATTGACTCCAAAAACCTCCAGCGAGTGCGAAGTACGATCCGGTTGCTCCTGCGATACCTGTTTGAGAACCTGGTAGCTCTGTAGACATTGGTATTTCGCTCGGGGCTAATAAATCTGGGTCAGTATTGATGTCTAGATCAGTTTCACATGCGCTGAACAATAATAATCCAACCAATGTTAAACTTGATATTATTTTATATGTGTGTTTCATTGTTGTTATTTTTTAAAATGATAATTTTAAGCTGGCTCCGTATGTACGTTGAGATGGGTTAGTTGCGAATTCTCCGAATTCACTTGTAATTCCTCTACCGTAGTTTGTTGTTTCTGGATCTACATAAGGATTGTCTCCAGGAGTCCATAAAAATAGATTCTTTCCGTAGATAGAGAATGATAATGAAGAAAGACCTAAATCTTTTACAACGTCACTTGGTACATTGTAGGCAAGTGATAAGTCTCTTACTCTAACAAATGTTTTGTCGATAATATGAGTTCTTTCCGCCGCAGGATTTTGTGTCATATTATAAAAAGCTGTTACCTTGTCAAATTGAACTGCAGAGGTGTTTTCGATGTAATCGTCAGGGTTACTAGGGTCATATTCGTAATTTTCGTCAGCTTCTAACAATGCAGGGTCTTCGATTACTGAATTAGGTATGATCCAAGAATTTCTTCCGTTATACGTAGTTTCAATACCATTTCCAACAAAGTGACTTAATCTTTTTGTGTAAGAGTACATCTTACCTCCTTGTTTCCAGTCTAAAGAGAATGCAAGTTTAAAGTTTTTGTACTTAAAAGAGTTTCTTAATCCCATAATGAAATCACGTTGAGAAGTACCTACAGCTTCTTCTTGTCCACTATAAGTGTAATATCCTGTAGATTCATTTGCTATAATTTGACCTGCATCTGTTTTAGCAGGGGATGGTGCATAAAATACTCCTAGAGGCTGTCCTTCTTCTGCGTAGAAGTTTACTCCATATGCCGAAGTAATTGCGATTTTGCTTTCTTCTCCGATAACATCTAATACTTTACTTTTATTTTTTGTAAATGTATATGTTAAGTCCCATCTAAAGTTATCAGTAACTACTGGTTTTGCAGTAAAGGTTAGTTCAATACCTTTGTTTTCTAGATCGACAAAGTTACCCGTAACTGATCCATATCCTGTAGACCTTGCTACTGGAAGATTTACAATCAAGTCATCTGTTTTTCTATTGTACAGTGATACATCTAAACCTAATCTGTTACCTAAAAAACGAGATTCGAACCCTATTTCAATTTCATCTGTAATCTCAGGTCCTAAATCTTGATTTTCAATTCTACCGAATATTTCATACGAATTTACTCCTCCAAATGGATATTGGATTGATCCGAAATATGCAGCGTTACTAGCTTGTCCTGCGGTAGAAAAAACTTGATACATGTTTGTATCATTACCAATTCTTGCCCATCCCGCTCTTAATTTTGTAAATATTGATCCATCATCTACAACAACACTAGCTAAAGATGCTGAAGGGTAGAAGTATGAATTGTTTTCAATAGGTAGGGTAGAAGATTGATCATTTCTTGCTGTTAATGTTAAGAAGTGCTTGTTATCGTAACTAACCTCAGCTTGACTATATATCCCAAATACTCTCCTAACGTAATCACTTTGAAATATGTTTGGTGTAGAAGCAGAATTTGATAATTCGTAATAGTTAGGTAAATCAAGGTCAAAAACTGAGGCGTATAATGTTTCTCCGTTTCTTTCGTTAAAGTTTATACCCGCAAGAACAGATACGTTTATCTTATCGTTTATTTGTTTATTATAATTTAGATTAAAGTATGTATCAAATTCTCTTCTTGTATATTTACCTTCACTAACCGCTCCTACAACACCATTGGCATCAGCGTTATCTTGTGGAGAACCGTCTATATATTCTACAATGGCACCGTGTCTTTTTATAATTTCATTGTCGATATCAGTACTAACCTTTAAAGATGTAGAAAAGTTGTCGTTGAATTCGTATCTGAAACTTACGTTACCAAAAAACCTGTCTTTTTCAATTCCAATAAAGTTATTGTTAAGTGTTTTGTAGATATTGGCTGCGTAAGGAGTGTAAAAATAACTTGGAGTATTAAAGATAACTGATTGATCTTCCATGTCAAGTATACTTACATCATTTGGAATTTGAATAAGTTCTTGGGTTAATCCTTTACCAAAACTTGCATCGTCCCCTTGACCAGTTGCAACAGCCTTTTGTTTCTTGTGAGAATAATTGGCACTCATTCTAGCTGAGAATCCTCCCTTTTTTATTCCTGCATTTAATCCAAAATTATTTTTCTTGAAACTGTCGTTATCTGTTGGGATTACACCATCTGAATCTATTCTAGAATAAGTGAATGCAACATCAGATTTTTCGTTACCTGAACTAACAGATAGCGAGTTTGAATACGTAGAACCAATCGTATAGAAATTTCTAATATTATCTTCTAAAACACTATATGGCTTTATCAATTGCTGATTGTCTATGATTCTACTCCAAGGTCGTACTTCTCCGTTAAATAATGGACCCCATGATCCATTTTCGTTACTTGCAGCTAAACTTCCTTCTCCTACTACATTTGAGTATGATACTCCTGCCCATCCAGTTCCAAATGATTGTTGAAAATGTGGTGTTCTTGCTACTTCATGGATATCGATAGAATTACTAACCGATATTTTTAATTTGTCTTTACCTCTTTTTGTAGTAATTACAATTACCCCATTAGATCCTCTTGATCCATATAATGCAGTTGCTGCAGCCCCTTTTAAGAAGTTGATGCTTTCTATGCTATTTGAATCTATATCATTAATACCAGATCCGGCATCGAAAGAACTAGTTGCGCCTGTACTACTTGAAGAACCATCCTGTATTGGAGATCCATCAATAATGTATAAGGGACTGTTTGAGCCGGTTATAGATCCGAACCCTCTAAATATTACTTTAGCTGAAGCTCCTGGTTGTGCTGGTGCAGAAATATCGACACCTGCTACTTTTCCGGATAGAGATTCTAAAGGATTTGATGTGGATACTTCTGTTAATTCTGCACTACTTACTTTAGTAGCAGAATACCCTAGAGATCTGGACTGTCTTTTAGTTCCAAAAGCTGAAATAACTACTTCATCAAGTAAATTTCCTCCGGTTAAAGTTACATTAAGTGTGTTGGAGCTTCCAACCGTAACTGATTTTGTGTCCATTCCTACATAGCTAAAAATAAGAATATCTCCTTGTTTAGCGGTGATTGTGTACAGACCATCAAAATCTGTTTCAGCACCTGTGGATGTACCTTTAATTATTACACTTACTCCTGGAAGCGGACCAGTTTCGTCCGTTACAGTTCCAGAAATTTGTTTTTCTTGTGCAAATGTGAATTGCACAACTAACGCTAACAAGAGCGTCAAAATTCCATTAAACTTTGTTTTCATTTGTAAAATTGTTTGAATTAATTTTATTTGGATAACTTTATGTGTAAAAACACATCTTTTTAATAAACTTATCACAATTTGCTATGTTGTGAGTTACGTTATATTCTTTAGATGTTGAATTCTTAATAAAGTTGCGCAAACTTAGTGTATATAATTTCAAGTAAAAAATATATTCCGCTATTACGTTGTAGTGTTTCTGTGTATTTTTAGTGTTTGTTCTTGTTTTTTACTTAAAAAATTGACGTTATTTTAGTTTATAGGTTGTTTTGCTTAGAATTAATAGAATATTAACGTTTTATTGTGATTTTGCTATAAGAATCGTAAAACTGCCAAAATATTGCGGTTATGTTAAAAATAAAAAAAACCACGGCATTAGCCGTGGTTTAAACTATAGGTACTTTTTCCAAAATAATGGAACTGTACGTTTATTTTTAATTGAACGCCGTAATCTTTGTACGTACTTATAATGTACTCCGATTAACGCAGTTTGAAATTTAATTTACATCCCAAAATACTTTCGAAGATGTGGTGTCTCCACCTAAATCATTTGCCGCTTCGTTGTAGTTTGATGTATTAATTAAAACTTCTTCCACCGGATAGATCATTCTATTTGGATTGGTAACGTTGTTAGAGGCTGCTGTAGCCAATGCAGGTGTCCCTGTTCTTCTTGCTTCTGTCCATGCTTCATGACCGTTATGGAATAATGAAATATACTTTTGCATTGCTATGGATGCTAAGTAGTCTGATGCGTCATATGGCACTGTAGTAATATACGCCGCAGCTTCAGAACTGATTCCTAGATCATCAAAAGATGCTTGGATACCATTTTCGTATTCTTCACTTGGGTCGTTGCCAATTATTCCTCTTGCAGCTGCTTCTGATAATTCAAAACATACCGTAGAATATTCCATTAACGTTGTAGGGAATAATTTATCGTCTGAAAAGGCTGGGTTAAAATGAGTTAATTCAGAATAAGCGTTTCCAGCAGCTCCGTATACTCCTCCAATCATTCCTCCAGTAAGATTGTCATCGTAATAAACATCTAAACGTGGATCGGCTAAACCTTCTAATAATGCAATAAAATCTTCAGTTGCAACAAAATCAGAATTACGAGAATCAATTACAAAGTAGTCGTATATTGGGTTAACATATGGTTGTACCCCTGTATAGTTAAACTGTGGATTATCATTGTTACTAGTAAATACTCCGCCAGCTACCGCAGCTTGAATTAATCTTGTTGACTCAGCTGAGTTTTGATCTGAAAGTCTAGTACCTAATTTAAGTTGTAAAGAATGAGCAAATTTTTTCCATTTTGCTACGTCTCCATTATAAATTAAATCAGCTCCACCAAAAGACGGTTCAGAAGTAGTTAGCATTCCGATTGCTTTGTCTAATTCTTTAATGATTTCTCCGTAAACAAATTCGTCATTATCGTATTTAGGTGTGATATTATTAATATCTAATGCTTCAGTATAAGGTACATTACCAAAGTTGTCTACTAAGTATTGGTATGCATAAACCTCTAGAATTGTAATTAGCGCCAATTTGTTGTTTTTCTCAGCAACTTGTGCATCTCCTACTACTTCAGCGGCTAATGTTTCCTTAGCTTTTTTTAATTCTAATAAATTCTCTGTATAGATATTATCGAAAATACTTCCTCCAATATCTCTATTAGCTGCATCATAACTTGATTCTTGTATATAAGTTGTTTGAGTTGCATAATTTGCCCAGAACCTACTTACGTTATGGTTGTAATCTACGTTTCCAATCTGTTTTGCAAGATTGTATTGTGCATACGAAAACATATATGCAGGATCTACCGATTCCGGATTTTTTGGATCGACATTGTAATCTTGTAAGTTATTGTCACACGAAATGAATAGAGCGACTAAACTTAATGTATATATTAGTTTTTTCATTATAGTTTAATTTTTAAAATTTAATAGTTACATTTAAACTAACATCTTTTGTGCTAGGTAGTGCACCATTTTGAATTCCTTGAAGGTTTCCAGAACTTGGACTTGACTCAGGATCTGAGTATGGTAGATTTTTGTGTATGATCCAAAGGTTTCTTCCTGTTACTCCTACTGATAATGCTTGTAATGAAAGTTTTTTAGCAACGGAATTCGGTAAGTCGTATCCTATTGAAAGTTCTCTCAATTTAACATAAGAAGCATCGTATAGAAGTGCGGCATCTGCAATGTAAGTTCCAGTTTCGCTAGATCCACCGTAATAACCATATGGTGTAAGGTAGTTACTTGCATTTGCTCTTATGTCGTTTACCGTTCCATCTTCTTTTACTCCGTCTAAAAGAACTCCACCACCTTCTGATACTGGGTCTCTTTTAGGGTTGCCTAATTCATTTAGTCCAGCTGTTTCAGCGTAAAGACCGGTTGCGCTTCCGAATCCCATATCGTAACTGATAATGTCTCCTCCTTTTTGTATGTCAATTAAGAAACCTAATGTAAAGTCTTTGTATTTGAAACTGTTGTTTACACCACCAATCCAATCTGCTTGTATATTACCAATTACTTCTGTTGTAGAACTTGTTCTTAGGTATTTACCATCAGTTCCTACTACTTTCTTACCGGTAGCGTCATCATAAATAAAGTCGGTTCCTGTAATTGTACCGTATGGTTGTCCTTTTCTTGCGTTAATAGCCGTGGACCAAGCAGAGAATAATAATAAGTTTTCACCATCTTCAAAAAGTGAAACTACTTTGTTCTTGTTTTTTGCCCAGTTTACATTTATATTCCATTCGAAATCTTTTGTTTGTACAGGTGTACCAAATAGAGCAAGTTCTAAACCTTTATTTTCCATTTCCCCTGCATTTACATATTTGAAATTATATCCTGTAGCAGTTGAGATTTGTACTGGTAAAATTTGGTCAGATGTGTTCTTTTTGTATGCTGAGATGTCAAACCCAAAACGATTACCGAACATTTTTGTTTCAATTCCAACTTCATATTCTGTAGTAGATTCTGGTGTTAAAATTGGATTTTTGGAGGTGTCACTAATAAAATAAATAGGTGTACTTCCAAAAGGGTCACTTGCACTTACAGTATTTGCAATACTATAGATAGGTGCGTCACCAGAAACTTTAGCTCCACTAAAACGTAATTTACCAAAGCTTAACCAGTCCTGGTTTATATGCTTACTAAAGATGTAACTAGCAGCAATTGAAGGGTAATCATATGTTGAGTTATCCTCAGGTAAAGTTGATGATTGGTCTATTCTGTAGGTACCGTCAACGAAATAGGTGTCGTCATACCCTAAAGATACTTGTGCGTAATATCCTAGCTTTCTAGACTCCCAAGAACTTTCTCCAGGAGGACTTAATGCACTAACTGAATTAGATAAAGCAAATAATCCAGGGACCACCAAACCTCCATTGGTTTGAGCAGTAGTTCTTTCGTATCGTTTAGATTGTAAACTTGTTCCTAAGATCCCATTCAAAGATAAAAGTTCAGTTACATTTTTATTGAATTTTAAGATAAAGTCGTAATTGTATTGTTCGTAATTACGGTTTATTTTTCTATAATATGATTGGTCTAAACTACCTACGTTTTTACGTTCTTCAACGATATCACTATAGGTGTCAACACCGGCTCTTGCTGTTGCAGATACCCAATCAGTTATTTCATAGTCCAATTGTGCTTTTCCTATAAATCTATTTCTTAAATCAGTTTGGTAGTTTTCAAACAACGTCCAATATGGATTGTCAAAATAGTGAGGCTTTAAATTTGTTGCTGAGTTTGGATTCCAAGTTATGTTTTGTCCAGTAGTTAAATAGGCGTTTTCTTGATCTGTTAGGTCAACATTTGTTTGAAACCATTGTCTTAACATTTGTACTACGTTTCCGCCGTCGTATCCAGTTCCGTATCTTCCTTGTCCAGAAGTTCTAGAGTAATTTGCTTTACCGCTTGCTTTTAACTTTTCACTTAAGTTATAAGTTCCAGATAGAGTTATCGCGTCTTTTTTGATTTTACTGTTTGGTAAAATACCTTGACTGTCATTATTGTTGAACCCTAATCTAAAAGATCCATTTTCGTTTCCTCCTTGTAAGTTTACATTTAAACTGTTTATAATACCAGTTTTAAAAATTGAACTTGGTCCATTTTTAGCTGCTACCCAAGGAGATGATTGTAGGTAAGTGTCAGATAAAGCGGGGTATAATGCATCCCATTGATAAACCATCAAACTTGGGTCAAAAGCACCACCAAAACTTCCGTCTTCTCCTACAGGAACTAAAAAGTCGTCGTTTCCATCGCCATCTACATCATAATCAAAAAAGTCTCCTGTTGAACCGTAATATTTTCCGTATCCTGCACCATATCCTTTTTGGTATGTAGGGAATGTAGATTCATCTACAGAGCTTATGGTTGTTGTGTTACTAATTGTAACTCCTAGTCCTTTTCCAGCTTTACCTTTTTTTGTAGTTATTAAGATTACACCGTTAGCTGCGTCAGAACCATATAGTGCTGATGCTGTTGCTCCTTTAAGTATAGAAATATTTTCAATATCATCTGGATTTAAATCTGAAGCACCGTTACCGTAATCGTAACCACCACCTCCAGAGGCTTGTCCGCTTCCGTTGTAGTTTTCATTACTCATAGGGATTCCGTCAATTACAAATAAAGCTTGGTTGTTTCCTGTAAATGAATTTGAACCTCTTAGAATTGCATTAACAGATCCACCCATACTATTACTCTTTTTAATAGATAAACCAGCAACTCTTCCTGAAAGTGAACTTACAAAACTTTGTTCTTTAGATTTGCTTATTTCTTCGCTTCCAATTTCTTGAACTGCGTATCCTAAAGATTTTTTGTCTCTCTTTATTCCTAATGCTGTAACTACTACTTCGTCTAGAACGTTTCCACCTGTTAAGGTTACGTTAATTGTGTTTGAAGCTCCTACAGTTACAGATTTTGATTCCATACCAACATAGCTAAATGTTAATACATCTCCACCTTTTGCTGAAATTGTGTAAATCCCATCAAAATCAGTTTCTACTCCTGTAGAAGTTCCTTTGATTACAACACTAACTCCAGGAAGTGGTCCTGCCTCGTCAGATACTGTTCCGGAAATCGTTTTCTCTTGTGCAAATGATATCTGCACAACTAGCGCGAGAAGTAGCGCTAAAATTCCATTAAACTTTGTTTTCATTGTATAATTATTTGAATTAATTAGGCCAAAAATGTGAATAAAATGTTAAATACACAACTATTTTCTTAAAATATTCTTAAAAAATACACGAAAACGTTGTAAAAAGTGTATTCTAGCTAGTTGTTGTTACTAGAAAACTTGATAAATGAAGTATTTATGTTAAAATGTTCTTTTTTACGGTTTATTTGTTTTTTAATTTATCTTTTGTCTTTATAAGTATAAGATTTGGGTTAATTTTTTATGGTATAAGTAAGTGTTGTTTTTTAACTGTTATTTATGGATTTTTAGTTTTTGTTATCATTATTTTATTAGCAAGTGGTATCGTTGTTTTTTTATGATTTCTGTTTTCTGTAAATAATCGATTGTTGTTTTTTAGAAATTCTCAATATGTATTGATAAAAAGTGACTTAGCTATTTGAAAAGCAATAAATTATTTGTACATTTGCACGCTCTATAAAATGAGTAGTAATAAAAAGAATATAATTAATAACAAATTTTAGTATGCCAACAATTTCGCAATTAGTACGAAAAGGAAGAACCAAAATAACTAAGAAGAGCAAATCGGCAGCTTTAAATTCATGTCCTCAAAGACGTGGAGTATGT
>Ga0209395_1003625_pt1 | contig 18870 bp, 18 predicted proteins | sample GOMGulsemesocosm_3_FD_184635 | JGI IMG/M metagenome (GOLD analysis project Ga0209395, IMG submission 184635) | Methane-oxidizing microbial communities from mesocosms in the Gulf of Mexico - GOM9D Gulf of Mexico (SPAdes) (version 2) | ecosystem: Environmental > Aquatic > Marine > Cold seeps... | reverse complement strand
GCAGGAGGTTTAATTGGCCCTTAAAGCGTGGCTTGCAGAGAAATACAGTCATAGAAGGAGATTACAGAGAGAAGAAACAGCTATGCTTAAATCACCTTATTCCTGAAAAAGACTTGCGATGGCTTGATCAATTACCTCTAAGTTATCTGCTTCACCTTCTTACCGAAAATTTATATAAAGACAATCATGATTTTCGCTATTTTTTGCTGTCAGAACTTTTAGACAAAGAAACATGCCTCAATCTAATTAAAACTAGCGTCGACCTAAGAGGCCAAAACAGACATCATAGCCACACTCTAAACCAACGACTTTACAAGAACTCACAGGAAATAACAGAATCAACAAAGCCAATAACCAAATTCATAGAAAAAAATAGCTCGAAGAAACAAAATATAGAAAAATGGCTTCATGAATATCAGCTAAAGAACTTTAATCCAGGCTATGGACTTGACGAATTTAACAGAAACTCAATAGTTAGCCCTGAACACAAAGTAATATACAACGCACTAAGGTCCAATAATATTGAACTTTTTATGATTAAGGCATCAAGCGCTTGGAGCCAGAAAAAATTTAGAGATTCACTAAACGGCAAAAGAAGTCAATCCTATTCTCTAACTGAAGACGCTATAGAAAAACTAGAAGCACTAAGTAAAGAGGAAAGAAGGAAGAAGAACGAAATGCTAGAAATCTTAATTGAAAGAGCTTGGCTAGAGAGATGATAGATAAAAAAAACCGATTAGACGTTAATCTAATCGGTTTTTTATGCTGTACTTTTTGATGTACAGAATCAAGAATTACGCTGTAAGCCTTGATTTTACTGGAATAATGGCGGTGAGCAAGAGATTCGAACTCTTGATGCCTTTCGACATAAACGCTTTCCAGGCGTTCTCCTTCGGCCACTCGGACAGCTCACCACAGGCCACTTTGCAGGCAGTGCCTAATCAAAGAGTGGGCGTATATTAATGTCGAAGTAATTGAAGCGCAAGCCTTTTTTCAGCAATTTTGCATTTTATTCAGGGTTTGATCAAACATCACTCAAACCATTCAAGGTGTCCGGCCAGATCTACCTCTTTGACCTTTTTCTCAGACGATTTTGGCGTCCCGACATAGATAAAACCAATTATCTGGTGTTTGTTATCTATCTTGAGTAGTTGTTTGCTGAGATCACTGTGGGCAACTGGGCCTGTACGCCATATTGCGCCATAGCCAAATGCCTCAAGCGCGAGTAAAACCTGTTGCGTCGCGGCAGAAACCGCCATGGTCTGTTCTATCTGAGGGACTTTACTATGGTCTTCTAATGCGGCGTAAACCACTAGCACGGTGGGCGCTCTATGGGCTTTTTGAATAAAGTTATCTTTCTTAGATAAGGGCATGTCAGCGGTGGTCGCTAACGCATGCTGCCAATAACACTCGCCTAATATATCTAGGCTTTTACCTGAATATATCTGATAGCGCCAAGGCTTGATGGCACCGTGATCAGCCGCTCGGCTTGCGGCTTCTAAAATACACTGCCATTCCTCTTTTGACGGTGCCGGTTTTAATAAGGCATTTTGAGAGCTGCGTTCTCGCATAAACTGAATAAATTCTTTCATATTATTAATTACCTGGGCCATACTTGGTTAAGTAACTCATTGAGCTACTTTAAGTTTCATTATGTTTTAATGGTAGCATGAATAACATTCATTCTCATTAAGGTTTTTTAGCTCTGCTCTTTGGCTTTCGCACCCTACCCTATCCTGCGCAGTCAATTTATTAACTTTTTAGATTTCCATAACAGGCGCGACTATATAGATGAAAGTATTAGTATGGACACTCATAGAAATCATTACCCTATTTGTGTTTACTGGCAGCCTTTTTATTTGGTTAAAACACAGGCTCAAAAAGGAGACGGCCGCAGGCGACGAATTGCCAACGCCATCCCGTTCCTTACAAGCGCAAACTGAGACACTCGATAAAGGCGCTGACAACTACCAAGAGTCTACCGCCACCCTTAAGCAGTTCATTCAGAACCAAATGAAACAGGCTGCCAAGCAACTCTCGCTGGCCAAAAGCCAAGAGAAAGCAAAGAAGGTTATTATTATTAAGCTTTGGGGCACTCTTCTAAAGGCGGAAACACGTGTTTTAGATAGTCCAGAAAAAGACGACACTGAGGAGATTCTAAAACAACACTTAGCCAGCATTTTGCAGAGTATTTTTAATGCTAAAAAAGACAATGCAAACATCAAGGGGCTTGAGCTAAGGCTCATTAAATTGACCCAATCTGCAACCCAGTCCAATGAAATACTTAGGTTAAAGTCCGAGCTTGAACGTGCGCAAAACACCATTAAAAAAGAGTTGTTAGTGCAAATCTCTAGCCTTGAGGGGGCGTTAAGCCGATTAGACATCAAGCGCCATGAACAGGCTCATTTAGAGCTCACCCTATTAAATGCGTCAACCAATATCGATCAGCTCAAAAAAACACTAGAACACCTTGAGCATGATAACGAGTTCGAGCCTTTAATGACGACGAGCAAAAGCAAGCCCTCCTTAAATGAAATCAAACACGACCTTGAAAAACACAGGGCAAACAAACAAATTACTGCTTTAAATCAAATTGCCAACCGACAACAAATTGTCATCGACTTACTCAGAGATAAGCTAAAAGAAGCCAGCAAAGAAGAATTAATCAATATTGACGAGTCACAAGAGGTGGCTATTAGTAGAATCGAGCAAATGATAAAAGAATCCGATAGCCTCATTTTACAACTTGAAAATGAATTGAGCTCAACCAATTTATCCATCGACACATTGAAGTCTGATATCGATATCAAGAGCAAACAGATAATCTCATCTGAACAGCAGCTATTAACAGCTCAAAAAACAGCACTCGTCTCATTTCGTGAATCCGCCAAGAAGCAACAATCTAAAGTGGATGACATGAAACAGCAGCTGTCAAAAGCCCCTGAAAATACAAAATTGGCCACTCTAATAAAAGAACAACAAAAAGAATCTTCTACCTTAGAGGCACTTTTAAAGGAGTCTGAAACCTGTGTGACCGTATTAGAGTCTGAGTTAGCAAGTGCTAAAAAGAATAACCAAGAGATGCTGCATACCATAGAAACTGTTGATCCACATTTTCGAGGCGAAACATCCTCCAGTACAAATAATAAGTTTCAGCACCTAGAGAACCTACACCACACGCTTTTAGCAGAGCACAGCCAGATAAAACAGCAATTACTGGCTAGCATTGCCAACGACATAGAAGCAGGGTTAAGGAATGACGTTAACCGTAAAAAACTTGAAATAGATCGACTTCAATTGGCCATCAATGACCTTGAACAGAAACAATTAGACAACCCCAGCAATCAAAACCCACTTAATTAAGCCGCTTTCTGCTTAGATTTAGGTTTTGGCCTAGATCTAGATGAAAAAAAACCAGCTCTGTTAAAAAGCTGGTTTTTAATATTTTCTCTTGCAAGCGTAAACGCTATTGCCTGCTTAACCTGTCATTACCCAATACAATCTCAGTTGACGCTCGGTATGGGTTAATGTCTAAACCACCACGCCTTACATATCGTGCATTGACTAAGAGGTATTCCGGCTTACAGTGCTGCATGATATCGATAAAGATACGCTCTACACATTGCTCATGAAAATCAGTGTGCTCTCTAAAAGAGATCACATATTTCAATAGACTTTCATGACAAATCTTAGCGCCTCTATATTCAATGAATACAGAACCCCAATCTGGCTGATTAGTCACAGGGCAATTTGATTTTAACAAATGACTGACGACTTTTTCTTCAACCTGCTCAGCGCCATCTTCAAGCGCCAATAGGCTTGCATCTGGATGATAGATACTCGCTTCAACATCTAATTCATCAATACAATAATCAGGCGTTTGAATAACCAGGTTTTGCATGGCTTCAAGGTCACGTATCGTGACGCTGACGCTCGCGCCCGCTGCGGCGGACAAGTCACGTACAAGTAGGTCAACAACCTCTTGCTCGGACCCATATTTCATTTGATTCAACGAGTTTAAATACAATTTAAATGACTTAGATTCAATGATATTGGGTGAGTCATGGGGCAGCCTGAACTCGACTATGGCCACAATCGGCTTGCCTTTATGATTCAACCAAGAGACTTCATAAGCATTCCAGATATCCTCCCCATAAAAGGGCAAACGATCTGATTCTATATTCATTTCCTGCCATTTATCCACTCTGGCAATGGGAAACAATAAATCTGCTGAATACTCAGAGATATACTCCGTTTTTTGTCCTAATGGCAATGCGCCCATAACAGCCTCACTTAACTCTTTAACCAATTTAAATTCTATATTACTTAAATAAAAAGCATCCAATTAAAACATTTTTTTGAGAAGCCGTTTTCGCTTCTTAATCGGTATTATTAGCTGCGTATGCCATGACCACGGTTTAACAAGCGCAAAGCATAGGCAAACAAAACAACAATGAAAGTAATGATAATCACTAATGCATAAGCAACATTGATATCTGACACACCCAGCACACCAAAACGAAAAGCATTGACCATATATAACACTGGGTTTAATAGGGTCATGTTCTGCCAAAATGGCGGTAATAGATCAATCGAATAAAACACACCACCCAGGTAAGTTAATGGCACTAATACAAAGGTAGGAATAATTGAAATATCATCAAAACTTTTGGCATACACGGCATTTACAAACCCACCTAAGGAGAAAAGTACGGCTGTTAAAAACACCACTAAGATGGTGATAAATAGATTCTCTAAATTCATATTAGTAAAAAACAGTGATAACAAGGTCACCATTAAACCAACCAGTAAACCTCGTGTTACGCCACCCACTACATAGCCCATCAAGATGATCCAGTTAGGGGTAGGTGACACCAACAGCTCTTGTACATTGTGCTGAAATTTAGCTGAATAAAAAGAGGCAGAGACATTGGCATAGGAGTTGGTAATGATAGACATCATAATCAAGCCAGGCACTATGTATTCCATATAGCTAAAGCCGCCCATTTGACCAATTCTTGAACCAATCAGATTGCCAAAAATAGCAAAATATAATGTCATGGTAATCGCAGGGGGTAACAAGGTTTGTGGCCAAATTCGCATGAAACGACGAATCTCTCGTCTAACGATCGTTAAAAAAGCCACCATAATTTGTACATTTGTCATTGTCTTTCTTATCCCTTGGTCAACTTCACAAACAGCTCTTCTAAGCGGTTTGATTTGTTACGCATACTTTGCACTTGCAAACCCTGTTGATTAAGCGCGGCAAAGATATCGTTAATTGATTGCCCTTTACTCACCTCCACCTCAATTGAATGGCCATCTGCCAAGGTGTTCAGCTTGAAACCATCGATGATGACGTCTTGATCAATATTCGTCGTTAGATCAAATATAAAGGTCTCTTGATTTAAGGTTTTTAACAGCGCTTTGACACTGGTATTTTCGACTATCTCACCCTTGTTAATAATGGCGATATTACGACACAGCTGCTCAGCTTCTTCTAAATAGTGAGTTGTGAGGATAATCGTCGTGCCATTATCATTCAGCTCTTTAATGAATTCCCACATTGAACGACGCAGTTCAATATCAACACCGGCTGTTGGCTCATCAAGAATAAGCACTTGAGGCTCATGAATAAGCGCTCTGGCAATCATTAAACGACGCTTCATTCCGCCTGATAATTGCATAGAGGGCTCATCGCGCTTTTCCCATAACCCTAACTGTTTAAGGTATTTTTCTGCACGTGGTGCCGCGATACTGTAAGGAATACCGTAAAAACCCGCTTGGGTTACTATGATATTAAAAGGGGTTTCAAATACATTAAAATTAAATTCTTGCGGTACAACCCCTAAATATTGCTTGGCGCCAGCAAAATCTTTATCGATATCGATACCAAAAATTGAGACCTTGCCACCCGTTTTATTCACGAGAGAACACAAAATACCAATTGTTGTAGACTTACCCGCACCATTGGGGCCTAACAAGGCAAAGAAATCGCCTTTTTTAACGGTGAGGTCAACACCCTTTAACGCTTCAAAACCATTATCATAACGTTTTTTTAAGTCACTAATTTCTATTGCATATGTCATAATTACTCATCTTCGCTAGCGTTGGGCTAGCATGAACTTTTAACTGTAAAAGGCTATTACGTGAACTCTCGTAACGATTTCATATTGAATGCATTCAAAGATCTAAAAAGCAGAATGGCAGAACATTTTCCTTTTGATCAATCCCCTTTAAACGAAGAAGAAGCTGATCTAATTGAAAAAATGGATCAGTTATTTCAAAGCATTGAAAATCAGGCGACAGATTATAGCTTTGAAGCCCAAGAGGTTTTAGCTCGTTTTATTCGCTGTTACGCCAACTTAGTCCCTTTAATACGTCGTGAACTACTTTGGTTTATCGGTGGAGAGTGTTTACATTTCCTAGGTGATGAAGAACTCAGCTTCTATCAGACCCTAGAAGAAAACATATATCAGCTTGAACACCAAGGCATTAATGTGGACATAAACGAGCAAATCAAGGCTTTACGTCAAGAAATAGACAAAAACAAACAAAACACCACGCACTAGTTAACGACTAGGTCAGCGCCAACACCCTCTGATCACACAAAAATAGGAGCTCATGCTCCTATTTTATGATCAAATCTGTCATTAGACTTTACGAAAGACTAACGATCCATTCGTTCCACCAAAACCAAACGAATTATTTAATACCACGTCAATTCTGCGTTTTTGCGGTGTATGAGGAACATAATTCAAGTCACACCCTTCACCTGGTTCTTCCAAGTTAATAGTGGGTGGTGCCAATTGGTCTCGTATTGCTAATACAGAAAATATTGACTCAACTGCACCTGACGCACCTAATAAGTGCCCTATCATGGATTTAGTCGAGCTAATCGCTACATCAGAGGCTGCTGCGCCCATCAGGGATTTAACCGCATTGGTTTCAGCCAAATCACCCGCAGGCGTTGATGTACCATGTGCATTAATATAATCCACATCGGCAGGTTCAAGCTCTGCATCTTTTAAAGCGGCCGACATAGCAGCATGAGCGCCAACACCAGACTCAGGTGGCGCTGTCATATGGTGAGCATCGTCACTCATACCAAAACCAACCAGTTCTGCGTAAATCTTAGCGCCTCGTGCTTTGGCGTGTTCGTATTCTTCAAGCACTAATATGCCGGCACCATCGCCCATGACAAAACCATCACGGTCTTTGTCCCAAGGACGACTGGCTGTTTTAGGGTCATCGTTACGCGTCGATAATGCACGTGCCGCCCCAAAACCACCAATACCAAGCTGGGTGATGGCCATTTCGGCACCACCGGCTATCATAACGTCTGCATCACCATAAGTGATCATTCGCCCTGCCATACCAATATTATGTGTGCCAGTCGTGCAGGCTGTCACAATTGATATGTTTGGTCCTTTAAAGCCAAATTTGATAGCCACATGCCCAGAGATCATATTAATGATGGCCCCTGGTACAAAAAAAGGAGAAATTCTTTTTGGGCCTGACTTATTGAGTAGTTCCACGTTTTTTTCAATCATGGGCAAACCACCAATACCAGAGCCGATTGCACAACCTACTCGGTTATAATCTAAATCATCATTTAACAGTGCAGCATCATCTAACGCCTGTATAGACGCCGCCATACCATATTGAATGAATAGATCCATTTTGCGCGCTTCTTTTGCTGTCATGTATTGAGCAACATCAAAATCTTTTACTTGCGCAGCAAAACGTGTGGAAAACTGGGAGGCATCAAATGCATCAATCTCTGATACACCACTTTTTCCTTCCAATACGTTATCCCACGTATCTTTCACATTGCTGCCCAAAGGGGTCACCATTCCCATACCAGTGACAACAACACGACGACGAGACATATCCTTCCTCCTAAATACGCCCGGGCCCACTATTGGGTTTTAACAGGGCTATAGAAAAGAAAAGCCGCTATGTACTAAGACAAGCGGCTTTTCTAAAAACTCAGTTTACCAAATTACAGGTTTGAATTGATATAATCATTCGCAGCCTGAACAGTGGTAATTTTCTCAGCTTCTTCATCAGGAATTTCAGTATCAAATTCCTCTTCTAAAGCCATTACTAGCTCAACTGTGTCTAGAGAGTCTGCACCTAGGTCATCAACGAAAGAAGCAGTTGAAACTACTTCCTCTTCTTTAACACCAAGCTGTTCACAAACAATTTTTTTAACGCGATCTTCAATGCTACTCATTAGATGTTCCTACTCTACTCATTGTTAGCTCATTTGAGCTTTATAAAAATGTATAACCGTCTTGCGACGTGATTCTCAAGATGAACCGGTCCGCTATTTTCGTTGATATCGTTAGAAAATTCAACAGAAATTACGCCATATACATGCCGCCATTAACATGTATTGTTTCACCCGTAATATATGAAGCACCTTCTGATGCCAAAAATGCAACAGTTGCTGCAATTTCTTCAGGTTGACCAAGACGAGACGCTGGGACTTTTTGAGTCAAAGCGGCTTTATGCTCTTCTGGTAAAACCTTAGTCATATCCGTTTCGATAAAACCGGGAGCGACACAGTTCACTGTGATTCCACGTGATGCAATCTCCGAAGCTAAAGAGCGACTAAAACCCTCTAGACCGGCTTTTGCAGCAGAATAGTTTGCTTGACCTGGATTACCCATAGAGCCAACCACTGAACTAATGCTAATAACACGACCAAATTTAGCTTTGGTCATACCACGCAAGCAGGCTTTCGTCACACGATAGACAGAAGAAAGATTGGTATTAATAACAGAATCCCATTCATCTTCTTTCATTCGCAACATCAAGTTATCACGTGTAATACCGGCATTATTCACTAGAATTGTAGGTGCCGCAAAATCAGCTGTAATGGCCTTAACCACGCCAGTAACTGAATCAGCATCCGATACATCTAATACATAACCTTTACCTGTATTACCGGCTTCACCAAGGTAATCAGAGATGCTCTGTGCACCTGACTCACTTGTCGCTGTTCCGATAACCGTTGCACCTTGCTTAACTAACAACAAAGCAATCGCTTTACCTATACCGCGCGTAGCACCTGTTACTAGGGCTATTTTGCCTTCAAGACCCATCACTGTCTCCGTTTTACTTATCGTAATTTTTTAAATTGTTGTTATATAGAGTGTTTATATTCATAAACACCCAAAATTGCAATTATTAATTTTTTTCTATTGCTGCATCAAAGCTAGCAGAATCAGCAATTGTCGCTGTTACTAGCCCTTTTACGATGCGCTTATTAAGCCCTGACAACACTTTACCTGGACCGCATTCAAGCGTTTCAGTCGCGCCTAATTCAGCCAGTAATGTCACTGTTTGAGTCCACAAAACAGGTTCGCTTAATTGCGCTAACAAATTCGCTTTTAGCTGTGCTGGATCAGATTCAGCTTTAGCTGTAACGTTTTGAATTAACGTACAATTTGGCGCGCTAAACTCGATTTTTTCAAGATCAAGCGCTAGCTTTTCACCGGCAGGTATCATCAATTCACAATGCGATGGCACGCTAACAGGTAAAGGAAGAGCACGCTTAGCGCCCGCTTCTTTTGCCGCTGCCATAGCCGCTTCAACAGGTGCCACATGGCCGGCGATAACAACCTGACCTGGCGAGTTAAAGTTAACCGCACTTACGATGCCGTCAATGCCAGCACAAACAGCAACAACTTGATCATCACCAAGACCAATGATAGCCGCCATAGCGCCTTCACCAGCTGGAACTGCCTGCTGCATATATTCACCACGTAGGCGAACCAAATTCACTGCATCGGCAAAAGCCATCACACCAGAGCAAACTAAAGCAGAGTATTCACCTAGGCTATGCCCTGCTACATAAGCAGGTTGAGCGCCGCCTTTTTGTTGCCATAAACGCCAAATAGCCACGCTTGATGTCAATAAAGCCGGTTGCGTTTTATCTGTTTGACTTAGTTTTTCAGCATCATTTTGCACTAGATCCCAAAGATCGTAACCCAGTACCTCAGACGCTTCAGCAAATGTTTCTTCAATCACACTATGGGATTGAGCCAGGTCTGCTAACATACCTAACTGTTGAGAACCTTGTCCTGGAAAGACAAAAGCTAATTCATTTTTCATTTGATCTCCTCTCTCATCAATCGCGCCTCAATTTTCTTAGATAGTTGAGTTCGCGCTATATCAATTCCATATTCAACTGCACCCATCATAGCGGGTACATCAGAATTCCCATGACTTTTTACCAAATTGCCGCGTACGCCCACAAGGCATGCCCCATGTCGCTGCTCATTTTGGTAAAAAGACTCAAGTACTTGATTAGACCCTTCCATTTTCGCCGCTTTCCCCATCAGGAAATGCAACAATCCTTCGGAGGCCTTTAATACGGCATTACCCACCATTCCATCACAGACAATCACATTTTTATCGCCACTGAAAAGCTCATGACCTTCAGCATAACCAACATATTCAGGCCATTCCCTAAGTGAAAGCAAGATATCGACTTGCCTAACTATATTACTTCCCTTACTCGCCTCTACACCCACATTTAGCAAACCAACTTTCGCTTTTTCACCGCTCATCTCTTCTACATAGGCAGAACCAAGTTCGGCAAAACCGCATAACATGCTCGCAGGACAGTGAACATTAGCCCCTAGATCAACCAAACAACGTAACGGCTTTACGCTCAGCTCTCGCATTAATGCAGGATAAAGCTTAGGACGAATCAGGCCCAATAGGTAGCGTGCTAGTGCAACCATAACACCGGTATTACCACAGGTTACAACTACATCACTTTTGCCTTGCTTCATACTGATTAGCGCTTGATAAAGGCTCGCCTCTTTACGCTTAAACAAACTTCTGTCTAATTCTTCATCGACACGATAATAGTCGCTACATTCGATCAAGGTTAAACGCTTTAGTGCATCTTTTGAAAACTGTGTTAGATGTTGCTTTGATGATTGGGTATTACAAGGAAATGACTCATGATAATAAAGCTGAATTTCAATATCAGAGTATTTTGAAAGGAGGTTATTTGCACATTCGAATGCAATGCAGGGACCTAAGTCCCCGCCCATAGCGTCTATAGCTACCCTAATCATACGGGTATCTTAGCTATTCACCTTTAGGGGTGATAACTTGACGACCACGGTAAAAACCGTCTGCAGAGATGTGGTGACGACGATGAGTTTCACCTGTAGCTTGTTCTACAGATAAAGCTGCACCAGTCAATGCATCATGAGAACGGCGTTGGCCGCGACGTGAACGAGTCACTTTACTTTTTTGTACTGCCATTTTTGGAGCTCCTAACTTTTGGCCTTTAATTGGGCCAATATACTAAATGGATTCGGATTTTCTTCTTCATCCGGGGCGTCATCGGTAGACGATGCATACTTTAAAGCTATTGGGTTGCAACCGCTTTGATCATGATAAGCCACTACTGGTAGTGCCAGAATTAATTCTTCTTCTATCATTTTAGCTAAGACAATCTCACCCTCAGTCATAATGACTGGATCATATTCAACTGATATATTCTTCGCATGATCTTCGTCATAGACGAATGCCAAAGCTAATTCTATATCAATCTCATAAGGGGTTGGTTCCATACATCTTTGACAGATAATTTGAACCTGAGTTTTAATATTGCCAGTCGCTATATAGCGCCTATCTTCATCTACTCTAAAGTTCAGATGAACGGCAACATCGCCATTTTCAGACGCCAAGGCAGCACAAAGCCCCTTAAGCTGGTTAAGAGAAATTTGTCCTTCAAGAGCCATCTCGTGAGAGGCATACTTGCGAGGGTCTATATATATGGGTAATGGGCTATTCAACATGGCGGCAAATGATATGGATATGAATGGCAGTTGTCAAAGTTTGATTGCTATTTGAAGCAGTTTTTATACACTTTTAGCCAAGTTTCTTAAAAAAGTTTTAAAATCAATCATATTTCCCATTTTCATTAGGACTAACTGTGCAAAAAAGACTCATTCTTGGATCATCATCACCCTACCGAAAAGCCCTTTTACAAAGGTTAAACTTAGAGTTTGAATGCTTTAGCCCAAACATTGACGAAACACAGCTCATCAATGAAACACCTTTGGCCATGGTAAAGCGACTCGCCACGCTTAAAGCCCAAGCGATTACAGAGCAAAGTACGAGCTTTAAAAACTGCATCATAATCACATCCGATCAAGTTGCCTGCCTAGAAGGTCAAATACTGGGCAAACCACTGACCCAAGAAAAAGCCATTGCCCAGCTCACCTTATTCAGTGGCAAAAAGGTTAATTTTATCACCAGCTTAAATGTATTGGACAATAGCAGCGGACAATCACACTTAACCACAAGTGAGTACAGTGTCTATTTCAGGGGACTGACGCAAACGGAAATAAAAGGCTATATAGAGATTGAGCAACCATTGGATTGTGCCGGAAGCTTTAAATGCGAAGGGCTGGGTGTTGCCCTGTTCGAGAAAATGGAGGGCAATGACCCTAATTCATTAATTGGTTTACCGCTCATTGAATTATGTCAATCGTTGAGAGCGTTAGGCATTAACCCTCTCATCAATTAAACCCAGCATTAGTCGACTGGCTTGGCTCTAAGGATCACTTAGAGCCAAGCCAACTATCAAAGCGACATAGATTCACTAACTAGCGAAGCTGCATAGACTCAAGCATGGTATTGCCTATGCTCATGCCAAATGACTTCACCACTTCTTCCCACGGTTCTTTATCTTCCGTAAAGTAGAGAACATCCATCCCTTTATATTTTGTATTCAACAATCCATAAAAACTCGACAGACCATCGATCAAACCCAACTCAACGGCTTGCGCACCCGAAAATACAGAACCAGAGAAAAGATCCGGTGAATCCGTAAGGCGATCACCTCGCCCCTCTTTTACCGCATTAATAAACTGGATGTGGGTTTCATCTAATACCGCCTGCCATTTATCCACCGACGATGGCGCCATAGGCAAGAAGGGATCTAAAAATGCCTTATTTTCACCTGCGGTAAACACACGGCGCTCAACCCCAATTTTCTTCAATAACTCAGTGGCTTCAAAACCTGCTGAGATAACACCAATGGAACCCACCAAACTCGCCTTGTCCGCAAATATCTGGTCCGCTGCTGAGGCAATATAATAACCTCCTGAAGCAGCTAAATCTTCAACGACGACATAGGTTGGAATATTAGGGTATTGCTGACGCTTTAATTGAATCGCATCATAAATAATACCTGAATGTACGGGACTGCCACCTGGACTATTCATCTTAAAGACTAAAGCTTGCATACCTGAATTAGCATAAGCGTCATCTATGAGAGGCAAAATCACATTGGCATCTACTGGCTGCCCTGCTCCAATTTGACCTTCCATGGGGATAACCGCCACAAATTCAGACCGAGCATCTAGCTCGGTGATATCTGTATCAGCCATGACAGCGACAATAACGCCGATAATAAGTGCAAACGTCAAACTTCGAAAAAGGATATTCCAGCGCCTAGCACGTCGTTTTTCAACTAGATTTTCTTTTAAGGTTGTTTCCAACAGGCTCCATAGCTTCTGAGTATTTTCACCCTCTTCCTTGTCAATATGTGACATACTTTTAATTGAGCCGCCCTGATGCGCTTTCTCAGCCACAGGATGATCAATCGTTTGAGTCGATTCTGCAGCTGTGTCACCTTGACCCCCATTATGAGGGTTAGCGCTCTTATCTTCGTCTTCTGTCCAAGCCATGGCTTATTTTTACCCTGTATAAATAATCAACAATATTAAAAGAACATACCTTGCATTGAATATGCGGACTTAACCCAAAATATCAAGCACCTATAAAAAAGGCATGATTCAAGTCATTTTCGTTGCATGAGATCGATGTAAATATAATTCTAATCGAATGAAACATGATACTGACACAATTCGCACTTTAAAATATCCACTTATCAGGCTAATTCCGATAGAATTTCTTTTGAAATACAAAGAAGATGCAGAGACGCAAGTTCTGACTACTTATTAATTGCCACAGATAAAATGGCATGTACAAAAATGGAGCTATCATGACTAAAGGTTATACCCTAGAAGAAATCACAGTAGGCCAAAGTGTCGAAGTCACTAAAACTGTCAGCATAGCGGACGTTCAAGCCTTTGCAGATTTAACCGGTGACCACAACCCTGTACACCTAGACCCTGAGTTTGCAGCAACGACTCAATTTGAGAAACCTATTGCTCACGGCATGCTAGGTGCCGGCCTTATTTCCGCCGCCATCGCATCCGAACTACCTGGGCCTGGCAGCATTTATTTAGAGCAATCACTTAAGTTTCGTGCGCCAGTTTTTGTTGGCGCAGAGGTGGTAACTCGCATCACAGTCCTTGAAAAAGATGAGCGCCGTCGTCGTGTTACCCTTAAAACAGAATGCTTATGCGGTGACACTGTCGTCATTAAAGGTGAAGCCAGTATCATGATTCCTAAATCATAATACTTACCTGCACCCCAGCCGCTTATTCGATTCAATAGCAGCATTCTAAAACACAAAAAAGCCGTGACATGCTAAACATGCCACGGCTTTTTAGAACAAAGATTAAAAAACTAACACAATCAAAACTTAGTTATGAATACCCGTTAGGTTTTTATTCATTGCATTACGCCACTCATCATCAATCGGGGCTTCGACTAAAATCCGCTGATCATTAAGCATGATGTCTAATTTACAGGCATGTAAACACAGACGCTTAAAGCCCAACGCCTTCGCCTCTTTATTTTGCTCCGATGGTGAATACTTATCATCGCCAACAATAGGATATCCTGCGTGTAAGGTATGCACCCTAATTTGATGAGTTCGCCCTGTCACAGGTTCACACTCAACCAAGCTGTAACCTTCAAATTGTCGTAGCAACTTAAACCGCGTCAGACTCTCTTTTCCTTCCGTGTGAACCTTAACAACTCGCTCACCCGATTTAAGCTCATTTTTAAGCAAGGGCGCGTTCACCTGTAACTTACGTTTAGGCCAAGATCCGTACACCAATGCCTGGTAGGTTTTTTGCACACCCTCTTTATCTCTTAATGCAGCATGCAACTGTTTAAGCACAGATCGTTTTTTAGAAATCATGATTAAACCAGAGGTATCTCTATCTAACCTGTGCACGAGTTCTAAATTTTTCTCTTTGGTCCACATCTGGCGAACGACTTCAATCAAACCAAAACTTAAACCACTACCACCATGAACAGCCAAACCAGAAGGCTTATTCACTATGATCAAACTCGCATCTTCGAACACGACTCGCGACTCAATCAACTTCATCAGTTTCTCAGGCACTGCGGACGCTTCTTTTGGTGGATCAACAACAATCGGCGCTATACGCACTATGTCTCCACTGTATATACGTGTATCAGGTTTAACGCGTTTTTTATTAACACGTATTTCACCTTTTCTTAACAGGTTATAGATGCGACCTTTAGGCACCCCTTTTAACTGAGCCATTAAATAATTATCGATTCGCTGATCGTGATTATTCTCATCAATGGTATTCATTTTAACCTTAGGACGGTCAATTTCATTACTCTTCGTATCTGACATAACTGAAGAATGGTTTCCTTTATAATTGAAGCACTTAGTTTTTACTGATATATTCACATGCGCAGAGGGTAAGAGGCAAACAAAACGCCTCGAAGTGAACAAAGAACACCCAAAAGAGCCCGCACTGAAGCGACACTTCAGTTTATATCTTACCTCTGTAAAAGATAAGCTTAAATAATTTAACCACTTGATTTGGAAATTTCCTCTTCTAAGTGTAGAAACTGTCTATTTTTTACACTTATCAACAGGTCTTATGCTCATATGCATGAAGAATATTGATAAGTATTGATTTTGTTAATAATGACGGCAATGAATGCACTCAATCGCTCCAACTGAGCCCGTAAAGATAATTGCGGTAAATGGACGTATAAGCACCCTCAACACGCCGAAGTGAACAGCAGAAAAAATAAATAAATAAGCGTTGTTTAACAACCAGGACATAGTACTGCACTCAGAATTGGCTTTCTAACTCAGCCATACAGAGTTTTTTTAAAATGATAAGAATGCTAATTAACGCAACTCAACAAGAAGAGTTGCGCGTGGCCCTAGTTGATGGTCAACGCCTGTACGATCTTGATATTGAATCCGGTTCTCGCGAACAAACTAAAGCAAACATATACAAAGGCCGCATTACTCGCATTGAGCCTAGTTTAGAAGCTGCTTTTGTAGATTATGGCGCAGACCGTCATGGGTTCTTACCTCTGAAAGAAATTTCAAAAACCTACTTCTCTAAAAGACCTAATCACAGCGAAGGCCGAATAAACATCAAAGATGTTTTATCTGAAGGCCAAGAAGTCGTCGTTCAAGTTGATAAAGAAGAACGTGGTAATAAAGGTGCTGCATTAACAACATTTGTTAGCCTTGCAGGTCGCTACCTTGTTCTGATGCCAAACAACCCTCGCGCAGGCGGTATTTCTCGTCGCATCGATGGCGATGACAGAACCCAACTTAAAGAAGCAATGAGCGGTCTTAACATGCCTGACAATGGCGGTTTAATCGTTCGTACTGCAGGCGTTGGTCGTAGCACTGAAGAATTACAATGGGATTTGGATTATCTAAACACCCTTTGGAACTCTATCACGGGTGCTGCATCTGAGAAGGCTGCGCCTTTCTTAATTTACCAAGAAAGTAACATCGTTATTCGTGCTATCCGCGACTATCTACGAGAAGATATTGGTGAAGTATTGATAGATGAGAAATCTGTCTATCAAGATGCGATGAACTTTGTGATGCAGGTTATGCCACACTTCAAATCGCGCATTAAACTTTACACAGACCAAACACCACTGTTTAACCGCTTCCAAATTGAAAGCCAAATTGAAACAGCCTTCCAACGTGAAGTGCGCCTACCTTCTGGTGGCTCTATTGTAATAGATCCAACTGAAGCACTTGTTTCAATTGACATCAACTCTGCCCGCGCAACGAAAGGCAGCGACATAGAAGAAACTGCACTACAAACCAACGTAGAAGCGGCGGATGAAATTGCGCGTCAACTACGCTTACGCGATATCGGTGGCTTAGTCGTTATTGACTTCATTGATATGACGCCTGTGCGTAATCAAAAAGAAGTTGAAAATCGCATGAAAGATGCGCTTGAAGCGGATCGTGCCAGAGTACAACTTGGCCGCATCTCCCGCTTTGGCCTATTAGAAATGTCTCGTCAACGCTTACGCCCTTCTCTTGGCGAAACGAGCGGCATCGTCTGCCCTCGCTGTACCGGTCAAGGCTTTATTCGTGACGTAGAGTCCTTAGGACTTTCTGTTCTTCGCTTAATAGAAGAAGAGTGCTCTAAAGAGAGAACCGCTCAAATTCGCGCCGTTCTGCCTGTTTCTGTAGCAACTTTTCTACTAAATGAAAAACGCACAAACATTGCTAAAATTGAAAAGCGCAATCACGTACATATCATCTTAGTGCCTAATCCACACATGGAAACACCGCACTTCGAAGTAGAACGTATTCGTGATGACAGCTCTTCTGTTGTACAGAATGAAAACAGCTATACGCTTGTTGAAACACCAGAACAGCCAGCATACGTGCCACGCCAAGCAGATCAGGAAACACGACCAAAAGCGGCAGTGACAAGCATTGCACCAGCAGCACCAGCACCAACGCCTGCAGCCACAACAGCATCTCCTGCAGCAAAACCAGCCGTGAGCAAAGCTCAGCCAGTTGGTTTCTTCAAACGCATCATGAACGCGATCTTTGGCGTAGAAGAAGAGAAGAAAGAAGAAGAGAAACCTGTTGAAGTTAAGCCTGTTAGCAAGAATACTAATTCTCGCAATAACAGGAATAATAAAAACAGAAACACTCGCGGCAACAACCGCAATGTAAAACAAACACACTCTGAAGAAGCTGAAAAGCAAGACAAAGGCTCAACACGCCAGACTCGCAGAGAACATGCAGAAGCAAAATCTCACACTCGCAACAAACCTGCTCGTAACGAGCAGCAAGACGTCAAGTCTAGTAGTGAAGATGAGCAGAAGCAGCGCCCTCAACGCAAAGAGAAAGCCATTCCCGAAGTGAAAGAACGCAAACGCGAACGCAATCAAAACAAGCGTCGTAACGGCAAACTTAAGGATGAAGCAAACAAAGCAAATGAAGAAGCGCTTGCAGCAAAAGTACAGTTAGAAGCAACAGAAGAAGCTGCCGCTACTGAAAAAGCAAAAAATGCAGGTCAAGATGGCGAAGGATCTCGTGAAAAACGTAACCCTAGTCGTCGTACTCGTCGTGGCGGTCAAAACCGTAATCGCGATCAAGCTAAAGAAGTCGAGACATCTGTTGAGATAGCAGCTGAAGCCGTTGTTGAAACAGCCGCTAAAACAGAGCCAAAAGCAATCTCTGAAATAGCCGTTAAAGCAGCACCAAAAGCGGTTATTGAAGTAACACCTGAAGTTGTTGCTGAAGCAGCGCCTGAAGTTGTTGTTGAAGCAGCACCAGAAGTTGCTGTTGAAGCAGCACCAGAAGTTGCTGTTGAAGCAGCACCAGAAGTTGCTGTTGAAGCAGCACCTGAAGTTGTGGTTGAAGCAGCACCAGAAGTTGTGGTTGAAGCAGCACCTGAAGTTGTGGTTGAAGCAGCACCTGAAGTTGTGGTTGAAGCAGCACCTGAAGTTGTGGTTGAAGCAGCACCTGAAGTTGTGGTTGAAGCAGCACCTGAAGTTGTGGCTGAAGCAGCACCTGAAGTTGTGGCTGAAGCAGCACCTGAAGTTGTGGTTGAAGCAGCGCCAGAAGCTGTTGTTGAAGCAGCGCCAGAAGTTGCGGTTGAAGCAGCACCAGAAGTTGTTGCTGAAGCAGCGCCAGTGGTT
>Ga0209395_1003617_pt1 | contig 18911 bp, 14 predicted proteins | sample GOMGulsemesocosm_3_FD_184635 | JGI IMG/M metagenome (GOLD analysis project Ga0209395, IMG submission 184635) | Methane-oxidizing microbial communities from mesocosms in the Gulf of Mexico - GOM9D Gulf of Mexico (SPAdes) (version 2) | ecosystem: Environmental > Aquatic > Marine > Cold seeps... | reverse complement strand
TTTATTAGTGGTCGTTCGCTAAGGCTTGCCGCCTCGCTGGCCATCTTGTCTACTGTATCTAAACTCAGAGTTTGCGCCGTGACCTGAGGTATTGGAGTCGTGATATTGACTAACTGCGCCACAGGTAGCTGGTGTTGTTTAGCAGTTAAGTCCCACAGGGCGCAGTCTAGGGCATTGCGGGCGGCACCAGGCGGTAACAGTGCTAACAAGTCTTGGCCCGTGGTCGTGTGAGTTAGCTGTGGCACTATTTGCGATATTTGCGACATCACAGACTCGACTGTTTCGTCATAACGGGCATAAGGGACGGCTTCGGCCCAGCCCGTATGCTGGCCGTCGCTTAATGTAACCACCACCACATCTGCCTGGTTTTTTACCCCGCGTGAAATCCTAAATTCTTTGGCTAGCCGCCATTGCTGCTTGGTTGTAGTGCAATTAAGTTGGCTCATCCTAGATCTCCGAACACAAGTTATCGATAATGGAGTCAACGCCATGACGCATAGGGTCTACACAAGGTAAGCCGAGTTCTAGCTCGATAGTGCGACAGATATCAAGCGCCTCGCCATCACTGACACTGGAAGTATTAAGGGTAATGCCAACCACTTGTGCTTGAGGGTTTGTGACTCGTGCTGAGGTAACATTTAGCGCGATGGTGTCAGCAATTGAAGGTAGTGCGCGATTTTTAATACCACGCATTGACTCTCGGTTAATGGCATGACAAACCACAATTGCATCAGCCTGAGCACCGTGCAGTAAACCAAGGCTAACCCCTGCAAATGCGGGGTGCGATAATGATCCCTGACCTTCAACGACATCCCAATGCTCTGGGTCATTGGCTGGTGATACGCTCTCACTAGCACCTGCAATGAAATCTGCTACGACGCAATCAATGGCAACGCCATTACCAGCAATCAAAATGCCACATTGGCCGGTGGCACGAAAGTCCACAGCTAAGCCACGCTGTTTCATTGCCTGTTCAAGGCTTAGTGAGGTATACATCTTACCAACCGAACAATCAGTACCTACGGTGATTAACCGTTTACCGCTGCGTTGCTTGCCAGTGCCAGTGTTAAATTTTTGCTGTGGATGTCGAATATCAATTAGTTGTAGATTTAGCTTTTCTGCGAGCTGTTTAATTTGTGGAATATCACTTAATTTATCATGTAAACCACTGACAATATCAAAACCGTTATTTAGCGCATCAACAATAAATGGTATCCACTTTTTATCGATAGTTCCGCCGCTGTTAGCAAAACCGAGCACAAACGTTTTTGCGCCAGCTTGTTTTGCTTCTGCGATAGTCATATCTGGTTGATTGGCTGTGACGCTACAGCCATCTAAGCGGAATTGACCTGTACAAAGCTCAGGGCGCCAATCGGCAACCCCTTTAGCCATTTTAATTGAAAGGTTATCGGTGGCATCACCTAAAAAAAGTAAGTATGGCGCTTGTATCTTCATGGGGCTATTTCCATCTTAGGGTTAGTGTTGTTTGGAGAACTAACCTTAAGCGAGCAAACAAAAAACTGGAAATAGTAAAAACTACCCAGCCTATAACCTTAGGTTATAGGCTGGGATTCTGACGTGTGGTGTTTAGCATTGGAAAACTCAATCACCAGTTCAAGAAAATCATTGGCTATCTGCGAAAGATTTTTATCTTCAAGTCGTAACACGGTTAAATTAAAATTAAGTGCTGGTTTAATGGCCGCTATAGCAACCTTATCGCTGAGATTACCCCGAGCGGTAAATTCATCAATAGCACACACACCGATATTTTGAGCAACCAAACGTGCGGCAATAAAATAGGTTTGAACCGTGATATTAGTATTAATGGCAATATCATCTTCAGTTAATCGATGCCAGAGTAAATCACCTAAGGGACCACTGTCGCCAATACCAATCACTTCCTGATGTTCAAATTGATCTAGGCTAACATGAGTCGGTATGTCGGGTAGTAAATCACGTGGGTACATCATGACCAACTGTGACAAACAAACGAGCTGCTGCTTAATCCCAGGCAGTGGCGGCGGTGAGAACATCAATGCAAAATCAATTTTGTGCTCAGTGAGGGCCTGACGAACCTCGTCATGGTGCATCGTTTGTAGGTGTATATGGACTTGCGGGTTAAGTTTATTATAACGTGCGACAGCCTGCGGAATAAGTTCGAATCCTAAAGCAGGTGCTAGACCAATGGTTATTTTACCACTGCTTTTATTTTTAAGATTAAGCGCACAATGACGAACCGAGCGGAGCTGTTGATACATTTTGTCTACCTCACCAAAAAGCAAGTTCGCCTCTTCGGTGGCAATCAACCGTCCTTTTATCCGCTCAAATAACGCAAAGCCTAGTTGCTGCTCGGCATGAGCTAACACTTTGCTGACCGATGGCTGCGACACATGCAAAAACTCAGCCGCATTAGTCACCGAACCAGTCATATAAATGGCATGAAATACTTCAATATGGCGTAAACGCATGGTAAATTCCGTTTAGTTTGTTCCGTGTGATTAGTCAATCTTTTGCGTGGGGCTCACTGCTTAGCATCACTAAGGCGTAGCTTAGCATTTACTAGACTGGTGGAATAGCGCCGTAGCCGATTGTTGCTCTCCCACATCACGTTAGCCGTGAAAAGATTAAACGCATAGCGAAAACAATCGTGGTGAGCCACTTTAATTTTACTGGCTATAATCTGTGCTGAATGAAAACGGTACGATAGATTAATTGATGCACTGTTATTGATACTTTGGTAAAGCTACCACGGTTTCTGTCACGAGTTATCCGTTACGATAGGTATTTTTAGAAACATTTATTACCGCAGCCCTTGAGCGTTAGGCCTATATTGTCTACAATAGCGCACTTTTTATTTACTACAGGTCACGAACATGAACGATATTAAATCGAAACCAGCTTTACCGGATCGCCTTTCGGGTAATCCCCGCAGCCCACATCATATAGAAGAAGTTTTCCAGCACGACATTGGTATTATACTTAATGGTAAAGAGCGTTTCGATGTTGAAGAATATTGTATCAGTGAAGGTTGGGTAAAAGTACCGTCACATAAAGCGTTGGACCGTCGCGGTCAACCGCTTTTGATGACGATAAAAGGAACTGTTGAATCGTTTTATCGTTAAGACGTGTCAATAACTTAGTTAAGGGTCATCCCTCCTATTGAGTTGGCGCAATTGTGACGTATTTTTGCAATGCCACTTATTATTGGAATCTAAGTCATCGCAAAAAGGGCCTAGAGAAATTTAGGCCCTTTTTGCTGTAAAAGCTAATTATCAAGGTCGCTTAACGTACGTTGCTTATAAGCCGTACCTGCATCTGTTGTTTCAAACTTTGCTAACTTAGCAGTAAGCGCGAGTTCAAACGTTTGCACTTGAGCCTTGTATGACAAGTTTGATAGGTCTTGACCGATAAACTTAGTACCTAATCCTTCTAGTGTGGCGCGGTAGTGTAAAACAATCTGTTCACGTTGTTTTATATCAAGTCCATTTATCCAGCTTACATCTGTCGTTATATGCTCCGCACGTTGAATCCCATTTTCGATTAAGCTCGCTGTTGTTGTCAGCAAATCTGTATCACGAGGGCTGGTAATGATAATGGTATTAAGCCGTTGTAAACCCTGCGATACGTTATTGTAGCTTAGCGGAATTAATTGCTGATTTAGCAGTTTGAATTGTTCTTCAAGTGGAGAGTAATAGTTTGCTGTAACTATATTTATTTCGAGAGCACTGATTTTTTTCTGTAACTTAGCACGCTCAAATTCTTGTCTTGAAACTAAATAATCATCCTCAATCATATTTATGATGTGGTTTAAATCTTGATTAATAATCGCGAAATCTCTTTGCCATACATTGTCTATTTTTGGGGTTAGATATTCAATATCAGCCAAGGGTTGAGATAAAAATGTAGTTACCTGAGTTTTTATTTTTTGCGCTTTAATTAATCCATCATTGACCTCTGAAATCCCTTCTAAAACAGTACTTTCTGATGGGCCACCAAAAAAACCTTGATCATTGGGATCGAATCTATTCACGAGTTTGCGCATACTGACTAAATCTTTTTGAACTGACTCCCAAGTACTTGGGGCATAGGTAGCAAAGTTTTCATCTTTCACCTTTAGGTAAGTTTGCTCAACGTTCGTCACGGCATCGTTTACGCGTTGATTGAGGCGTGTATTACTGACTTTAATTTGTTGGAGTTCTACTGTCGTCGATGACTTTTTTTCAAAGCTGGCACAACCTGTGATAAGGGTGATAAATACAAGGGTATAAGTGAGTTTAAATATGTGCATGTTCATCCATCCTAAAGGGTGTATTGAGGGGTGAATAACCGTAATTTAACGGTTTGTATAAGACTAGTGTGGGTTAATATATTTGTGGTGAAAATAATGATAAGTAGTGATAACTATTTGAAAAATTTGATCTAGAGTGAATAAAATCGGAAGGGGATGTGGAGAGGTTGTGTTATTCAAAAATAATTAAAGGTAAGATCTGCAGCTTAGTTGACTAGCACTTAGCTGCAAGTAAGTCTATATTCTCACATTGGTCGGTAAGCTAAAGCTAAACGTTGTACCTTGGCTTAACACGCTAGAAACCGAGATCTTGGCATGATGCAGTGAAAGTAGTTTGGCAACGATAGCAAGTCCTAACCCCGAGTTTCCTTGCTGACCATTGACGGTATTTTTAGCCCTAAAATGAGCGTCAAAAATCCGGTCAACATCTTCCTTCGGAATACCCACGCCAGAATCGGCAATACTAATGATTAGCTGGTTGTCTTTCGGTTGCAGATGGATCTTAATACTGTCACCGGATTGACAGTGTCTTAGGGCGTTATCAATAAGGTTGGTTAGTACTCGCTCCAATTTAGCAATATCGGCAATGGCTTGTAGACTTGGATCTTTAGGTTCAACTGACAGGGTAATATTTTTCTGTTGTGCTTGTAGCTGGAATTTACTTAATACATCTTGTGCCAGCTCGGCAACTGCGACAGGTTCTTGATATAGGCTTACCGTATTACTGTCGAGTTGAGCGAGCTCGATGATTTGTTCGACAAGGCGTTGTAATTGATTGGCGTTCTTTTGTGCCACTTGAATAAAGTCACTTCCGGCCGTTTCTGGATATTGTAACAACCAGGTTTCAAGATAACCTTTTAAGGAAACTAGCGGTGTTTTTAGATCATGGGAGATATGCGAAAGCATTTCTCGACGCAGTTGCTCCGTCGATTTAATCTGTGTAAGTTGCTTGTGTATCTTCTCTTCTAATGACGAAAAATTATTGTGTAGATTGATAATCTCATTCGCAGCATACTGATGCGGTGTTGATGTTGAGACCGTTGAGAAATCATTTTTAACAAAATTAGTCATGTCTTGATCAAGTTGTATTATCGGCCTCACGACTCGTGCAAAAATGAATACTAATAGCGCAAAAGCAAGTGCGAAGAATACAATAAGTGCCGCAAGGGTCTTATACATACCGCTATCGAACGATAAGTTTTTTACGATGCTATCGTATTTATCGCCACCGAGAATGACAAAGACATAGCCAATTTGTTGGTTATCTTTAAATATAGGGGCTGTTGAAAAGAGCTTTTGTTGATCTAGACTTCTAGGGTTATCGGCATAAATAGGGTAGGTAGCGCCTTTTATAAAATGGTCTAATGGTTTTGTATCAATCGATTCCCTTTTTATTTTATTCGGTTCTGCTGCATAGACGAGTAATTTACCTTGGTTATCTGTGATGTATATTTCATAGCTGGGGCCAAGCAACATTAAACTGTGGAAGGCGGGTTTTAGTGCTGTAAGACTAATCTCGCCTTGCTGTAAATCTTCAGAATAGTGGATGATTTGCTGCGCTAAATTTTTGTGTAGTGTTTGTTCTACGCGGGCTGAGTTTGTATCCGTAATGACACAATAAATAAAAAACAACCCGGCAGCCATAGTGGTAAACAAAATAATTAACGGGAATGTAATTTGTCCTAATAAAGATCTATGTGACATCGCTGACCTCCAGTTTGTAGCCAACGCCCCACACTGTTTTAATGTATGTAGGTTCTGCAGGGTTCGGCTCTATTTTGTTTCTTAATCTATTCATGTGTGAATTTACCGTATGTTCATAACAGTCGTTATGATAATCCCATACTTCAGCAAGCAATTGCTCTCTGCTATACACACGGCCAGGCGATTTGGCTAAAAATAATAGCAAAGAAAATTCAGTACTGGTTAAAGAGATGAGTTCCTTATTCCGATGAACACTATGCGTCGCTTGATCTATGACTAAGTCTGCAATCTTGATTTGTTCTGGTTCAAGGTTATTTGCAGCTTGTACATTACTGCGGCGAAGTAAGGCTTTTACACGGGCTTGTAATTCTAATACGCTAAATGGTTTGGCAAGGTAGTCATCTGCACCAGCTTCTAACCCTTGAACTCGATCTAATTCTTCTGTGCGAGCGGTTAACATCATAATAGGAACAATCGCATCATTGGTTCTTATTTTTTTGCATATATCTAACCCATCCATATCTGGTAGGTTTAGATCTAATAATATAAGCTGGAACACATTGCTACGTAGCTGTTCAAATGCATCTTTAGCGTTATGGCAACAAGTCACTTTTTTGCCGATCATCTCTAAATTGATTCGAATTAAATTTGCGATATCTTGTTGGTCTTCTACCACCAATACGTGTGTATCCATTGTGTCCTTACCTCTTATATCGTCTTAATAATATGCTTATTTAGGGCCTAACTGCGCGTAGATACTAATCGCAACAATAAAAGTAGGGCATATTAAATCTTAGTTAGTGCGATCTATGCTTGATTTTTTTGTAAGCGGCTGTATTGATATCATACATATGCACATTTATTTATGCATTTTTATTTATCTTGGCTACCGTTACATTATACCCCATGTTTAAGAGTCTAACAGTATGCTTGGCCAGATAACTGAAATCGATAAATTAATCTTGTTATACAAGTATGAAACTCAGGGGACGTTAGAGGCAGAATCGGTGCTTGATATATCTGACGAAGAAGCGCGTTTTATCCGTACTTCGGGTGAATATATCTTGTGGGAGGCGGGTAAGCGAGACTTTGATTATCCCGAAATGGCCAATTCACATTGGTTAGAAACCACCTATCGCGGTCAAGCGGCTAAGTTAGATTGTTTACGAACTCGTGATGCGGTCTTATGTCCATTGTTTTTGAGAGATCAATTTTATGGTGAATGGCACATACATAATGGCTTCTTACGAATGAGTATAGAATCAGCACATCATCATATTGAGTTATTCTCTGTGGCGAATTATGGCAGTAATATTCATCCAATATTGTTGTTTAAGGACAAGGAGCTAGTCGGTTCTGCAAATATAACGTTAATGGTGTAAAAATTGTGGGGATTACAGATAATATTTTCACTGTTTGATATGTAAAACCATTTAATTTGATAGTTATAGTTGATCAATCATCATCAAACGCACGTTTAAATTATGGATTCGTTAGTTTTAGGTTATTATATTTTAACCTTTAGTGCTGTAAAATTAGCCATGAATCACTCATGATAAGTATAAAACTACACTTTATAATAAAAAGTAACAACATATGTCTATTTGTTTCATCGTGTCATTTTTAGGCATTATACCATTTTAATATTCCACTTCATTTCAAACGAAACCCTTTCATGTTAGTCATGTAAATCGTTGAAGATTAAACTAATTTAATCTTGTCAACTGAACTTCAAAGATGCTTTAATTCGATCTAAGAATTATTTACTTTACGTTTAATCTACATTTTAGATTCTAATTTCCATTTAAAATGGGGTAAGTTAATATAAATTGTTGTTGCGTTAAGTCACATTTTTGTGAACAATCGTTAGTGACAAATGACACTCTTCATTTTGAATATGAAGGGTTAAATCCGATATTTTGTACTGATGCTTCTCCGTACCTCATGCTATATGAGTACACATGGAACGTAGTATTTTATCTTTGATGTTGAAACAGACAGGAACAGATGATGCAAATAGGTATACCAAGAGAGAGCCTCAAAGGTGAAACTCGAGTTGCTGCAACACCAGCAACGGTTGAGCAGTTACAAAAATTAGGCTTTTCAGTATTGGTTGAAAGCAATGCTGGTAAATTAGCTAATTTTAGTGATGCTACTTTTGAGGCGGCTGGAGCAACGATATCGGAAGATACCAAACAAGTTTGGGCTTCTGACATTGTACTAAAAGTTAATGCGCCAGCGAACGACAAAGAAATTAAGTTATTACAAAAAGGCACTTCATTAATCAGCTTTATTTGGCCAGCCCAAAATGAAGCACTTTTAGAGAAACTTGCAAAACGTGAAATCAATGTTTTAGCAATGGATTCTGTGCCACGTATTTCACGTTCACAGTCACTTGATGCATTAAGCTCAATGGCTAATATCGCCGGTTACCGTGCAGTAATCGAATCAGCAAATGAATTTGGCCGTTTCTTTACCGGTCAAATTACCGCTGCTGGCAAAGTAGCACCTGCCAAAGTACTGATTATTGGTGCTGGTGTTGCTGGTCTTGCTGCTGTAGGTGCAGCAGGCAGTTTAGGTGCTATTGTTCGTGCGTACGATACGCGTCCTGAAGTTAAAGAACAAATCACCAGTTTGGGTGCTGAATTCTTAACGGTAGACTTTGACGAGTCTGCGGGATCTGGTGATGGTTACGCGAAAGTAATGAGTGACGACTATAAGGTTCAAGAGCAGAAAATGCTTGCTGAGCAAGTTGCTGATGCGGATATCATCATTACCACTGCATTAATTCCTGGTCGTCCAGCACCACGCCTAATTAGCCAAGAAATGGTTGATGCCATGAAAGCGGGTAGTGTGATTGTCGATTTAGCTGCAGTGAACGGTGGTAACGTTGAACCTAGTGTGGTTGATAAAGTTATTACGACTGACGGTGGTGTTAAAGTCATCGGTTATAACGAAATGGCTCGTCGTCTACCAGCACAAGCATCACAGCTTTACGGTACCAACTTAGTTAACTTACTTAAATTACTTACACCAGAAAAAGACGGCGAAATGACCATCAACTTTGATGATGTCGTTCAACGTGGTGTGACGGTAATTAAAGACGGTGAAATTACTTGGCCTGCGCCACCTATTCAAGTTTCAGCTGCTCCTCAAGCGGCGAAACAAGAAGAAGTGAAAGAAGCGCTAGTTAAACCTGAAAAGAAAAAAACAGGTATCTATAAGGCATTATTAGCCGGTGGCGGTATCTGGGCATATTCAGCGCTAGCAAATTATGTTCCTGCTGAATTTTTAAATCACTTAATGGTATTCGCACTGGCTTGTGTGATTGGTTATTACTTGATTTGGGATGTGGCAGCGTCATTACATACGCCGCTGATGAGTGTAACGAATGCGATTTCAGGTATTGTTATTCTTGGTGCTTTCTTCCAAATGGGCGCAGAGAGTGGTCTTGTAACCTTACTCGCATTCCTCGGCACATTTATTGCCACTGTCAACATCGCCGGTGGTTTTGCCGTTACTGAGCGTATGTTGAAAATGTTCCGTAAATAAGGATTTTTATAATGTCTCAAGAATCAATTGAAGCTGCACAACATGCTATCAATGCTGCGCAAGTAGCGGTAGATGCAGCAACACAAGCCGCGCAATTGGCACAGATTGCAGTTGCAGAACAAGCTCCTGTCGCTGTTGACGTGGTACAGGAAGTTGCAGGTGGTAAAAGTATTTTAGAAGCCGCATATATCGCGGCAGCGGTACTGTTTGTACTTGCTCTTGCTGCGTTATCAAAGCAAGAAACGGCACAGAAAGGCATTTATGTCGGTATTCTGGGTATGATTGTAGCGGTTGTTGCAACATTATTTAGTAGTGACGTAACAAATATCGGTTATATCATTGCTGCTATGCTTGCTGGTGGTGCATTTGGTGTGCGCTGGGCAAACAAAGTCGGAATGACTGAAATGCCAGAAATGGTTGCGATCCTAAACAGCTTCGGCGGTTTAGCGGCTGTATTTATCGGTTACAACAGTTATATTGAATACAATATTACAGATCCAGTTATGTTAAGTATTCACTTAACATTAATCTTCCTGGGTGTATTCATTGGTATCGTTACATTTGTTGGTTCATTAATTGCCTGGGGTAAATTAAACGGTCGTGTTAAATCGAGCGCGTTAATGCTACCACACCGCCATAAAATGAACTTAGTTGCATTACTTGCTACTATTTATCTAATGTTCTCGTTTGTTGGTGCTGGCTTTGAAGGTAACACAACAGCATTAGTATTAATGAGTCTTATCGCCATCGTATTTGGTGCGCATTTAGTGCTATCAATTGGTGGCGCAGATATGCCAGTTGTTGTATCTATGCTTAACTCTTATTCTGGTTGGGCTGGTGCAGCTACAGGTCTTATCTTAGGTAATGATCTGTTAATCGTAACAGGTGCGCTCGTTGGTTCTTCAGGTGCAATCTTAAGTTATGTAATGTGTAAAGCGATGAACCGTTCGTTTATCTCTGTTATTGCAGGTGGCTTCGGTAACGACGTTGTTGCGCCAACAGGAGATGAAGAGCAAGGTGTTCACGTTGAAACATCTGCAGCTGAAGTTGCTGAAATGCTAATGGGTTCTAAGCGTGTAATCATCACTCCGGGTTATGGTATGGCTGTAGCGCAAGCGCAGTATCCTGTATTTGCAATCACGAAGAAATTGCGTGACGCGGGTGTTGATGTACGCTTTGGTATTCACCCTGTAGCGGGTCGTTTACCTGGTCACATGAACGTATTACTTGCTGAAGCAAAAGTACCATACGATATCGTATTAGAGATGGATGAGATCAATGATGATTTCAACGACACTGATACTGTACTTGTAATTGGTGCGAATGATACGGTTAACCCAGCAGCGAAAGAAGAAAACTCGCCAATCTCAGGTATGCCTGTACTAGAAGTATGGAATGCAACGAACGTTGTTGTATTCAAACGTAGTATGGCAACTGGTTATGCTGGTGTTCAAAACCCATTATTCTTCAAAGAGAATACAACTATGCTGTTTGGCGATGCTAAAGAAAGCGTAGAAGAAATCTTCAAAGCAATGTAATTGCGATGTTAGTATCGGTTAAATGATACAAGATTTTTTGAAGATTGAAGGAGCCGAAAGGCTCCTTTTTTTGTTTTTAAATAAGCATCAGAGCCAAACTTTTTAGGCTCTAATTATTGGAGTATTAACTAACTCTGTATGAGCATAATCATCAAAGGGAGTGCCAAAATCCATGGTTGATGTTTTGTTAAATGTAAAGTCGGAAATAGAACAGAATAGGTGATTTTATTTATAGAAAACCAAGGCTCTTCATCAGTAACTATGGTCTTTTTTATCACTTTACCAAGAGTGAGTAATAAAAATATTGGGGCTAATAAAAATAATGCATTGGCCATAAAATAATACCTTCCATTATTGTTACAAGGCGTTATTTTTGATGACACTTAATAACATCTCAATTTTTGTTCATGATTCGTCAGTAAATCTGATGAATTGTGGGTTATTCTATATTTTCGGCATTGCTTTCTACTCACCACAGATAACGTTGAGTAAATCAATTGATTAATTATCTTATCTATATGATTTATTTGAAGTATTAACGCCTAAATGCTAAATGGTAATTGAAATGTGACCGCGCAAGCTAAATTGGACAAGTCGTTTGTTTTATAGTGAAGTAATGGAACATCGATTTAATGCAATTCATCTCTGACATTATTTGTTATATCTCAGCCATTTTTTTGCCACATAGCTATGAATTTAGGGGTTGTGATGGTATAAATAAGTGAAATGTTAGGTTTAATACGTAGTTTAATTACAAGCAGATAGGGAATACCATGTTTGAGAAAATCGTTACAGCAGCAGCAGATCCAATTTTAGGTTTAACTGAAGCATTTGCTAAAGATCCACGCGCCGAAAAAATCAATTTAGGTGTGGGTATTTATAAAGATGAAACAGGTCAAACGCCTATCTTAAAATCAGTTAAATTAGCAGAGCAAAAGTTAATTAATGAAGAAAAAAGTAAAAGTTATTTAAGTATTGAAGGCCATAAAGCGTATGCGTCAGCAGTACAAAAACTATTATTTGGTGCTGATAGCGAGGTTGTAACAAAGCAACGCGCAATCACAGCACAAGCACCGGGTGGTACTGGTGCACTACGTACAGCTGCTGATTTTATCAAAAATAATTTAACAAGTGATCGTATTTGGGTAAGTAATCCAACATGGGCAAATCATGGTAATGTTTTTAATACTGCGGGTTTAGAAGTTAAGCAGTATGCTTATTATGACGCTGAAACACGCGGTTTAGATTTCAACGCAATGCTCGCATCTCTAGCTGAAGCAGAAGCGGGTGATGTCATACTTTTCCACGGTTGCTGCCATAACCCAACGGGTATTGATCCAACGCTTCAACAGTGGACTACACTTGCGCAATTATGTGCGAACAAAAAACTATTACCCTTGTTTGATTTTGCATACCAAGGTTTTGCAACAGGTGTAGAAGAAGATGCAGCAGGTCTACGTGTATTTACAGAGCATTGTGAAGAACTATTAGTTGCGAATTCTTTCTCTAAAAACTTTGGTTTGTACAACGAACGTGTTGGCGGTCTAACGCTAGTGGCCAAAGATCAAGATGTTGCGGCTGCAGCATTTAGTCAAATTAAATCTGGTATTCGTGCAAACTACTCAAACCCACCGGCACATGGTGCGGCGGTTGTTGCGATTATTCTTGATGATGAAATATTACGTAATCAATGGGTTGCAGAAGTCGCTGAAATGCGTGTTCGTATCCATGAAATGCGTGAGCTATTTGTAGCAACACTTGCAGAAATGGGTGTGACTGGTGACTATAGCTTTATTACTCGTCAGAACGGAATGTTCTCATTCTCAGGTCTTACTAAAGAACAGGTTGCTACATTGAAAGATGAGCACGCTGTTTACATTGTCGGTTCTGGCCGTATCAGTGTTGCTGGTATGACCAAAGACAATATGCAGCCTTTATGTAAAGCGATTGCTGCAGTACTTTAATCAGTAATAAATGATTAATGACTAAATGGGTGCTTCGGTGCCCATTTTTATACATTTTTAGTTTGTAATAATACAAGTTAGGTCTAGCGCTATGGCTCAAACAAAGACTCATATGCTACTTTTAATGATGGTGATAAGTTTATTTTTTGGTTTGTAGTGTTAAAAATATATCTGAAAGACTTATAATTGCAACGTTAACCTTTAATGTATTGTTATTTATATATATTTAAATTTCCCCTCTCTTTTCTAGTAATGCTTCATATCAACAAAAGTAATATATTTTGAATTAAAAGTTGTACCTAGATCACAAAACGTGTAGATTGCCGCAATCTTTGTAATTTTGAGGCAATAATGAGTAATAAACCACTGCAAATCCTATTAGCTGGCATCGGCATTAACCTAACTATCGGTATCCTATACGCATGGGGGGTCTTTACTGTACCTCTCGCTGAAGCGTTAAACGTTGATGCGTCAGATGTAAAAGCACCGTATAAAATTGCTGTGTTCACATTTGCTACTTGTTTACTTATTGCTGGTATTTTACAAGACAAGATTGGACCTCAAAAAGTGGCCATGCTTGGTGTGACTCTCGTTGGTCTTGGTCTCATTGCTTCAGGTTACACTACGACTTTGGTAGAACTTGAATTTACCTTTGGCGGTATTGTTGGTGCCGGTATCGGTTTCTCATATGCATGTATTAGCCCAAGTGCGATGAAATGGTGGCCCAAAGGTAAAAAAGGTTTAGTAAGTGGTTTAACTGCGGGTGGTTTCGGACTTGCGTCTGTATACCTAGCGCCATTATCTACAAGCCTTATCGAAAACTACGGTATCTACGACACATTCAAAATCTTAGGTGCAGGCCTATTAGTAATCGCTATTCCATTAGCGTCTCTGCTTGTTGCGCCTCCTGCAGGTTATGTTGCTGACCCATCTGAAGCGAAAGCGGTTGCATCAAGCGATGATATCAATCTTAGCTGGCAACAAATGCTGAAAACGCCTCAATTTTACCAGTTATGGGTAATGTTCATGGTTTCAGCTGCTGCAGGTATCATGCTTATTGGTAGTATTGGTAACATCAGTAAATCAATCGGCCTGACATCAGAGCAAATTGCATTCAGCGTTGTTTTACTTGCTATCTTTAATACAGGTGGCCGTGTCGTTGGTGGTTTAATTTCTGATAAGATTGGCCGTGTAAATACACTTGCTTTAGTATTTATGCTTCAAGCAGGTAACATGGCATTCTTCACTACTATTACAACGCAAATACCGCTGATGGTTGCGATTGCAATAGGCGCGATGTCATACGGTGCACTATTAAGTGTATTCCCTACAATTACTGCTGATAACTACGGTCTAAAAACTTACGGAACTAACTTCGGCATCCTTTATTCTTCATGGGGTGTATCTGGTTTCTTCGGTGGTTTCTTAGCAACTGTTGCCGGTTCAACTAATAATACTTATTTTGCTTTTGCAGCACTACTAGTGGCTGTTACTGTCATTGCTTTCTTTACTAAACCAGTAGATAAAGCGGCTGTATTAGCGAAAGAACAAAATAAATTAAAAACGGCTAAAGTTTAATAATTAGCGTTTATTAATTTGTGTTAAAGGGATAGCTCAAGTAATTGGTTATCCCTTTTTTTTTGCCTTGCGAAGCTTGTAAACCTGACAGATTGAACGAAGTCTGTATCACCCTACTCTCAAGGGGAATAAAATCTGCATAGCAGGGCGTCACTCGCTAACTAGATCACAACACGTGTAAGTTTACACAATGGTGTGATCTTGAGGACAAAATGACTAATAAACCACTGCAAATATTATTAACGGGTATCGGCATTAACTTAACTATCGGTATTCTATACGTGTGGGGGGTTTTCACTGTACCTCTCGCAGAAGCATTAAATGTGGATGTAGCAGATGTCGTATCACCGTACAAAATTTCCGTTTTCACATTCGCGACTTGTTTACTTATCGCTGGTATCTTACAAGACAAGATTGGTCCTAGAAAAGTAGCCATGCTTGGCGTCTCTCTCGTTGGTTTTGGTCTTATTGCCTCAGGTTATACAACGACCTTAGCAGAACTCGAATTCACCTTTGGCGGTATTGTTGGTGCTGGTATGGGGTTCGCATACGCATGCATTAGCCCAAGTGCGATGAAGTGGTGGCCAAAAGATAAAAAAGGTCTAGTAAGTGGTTTAACTGCGGGTGGTTTCGCATTGGCTTCTGTCTACCTTGCGCCATTATCTACAAGTCTAATTGACAGCTATGGTATCTACGATACATTTAAAATATTAGGTGCAGGACTATTAGCAATCGCTATTCCATGCGCGTCACTGCTTGTTGATCCTCCTACTGATTACATTGCAGCACCACTAGAAGTGAAAGCTGTATCAAGTAATAATATCAATCTTAACTGGCAACAAATGTTGAAAACACCTCAATTTTACCAGTTATGGATAATGTTTATGGTGTCATCTGCTGCAGGTATCATGCTTATTGGCTCTGTTGGTAGCATCAGTAAATCAATTGGTCTAACATCAGATAAAATTGCATTCGGTGTTGTTTTACTGGCTATCTTTAACACGGGTGGTCGTGTTGTCGGAGGTTTAATCTCTGATAGGATTGGCCGTGTTAATACACTTGCTTTAATATACGTGCTTCAAGCGGGTAACATGGCATTTTTCACTATCATTACAACGCAAATTCCATTGATGGTTGGGATTGCGGTAGGTGCAATGTCATACGGTGCATTATTCAGTGTATTTCCACCAATGACTGCGGATAACTACGGTTTAAAAAATTACGGGACTAACTTTGGTATCCTTTATTCTGCATGGGGGGTATCAGGCTTCTTCGGTAGTTTCTTAGCAACTGTAGCAGGTTCAACTAATAATACTTATTTTGCTTTTTCGGCACTATTAGTTACTGTGACTGTCATTGCTTTCTTCACTAAACCAGTTGATAAAGCCGCCATATTAGCGGAAGAAGTAAATCAATTAAAAGTCGTTAAAGCTTAATCATTAGCGCTTATTAATTTTGGCAAAGGGATAGTTCAAGTCATTGACTATCCCTTGTGGTTAAAAATGAACATTACCGCCTAAACTAAAATATTTCAAATCTGCTTGAATGACGGTATAGCCCGCTTCTACCGTGAATGCATCACCAAGCTCAATGCCAAATATTATACCGCCAGAAAAACCATCTTCGTCCCATTTTTTTGTGTCTGACTTTAGTGTCCCTTCTAAATAACCAGCCCTTAATTTTGCATAGTATGTACCTGATGTACGATATGTCCCATAGATAGCGTATGACTCATATTCCAAATCAATACTGTTTTTATCCATATCGACAAAAGTACCTTCAAACTCTAAACCAAAACTACTTTTTTGAATTCCTACAAGAAAAGTAGCGGGTATTTTAGAATCTAGTTTGTCAAATGCAGTATATATATAACCTGTTTTAGCGCCGAGGTAAAAGTCGATATCGCCAGATGTTTTATCTTCTGCCGTGGCTGAGGTTGTTGCGATTGTTGCGAGTGATAAAATGAGAGGGGTTAATTTTTTCATCGTTTATCCTTGTTTTATGTGAACTATGCCGTGTTTTTTTAATCATAGTTACAAGAATCATTTTCGCTATAATATAAGTTGTATATCAGTCGATTATCTAATAAATCAAACGATGTTAGTGATATTGATCTACTGCTTTGGGTGTTATTAAAGTTGATTTAGTAAGGAAAAAATGTTGTTTTCCAATACAATCACTTGTGGTTTCACTTGAAGGCAGTGGGGGTGGGGTTAATCGTCGTATTATAACAAATTTTGTAGTAAAGGTTATGATTTTAATGCGCTTTTAAAATGCTCATTTAAGTCTAACTTACAATTTAAAGTAGCGATTATTACTTTAAATTCAATATCGATTAGAGTGTATTTACTATGTTATTATTCGAATATAGTAACGAATTTAATGAGCTGTCATTAACGGTGAAATGATAGCGAGAGGTGCTTGTGAGTAAGAATGTAAAAGGTCGTGGTTTATGGTGGAAGTTATTACTCATCCCAGTGTTTATCGGGTTAGCTGTAATGATTTATTTAGATATTATTATTCGTTCAACATTTGATGAAAATAAGTGGGCTGTACCATCGACGGTTTACGCACGTCCGCTCGAATTATACGAAGGCGCGGCTTTAACTGCAGCTGATTTAAAAACGGAACTCAGTTTATTAGGTTATAAATTTGTTGCTCGTCCGACTAAACCTGGACAAGCAAATATACGAGGTAATGAGGTTCGTATTTATACGCCCGGATTTCAATTTAGTGATGGATTAGAGCCCCCACGTAATATTTCGTTGATATTGAATGATGGCATGGTTGCTAAACTGGATACTGACGATGGTGTCGGCCTTTTACGATTAGAGCCTGTTGTTATTGGTGGTATTTATCCTGCACATAACGAAGATAGACTGCTAGTACAGTTATCCGAAGTACCTGCGTCGTTACAAGCAATGTTAGTGGCGGTTGAAGATGATAGCTTCTATGAACATTTTGGTATTTCTGTTCGTGGTATCGCCCGTGCATTAGTGGCGAATATTAAACAAGGTGGTATTTCCCAAGGCGCGTCAACACTGACTCAGCAACTGGTTAAAAATTATTACCTGAGTTCTGAACGTACTTTTAGCCGCAAAGCAAAAGAAGCATTGATGGCAATCTTACTTGAACTCCATTTTTCGAAGGAAAAGATTTTAGAAGGGTATATTAACGAAATTTATCTTGGTCAGGATGGCCCTCGTGCTATCCATGGCTTTGGCTTAGCGAGTCAGTATTACTTTAAAACCCCACTTGCAGATTTACCGATCGATAAGCAAGCCTTATTGGTCGCATTAGTGCGTGGTGCAAGTTACTACAATCCTTGGCGAAACCCTGAACGAGCACTTAAACGTCGTGATTTAGTGTTAGATATTGCGGTTCGAGAAGGTCGTTTAGACAGTGAGTTAGCGGCGGCTGCAAAAGCGCAACCGTTAGGAATGGGTGATCAAACAGCGAGTAGCACCAAGCGATTTCCTGCTTATCTTGATTTAGTTCGCCGCCAATTACAGCGCGACTATAAAGTTGAAGATTTAAGTGAGAATGGTTTGTCTATTTTTACGCATTTTGACCCACTTGTGCAAAGTAGCGCAGAATCAAGTCTCACGAAATCCATTGCACGACATAAACGTAATGGCTTGAGTGCTAAACTTGAAGGTGCCGTGGTGATAACTAGACCAAATACAGGCGCTGTTATTGCTATTGTTGGTGGCGCGAATGCGCGTTATGCTGGTTTTAATCGCGCCATCGATGCTAAGCGTCAAGTGGGCTCATTGATTAAACCAGCTGTGTACCTGACAGCATTAGAACAGCCAGAGAAGTATAATCTGTCCACCTTGATCAGTGATGATGAATATAACCTAAATCTACCCAATGGGGATATTTGGTCACCTAAAAACTACGATAAGAAAGATCATGGTGAGGTATTGTTATATAAAGCGCTTGCTAAGTCTTATAATCAAGCTACAGCACGCTTAGGCAATGAGATTGGGTTAGATAAGGTCATTAATACGATCCATGGTCTTGGTGTCGAACAACGTATAGCGGCTTTGCCATCGGTCACCTTAGGTGCGGTCGATATGACGCCATTAACCGTTGCTCAAATGTATCAAACATTATCTGCGGATGGTTTTTATACACCTTTATTAGCAATTAATGCAGTTGTCGATCCAAAGGGTAATGTGTTGAAGCGTTATCCGTTAGCCGTTGATAAGCGCTTTGATGCTGGTTCTGTGTACATGCTGCGTCATGCGATGCAAGCTGTTACGCATGAAGGCTCGGGGAGAG
>Ga0209395_1003614_pt1 | contig 18920 bp, 22 predicted proteins | sample GOMGulsemesocosm_3_FD_184635 | JGI IMG/M metagenome (GOLD analysis project Ga0209395, IMG submission 184635) | Methane-oxidizing microbial communities from mesocosms in the Gulf of Mexico - GOM9D Gulf of Mexico (SPAdes) (version 2) | ecosystem: Environmental > Aquatic > Marine > Cold seeps... | reverse complement strand
AAAGAAGAGAGTAAAACTTATTTACAAGATATCAACATAAATGAAATTAAACAAAAGCTTTGTTTTAAAGGCAATATATTTTTAGAGAAAAATTCAGAAAAAAAAGTTTTTAAGGAATGTAATCCTCTTTGTATTAAAGGATTTTACAGCAATATTCATACATTTTTAAGTGAAAAGTCTTATAAAGATTGTCTTTATTTTTTTCCTGAAAAACAAGATTGGTTAATCGATATAGAAAAATGTGAACAATGGTATTCATATGAAAGAATATTAGAAGAAACAGCTAGTTATGTAGAAGATAAACGTGCCTTTTTATTGTGGGTACAAAAAGGCACTACAAATGAGCGTTTATTTGTAGTTTTTTCTTAGTCTTTTTTGGCTTTTAAAGCAGCTTCTCTTAGTTTGTCTTTTTTACTTTTTCTCTTACCCTTAATTGCTTCTTGTCCTTTAACTTTTTCTTTTTTAACGCCAATTAATTCAAAACCTTCAATACTTTCATGAATGATTTCTAATTTACAACGCTTTTTAATTAACTCAAAGTGTTCCATATTTTCATAGTCAATAAAAGAAATAGCCTCGCCTTTTTTGGAAGCCCTTGCTGTTCGTCCAACTCTGTGTATATAATCAGCACTCGCACGTGGTAAATCATAATTAACAATACATTCTATATCATCAATATGAAGTCCCCTTGCTGCTATATCTGTTGCAAATAAAATACGTATTTTTTTAGCTTTGAATTCTTCTAGGGTAAAAATTCGCTCTTCTTGTTCTAAGTCCCCATGAAAACTCTCAGCCTCAAAGCCAAGTTCTCTAAACTTAAACGCAATATTATCAGCAGCTCTTCTGCTCTTAATAAACACAAGTACTAAATCCCACTTATTTGTTTTTAACAAGTGTTTTAATAAAGAGGAACGTTTATTTTCATTTACTTCTATTACTCTTTGCGTGATAGTTGTAGGAATTAAAATTTCATCATTCACATCAATAGAAATATACTCTTGCGTAATTTTAGGAATTAAGGCAAGCATTTTATTTGAATAACTGGCTGAGAACATAAGATTTTGTCTCTTTTTGGGCAATTCATTTAAAATTAAATCCAGCTCTTTTTCAAAGCCCATATCAAGCATTTTATCGGCTTCATCAAGAACTAAAAACTCAACAAAAGAAAGATTGATTTGTTTTTTAGAAAGTATGTCTAATAAACGCCCTGCAGTTGAAACCAAAATTTCACAGCCTTTTTGTACTTCATGCAATTGATCTGCTAAACTAAGACCACCTATAAAAGTGACCAATTCTGGTTTTTTCGTATAAAATTCACTGAAGGTTTTAAAACTTTGGCTTACTTGTAAAGCAAGTTCACGTGTGGGAACCAAAACCAAGACTTTTATTTTTGGTTTTCCTTTTTTATAATCATCACTCAATGTTTTTAAAATAGGCAGTACAAAAGCAGCACTTTTACCAGAACCTGTTTGGGCTTTGGCTTTTATGTCTTTTTTTTGCAAAATAAGAGGAATTACTTTTTCTTGTATTAGTGTTGGTTTTAAATAGTTATTTTTTTCTAAAGCATCATTGATGTCTTTATTAAAATTAAATTGCGTAAATGGCAAAGTTGGTCCTTGTTATAGTATAACGTATAAGGTATTTTAGAGCAATTTGCCTTTAAGACAGATATTGTTTCTTTTAAATACATTTTATATTATTTAGGTTATGATGAAGTACAAAAAAATTTAAAGGTATTATTATGTCAGGAAAAATCGTTGAAATTTTAATTGCAAAAGACAAAGAGTCTGTTATGCAGAACGTAAATGAAGCAGTTTTAGAAGCTGGAAAAGGTATCTTTGGAGACAGATATTACGAAAAAAATCAAGAGCCACTAAATGAAATCACTTTAATAGAAAAAGAAAAAGTTGATACATTTAACAATGAATTTAATCTTACTTTACAGTACAGTGATTTTAGAAGAAATATTGTTATTTCAAATTGTGATTTAAATACTTTAGTAAACAAAGAATTTTATATTGGAAATGTACTGTTAAAAGGTTTAGAGTTATGTGAACCTTGCGAAAGTTTAGCCACTAAAACAAATCAAGACATATTATCAGGACTAGAAAATAAAGCAGGGTTAAGAGCTTGCATTTTAAAAGATGGGAATATTTCTTTATCTTCTCAATTAGAAGTTTCCTAAAATAATATAGGCATTTTTGCCTGTATTATTTTACTTTTTGTAAAAATATACTAAAATAAAAAAGTAAAAAATTTAATACAAAAGGTACTTAATGAGTATTCAACTATCTACTTCAAAAGAAGCGATTGATGCCTATACACTCGTAACTAATATTCAAAAACATTTTGTTTCAAAATTAAATGCATTGTCTTTAACACACAGCGAAAATATTGATTTTGAAGAAAGCACATGGTTAAGAGATGAGGGAGTTCATGGGGGAGGCAATAGATTTCAAGCAAAAGACTTTGCTTTATTTAATACTGCTTCTGTTAATGTATCCCAAGTGCACTATGATAAAAATGAGAATAAAAATCTTTTAAGTGCTACTGCTATTTCTACTATTATTCATCCAAAAAATCCTTTACTTCCATCTGTTCATATTCATATTTCTTATACACAAATTAAGAATCAAAAATCGTACTGGAGAATAATGGCAGATTTAAATCCATCTGTATCTAACCAGAAAGATTATGTAAGCTTTAAATTGTCTTTAAAAGACTTAACAAAAGCGTTCTTTGATGAAGGAATTAAACAAGGGGATAAATATTTTTATATTCCAAGCCTAAAAAAACACAGAGGAGTAAGTCATTTTTATTTAGAAAATCATTACAGCGATGATGAAGTAAAAGATTATGATTTTGCGCAAACCTTTGGGCTTGGTATTATTGATACCTATATTGATATTCTCAATGCCACTTTAGAAAAGAAAATTTCTCCTTCAAAAGAAGAAATGCAAAAACAGCTTGACTATCATAGTTTATACTTATTTCAAGTATTAACGCTAGATCGGGGAACCACTTCAGGATTATTAATTCACTCTCAAAACAATCTAGGAATAATGGCATCTTTGCCTACTCATGTTAATAAAAAACTTTTATCATCATGGATTCAAATTCAAAGATCTCCTCAAGATGAATTGTTAGAAAATATTATAGAAGTTATAAATGATGAGGGTTTAATTGATAATAAAACAAAAGAAGCCTTGGCTTTTGTTGTAAGAGAACATTATATTAAATATCCACAAGCGTTAAGCCTACAAGCAAGTGGAAATACTATTCCAAAAACAGTAGATAATCACAAGAAATAAAAAGCAAAGGCTTTTTATTTCTCTACAGTTCTTCTAGTTTTTTTTCATACTCTTCATTGATTTCATCAAGTAAGGTTTGACTTTCTTCTAATAATTCAAACTTGTCTTCTATTTCTTTTTCATAAGCAGTAACCAAGCGTGAGATATCCATTATTTTTCCGTTATTTCCTTCATTAGAGGCAAGAACTAAGGCATCATGTTCTAGTTCCAGATTTTCTTCAATGGCCATTATTTCATTTTCAAGTTTATCTACTTTCTTTTTTAAAGGAGAGCTTAGTTTATTTCTTTCATTAATTAATAACGTTCGTTGTTTTTTATTCTCTTTTTTATTCGTCTTTGGTACAGCTTTTACTTTCTCTTCCACAATATCGTCTTGCCAACCAATTTTTTCTAAAAACTCATCATAATTTCCATCGAATAATTCAGCTTCACCGTTTGAGAATACAATTAAGCGGTCGCATACTTTTCGTAATAAATCTTCGCTGTGCGTTACAATAATACAAGAACCATCAAAATTTTTAATGGCTTTACTTAAGGCATCAATACTTTGCATATCAAGGTGATTTGTAGGCTCATCAAGAAATAAAACATTTACTTCTCTTGCAATAATTTGGCCTAACATTACACGTGATTTCTCACCCCCTGATAAAAGAGAGACTTTTTTCTTTGCATTGTCATTTGAGAACATCATAGCCCCACAAATACTTCTAACACTGGATTCAGGAAGTCTTGGATTTCCTACATAGATTTCATCCATTACTGAGTTTTTTGGATTTAGATGAGCTATATTGGTTTGTCCAAAATGAGCAAAAGAAGAAGATACATGAAAATCTACACTTCCTATTTGCTGCTGCAACTCACCTGCAATAGTATTTAATAAAGTAGATTTACCTTTACCATTTTTTCCAATGATTCCAAGCGTTTCTCCTTTTTGTAAGGTAAATGAAATATTTTTAAACAAAATTTCATTCTCTTTATAATAAAAACTCAAATCTTTTACATCTAATAAAACTTTCGCAGGCGTATTTTTGAATTTAAAATCAAAACTTAAACTCGACTCAGAATTTAAATCATCCATAACTTCCATCTTTTCCAAGACTTTAACTTTAGATTGTGCTAATGCAGCCGTAGATGCTCGTGTTTTATTTTTGGCAATAAATTCTTCTAATTCTTTTATTTTTTTATCTTGAGAAATCTTTTGTTTTTCATACAATTCATCATTTGAGGCCAATTGTTTGTAAAACTTATGAGTATCTCCTTTTATAAGGGATAAGGTTTTACGTACTATTCCCATAGTGTGAGTAGAAATGCTGTCCATAAAATCTCTATCATGAGTAATTAGTATTACTTCTCCATCAAAGCTTCGTAAAAACGTTTTTAACCATCGTAGAGAAACAATATCAAGGTAATTCGTAGGCTCATCTAATAATAAAAGATTAGGCTGGGTTAATAAGAGTTTTGCAAGATTGATTCTAATTTGAAATCCCCCTGAAAATGACAGAGGGTCTTTTTGTAAATCTTCTTCTTCAAAACCCAAACCAAAGAGTATTTTCTCAACCTTGTATAAAGAAAATTTATCGTCCTCCCCTAAAGAAAGTGCTGTTTCATCTAAAAGTGTTTTTTCAGAAAATATTAAATGTTGACGTAAGGTTCCTATATTATAATTTTTAGGAATTTGTACAGCTCCATCATCACTATGCTCTTCACCTAATATTAGCTTGAATAAAGTAGATTTTCCACTTCCATTACGGCCTACAAGACCAATTCTATTGCCAGCGCTTAAACGAAAGTTTAAAGAAGAAAAAAGTTCTTGTTCCCCGTAATTTTTTGATATATTTGTTAGTTCAATCATATAACTCTTTTATGTAAAAATATTTTATATCTAATAAGTTTGGCATTATACGACATACATAGTTATATTATTATTAGAGCAAGAATCACTTTTATTTTTATCTCTAATTTTTACTCAAAAAAAAGATAGTTTTATTTTTTAATTTTTCTATAAAACAATTATACTTAGCAACTCTAGTAAAAGCTTAAAATAAATTGATATTTTTACACTAAATTGGGTAAATAAGTTTTGACCTAGAGAATCTTGACTATTTTTCTATATTATTGAAATAAATCAAATTACTCAAGAATAGAATTATTATTATTTTTATACAAAGACCTAAAATAGGCCACTTAATTAAATAAATATTATAAAAAAAATTATTCTAAATTAAAAAATATTTTTTTTATAAATTTAATTGACATCTTCAAACAATAGTGACATACTTTATGACATAGAAATTATAACTAATAAATCTTTGAACAATTTTTTTAAATATTACACTTTATGCTAAGGAAAATATATGACAAAAAAACAAAAAGACCCTGATATCCAAGCCACAAATAGAAGAGATTTTTTCAAAAAAACTGCTTTTTTATCTGCTTCATTAATAGCAAGTTCTAGTATTTTAGCTCCAGTAAAAATCACTGCCAGTTCTCTTGATGATGCTGCAATCATGGAGCAAGCTCCATGGGGAACAAAACTTGGTGATTTAGTTGATAAAAATCATTATGGTTTGCCCTCCCCTTATGAGCATAATAATGTAAGACGAGTTCATGATTTGTTAAGTTCTGGGGATAGATACGCAACAGTATCAATGAGTCCTTTGCACCAACAAGAAGGTATTATTACTCCCAATGGTTTGTTTTTCAATAGAAGTCATAGTGGAACAACGCAAGTAGATCCTCATAAGTTTAGACTCATGATTCATGGTTTATTAGATAAGCCCCTTGTTCTAACCCTAGAAGAACTAAAACGATATCCAAGTGAAAGCAGAATTCATTTTATAGAATGCCCTGCTAATGGATCTACTGGGTGGAGAGGCCCACAGTTTGATAATTTACAATTTGTTAAAGGAATGATGAGTTCAGCAGAATGGACAGGAGTTCCTTTAAAAGTAGTTTTAAAAGAATTAGGACTTCATAAAGAAGCCAAATGGATGCTAGCAGAAGGAAGTGATAATTCAGAAATGGCAAGAACAATTCCTATTGAAAAAGTTTTAGATGATGCTATGTTAGTTTGGGGCCAAAATGGAGAACCATTACGAGCTGAGCAAGGTTATCCAGTACGTTTATTACTTCCTGGGTGGGAAGGAAATTTAAATGTCAAATGGTTAAAACGTTTAGAGTTCTCTTCTAAACCTTGGCATTCAAAAGAAGAAACATCAAAATATACCATGCTTCAAAAAAATGGAAAAGCCATTAATTATTTCTGGCCCATGGAAGTAAACTCAATTATTACCTCACCTTGCCCAGAAGTTCCTTGGAGCTCTTTAAAAAAAGGAGATACCGTTGAAATAACCGGACTTGCTTGGAGTGGAAGAGGTACTATTAAAACGGTTGATATTTCATTAGATGGTGGTAAAAATTGGATTGAGGCTTCTTTAAAAGGTCTTGTTCTTCCTAAGTCTTGGACACGTTTTTCTTATATCATTAAATGGGATGCAAAAGAAAAAATGTTATTAAGCAGAGCTATTGATGACTCAGGTCATGTACAACCAAGTATTGACAAGCTCATAGAAAACGTAGGAGTAGAAGGTATTTATCATAGAAATCCAATTGTAGGTTGGTTTGTATCAAATAAAGGAGAGGTTAAAAATGCACATGTTCGCTCTTAAAAAAACACACGTTTTTCTTATTCTTTCCTGTATGTTGCTGGCTTCGTATACGAGCGCTGGCACAGACGTAAAACTTAAAAAAAACGTAGATGGCTCCGTTATTTATCCACGGACAAATACGCATTATTCGCTTTATTTATTAAATAAACAAAATATAAGTGAATTCAATCATGGAAGAACACCCACACTTAATGAAATAAAAGCATGGAATAAAGATGTTATGCCAGATGGGGAAGGATTACCTGTAGGCGAAGGAAGTGTTGAGCAAGGAGATGAATTATATTCTGCTCAATGTTTATCCTGTCATGGCGACTTTGGGGCTGGGGGTAGTGGCTATCCTACTTTAACAGGTGGACAAGGCAGCTTAAAAAACCAACTCTTGCAAGCAGGAGATGAACCTCCAATGAGAACTATTGGTTCTTATTGGCCTTATGCAAGTACTTTATTTTGGTACATACAATCCTCTATGCCTTTTAACAATCCAAAAAGTCTAAGTAATAATGAGACCTATGCACTGGTAGCTTATTTATTGTCGGTCAATGAAATTAAAATTGATGGTATAGAATTAGATGATGAGTATGTTTTAACAAAAGAAAAGTTTTTAAAAATAAAAATGCCAAATGTTGATGGTTTCTATCCGGTATCTCCTAATCGGTCAAATTTGAAAGAACAAAGACCTCCTTTAGCGCAAGGTACACGCTGTATGAAAAACTGTAAAACGCAAGAGATTATTTTCATTAAAAATGAAATTACAGGTTTTGACCCAAAAATAACGAGTAAAAAAGATTTACCAAAAATTAAAAAACAAGATAATGATGAAGCTATAAAAGAAATCTATTCACAAAGTTGTGCCGCTTGTCATTCAAATGATGCATTAGGAGCACCTGTTGTAGGTGATTTAGAACAGTGGAGCGAAGTAATTAAAAAAGGAGTAAAACAAGTATATACAAATGCTATTGTTGGAATCAATGCCATGCCACCACGTGGCGGCAATATGGATTTAAGCGATAAGGATTTAGAAAACCTTATTGATTATATGATTAAAGTAAGTAAATAAAGCAATCAAAGGAGAAGAAATGAAATTAACAAAAAGTATATTAGTGATAAGTTCATTAATAGTTTTTAGTACATCTTGGCTACTTGCAAATGAAATGGATATGGTAAAACAAGGGAAAAAGATATTCATGACTAAAGGTTTAGGAAACTGTCTTGCCTGTCATGATATACAAGGCAAAGAAGTTAATGGTCCAGGAAGTATGGGGCCTAAATTACAATATTTATCTGCTTGGCCAAAAGAAGAGATATACAATAAAATTTATGACCCTTATACTACAAATCCTATTTCAGCAATGCCTGCATTTGGTAAAAATGGTTGGTTAAGTAATGAAGAAATCAACGCTCTTGTAGCATATTTACAAACAATTAAATAAAGGATATACAATGAATAGAAGAATTTTTTTAACACTTGGAATGAGCGCTTTTGCTGTTTCTCTCCTACCTGTTAATTTAAAAGCAATGAATTTTAGAGATAGCAAACCTAAGGTTTGGAGCGCAACTAAAGTTGATCAAGCCATGATAGAGCTTTTTGGAACAAGTGATGCTATTGAAAGTAATATGAAAATCAAAGCTCCTGATATCGCAGAAAATGGAGCTGTTATTCCAGTAACAGTATCTACTAAATTAAATGCTTCAAAAGTAGCTATTTTTCAAGATGCAAATCCAGAAAGTACTGTGGCTGTTTTTTCAGTACCTGAAAATGGAATTATTGATTATTCTGTTCGAATTAAACTGGGACAAACAGGTACGGTAACAGTTGTAGCATTAGCAGATGGAAAACTTTATAAAGCCTCAAAACTTGTAAAAGTAACAATTGGTGGTTGTGGTGGGTGATTCCTCCTTAAAATTAGAAATAAATAATAAAAAAAGGAAAAAAAATGGCTAAAAAAACTAGAATTAAAGCAAAACTTAAAAAAGGAATCATCACAGTTAAAGCTATGGCAAAACATTCAATGTTAGGTCACCAAGAAGCTAAAAAAGCTAAAAAAGATGTTAACTTTATTACGTATATGACAGCTACTGTAAATGATAAATTGGTGTATGAAGTATCAACAAGTCAGTTTTTATCTAAAAACCCATATATTAAATTTAAGTTCAAAGGAGCCCAAAAAGGCGATAAAGTAATTATTTCATGGGTTGATTTAAAAGGTACTACACAAACAAGTATCGGAAAAATTAAATAATTAACATTAAACTAGAAGGAGATTATATGTTATTAAACATTGTAAAAACAACAACTTTACTCATACTAACTACTTGTATTTTAAATGCGGAAAACTTTAATGCACAAGCAGAAAAAGACAGAATTGCACTCATTGATTATTTTGAAGCAAAATTTGATGATCCTTTAAAAAATAGAAATACTTTTTTCCCGTATTCTACGGATGATGAATTAAACAATTCTTATGTTACGGGTTTAAAACATCAAGATTTTGCAAAAGGAAATTATGCTTTTAATAAAGATGGAAAAGCACAATACGAAGAAATAAAAGAAATGCCTCCTTACGAAGATGATATTGAAGCAGGAGAAGAACTTTACAATAAAAAATTCTCAAATGGAAACACTTTTGCATCGTGTTTTCCAAATACACAAATTGCAGGAGATTATCCTAAGTTTATTGAAGAAAAACAAGAAGTTCTTACTTTAGGTATTGCTATTAATAATTGCCTGGTAAAAAACAATGAAAAAAAATGGAAAATGAAAAAAGGAAACATGGCAAGACTGCAAGCTTATTTTGCTTATGAGTCTATGGAAGCAAATAAAGATGTAGCTATTCAAATTAACTCTAAAGAAGCAGCGGCTGCTTATGAGAGAGGGAAAGAATATTATTATACACAAAGAGGTTATTTAAAACTTTCTTGTGCTTCTTGTCATATTCAAGGGGCTGGTCAAAGAGTAAGAAATGAAAAACTCTCTCAATTATTAGGGCAGACTACACACTTTCCAGTATTCAGACTAAAATGGAGTGGTTTAGGTACGCTTGAACGGCGCATGGTTGGATGTATTAAAGATGAGGGGCAAGTGCCACCTAGTGCTGAGAGTAAATATATGAAAGAACTTCTGTATTTTATGTCTTACATGTCAAATGGCATGAAAATTGATGGTCCAGATATTAGAAAATAAGGGGGATAAAATGAAAAAACAATTAAAACAAAGTTTAATTCTTGTAAGTGCAGCCTTACTTCTAAGTGCCTGTTCCAGTAGTACTTCTAAAATGGCTGTGAAAATACCAAGTTATGATGGAGTTGCTGATCTTAATGTTAAAAACGTATGTAATGTAGAAAAGATGGGTCTTAAAAATGTATTAGAACGTGCTACAAAATACAATGCACTTTCTATTAAAAATGACTTGGAATTTATGCGTTTAGGTATGAGAAACTCACAATATATAAATGCTATTAATGCTGCATTAGAAAGTGGAAATAAAAGTATTGATATTTTAAACAAAAAGAAGAAAAAAACGGGGAGTGTAAGCATAGAATATGCAACATGGAGAGCCTGCTCTTTTGCTATATCTTCTTTGACACAAGCGCAAGAAGCTAAAACAACATGGAAATTAGCAGTTCCTGGTGATGGTTATTCGTATTAAATTTTTATGGATATGATTTTTCATATCCATGATATAAGAAGGATACTTCAATGAAAACATTAAACAAATTTAACCTGGTCTTTTTTGCAGTGTTTTTCTTATCACTCAATCTTTGCGCAGATTTTATTGCAATATCTAAGGGTGTAAAAGAAATTAAACTAACGCTAAACGAAGAAACATTTATCATTACCCGTAAGCAAAATACAAACAATGTTATTTCAACACTTTACAACTCAACACACAGAGGGATTCCTCAAGCTATGATTATAGAAGAAGGTGTTGAAACCATAGGTGAATTAGAGTTCATACAATATATGAAACAAGCACAAAACAATGAGAATATTTTAATCATTGATTCAAGAACTCCGGGGTGGTATGAGAGATTACGAATTCCAGGTTCACTTAATATTCCTTTTGAATACTTTTATGAGGAAGAAGATGCAATAGAAGTCTTAGAAGATGAGTTTAACGTTATTGTAAATGAGGACAAAAGTTTAAATTTTACCAATGCTGCCACACTTATAATTTACTGTAACGGATACTGGTGTGGACAAACACCTGCAATGATCAAGAATGCAAAATATTCTTTATTAAAGTTAAAGTATCCAAAAGAAAAAATAAAATACTACAGAGGTGGTATGCAAGCGTGGACATCAATGGGCTTTACTGTTCATGGAGATGAAAAATAATACATTTTAAAAACGAAAATAAAAAGGTTTGACATGAGTAAATTAAGCAGAAGAGAATTTATATATATGATGGCAATTTTAGGAGCAAGTCCTATTTTTGCAAATTCACATTCTAAAGCAATGAAGAATAATAAACTTGAAGATTATTACAAGTTAGAGAGTTTTGGAAATGCTCGAATATTACATATGACAGATTCTCATGCGCAATTATTACCAGTATTTTTTAGAGAACCCAGTGTTAATCTTGGTTTTCATGACAATTATGGGAAACCACCCCATATTGTTGGTGAGGCTTTACTTGATTATTATGGAATAAAGGGTAATAAGCGTTTAGAATACGCTTATTCTTGTGTAAATTTTGAAAAACATGCGGAAGTTATGGGTAAAGTAGGTGGTTTTGCGCAAATTAAAACCGTAGTAGATTATTTACGATCAAGTTTTGGAGAAGAAAAAACACTTTTATTAGATGGTGGAGATACATGGCAAGGAAGTGCTACTGCATTATATACAAGAGGAAAAGACATGGTTGGAGCTATGAATCTTTTAGGTGTTGATGTTGCTGTTGGGCATTGGGAATTTACCTATAAAGCAGAAGAAATATTATCCAATATAAAAGACTTAAACGCAGAATTTTTGGCACAAAATGTTTTTGTTAAAGAAGATGCTTTAATGGATGGAGCTGCTGCTTATGATGAAGATTCTGGTTTAGCTTTTAAACCTTATACTATAAAAATGATGGGTAAATCAAGAGTTGCTATTATTGGACAGGCCTTTCCTTATACTACTATTGCAAATCCACAAAGAAATATTCCAGATTGGACCTTTGGAATTAAAACAGATGAGATGCAAGAGTTAGTAGATCTTATAAAAGAAGAAGAAAAACCAGATGCTATCATTTGTTTATCTCACAATGGTTTTGATGTGGATCAAAAAATGGCGAAGGTTGTTTCTGGCATTGATTTTATTATGGGAGGACATACTCATGATGGCGTTCCACAAGAAGTTGGTGTAAAAAATGCGAGTGGAATCACTTATGTATGTAATGCTGGTTCAAATGGTAAATTCATAAATGTTCTTGATTTAGACATTCAAAATGGGAAAATAAAAGATTTCAAATTTACCCTCCTTCCTATTTTCTCAAATATTATTGAAGAAAATAAAGAAATGAAAGAATACATAAAAACAGTTCGAGCCCCTTTTATTAAAGACTTAACAAGAGTAATAGCAACAACAGATGAAACGCTGTACAGAAGAGGTAACTTTAATGGTTCTTGGGATCAAATCATTTGTGATGCACTTATTGATGTAAAAGGCGCTGATATTTCACTCTCTCCTGGATTTAGATGGGGTACTACCATTATGAAAGGCCAAAGTATTAACTTTGATGATCTAATGACACAAACAGCCATTACCTATCCAGAAACCTATATAAGAGAAATGAATGGGGCAAGAATAAAAGCCATCTTAGAAGATGTGGCTGATAATTTATTTAATGCCGATCCTTTTTATCAACAAGGTGGTGATATGGTAAGAACAGGTGGAATTTCATATCGTTTTAACCCTACAGCACAAATGGGAAAAAGAGTTACTAATATTCACCTAACTAAAACAAAAAAACCTCTAGAAGCCAGCAAAATGTATAAAGTTGCTGGTTGGTCAACTGTTGGTTCTGTTTCACCTGGGGAGCCTATATGGGAAACAGTAGAAGTATATTTGCAAAATATGAAACATATTAGTAATCTTAAAATTGACACGCCTGATTTGGTTGGAGTAAAAGGAAATCCAGGAATTAGACTTTAATGTTTGTAAGAGTACTTTTCTTTTTTAGTTTTTTTAGCATTTTTCTTTTTGCCTCTTATGAAGATGGCAAAAAGATTTTTAAGAAACATTGTGCCTCTTGTCACTTGGAATATATTCCCATGAAAACGTTAAAAATCAATTTCTATGAAAAAAACAATACCTTATTAAATCTTAGAGCACCTACTGTAAATATGTTAAGCTATGCACTGTTACGAGGTCCTAAACACTTAGGTTCCAAAGAAGATAAAGAAATGCAGCAAATAGAAATTGAAGAATTTTTATCAGATTATTTATCTAATCCAAACCCCCAAAACAGTATTTGCGACCCGTATATTTCTAAGCACTACAATAAAAAAATGAAAATGAAAAAAGCTTTAAACGAAGAAGAATTAAGTGCATTGGCACTTTATTTTATGAATTTTGATAGGTCTTTTAAAGGAAAAATAAAGAAAAACAAAAAAATATTAGCTTCGTATACTAAAGAAGTAAACTTAGCTAAAAAACAAAAGAAACACCTCCTAGTGTATGCCCATAGCCCTACTTGTTACTTTTGTAAAAAAATGGAAAAAAATATTTTTTCCTTAAGCAGTATTAAGAATGCTATAAAAGAAGATTATGTTTTTATAAAAATTAATGTGGATAAAAATATTCTTCCTTTTTCATTACAAGAAAAATACAAAGGAATTACACCTACTTTTTTTATTCTAAACAATAAAAAAGAAGTTCTAAATAAATATCCAGGTTCATGGAGTAAAAAAGACTTTTTAGATATTTTGAAAGAGAGTTTATAAAATGAGAAAACTTGGAAACATAGAAGAAATTTTCTCAAGTAACAAAGAAAATACTTCAAAAATACGCCCTATTGTAAAAGAACTTATTATGATTAAAGACCATGGTATTAAAAACGATAAATTTGCACAAAAAAATACCAACAAAGAAGTCATGCTAATATCAAAAGAAGCTTATTTAATAGCTAAGAAACACAGTATTAATCTTAAAATAGGAGCCTTAGGCGAAAATATTTTACTTGATTTTAATCCACAAGAGTTAAAAGAAGGAAGTATTTTAATCATAGATGAAGTAGAATTATTACTGACACAAGATTGCACAATTTGCAAACATTTAAGCGTATATAATGAAGAGCTACCAAGATTATTAGCCTATAATAGAGGCATATATTGTAAGATTTTAAACAATGGTCGCATAGAGAAAAACGCCAATGTTTTTATAAAGGATTAATCATGAAAAATATTTTATTACTGCTAGTATTTACTTCTTTTCTTTTTTCAAAATCAAATTTTGAGCAGCCCTATCCTACTTTTGATAAACCAAGAAAAGTAGTGATGCAGTTATACAAATCAGATCTAAAAACTGTCAATCAAACATTAAATGTTATTTATAATATTCAAAAAGAGTATCCAAGTGAAAGTTTACAAATCACTGTTGTTGCCTATGGGGATGGAATGAGAGCCATAAAAAAGGACTATGATAAACAAACACTATTACGTATTACATCACTCATGGAATATGAGGTTGAATTTATAGGATGTAGAAATACTATGGAAACTCTGCATTGGGTAGATAAAGATTTTATTGATGGTATCTCTTTTGTACAAGCGGGAATTGTTGAAGTTATTGAAAAAAAGGTGGCTGGATATATAGGTGTTGTACCTTTTTAATCTATTAAAGAAGGAAAAAAGATGTTAAGATATATATTTATACTGTTAATTTTGCTTAGTTATTCGTATGCAAATAAAGGTAAGCCAAGCGCTTGTGATACAAGTAAGCATCAGTTTATATTTTCTAAAACTGAATGCATTAATTATGTATATGAAGAAGCAGATGATGAAGACAATTTAATAATATTTATTCATGGTTCTTGGAAAGAAGGTAGTGATACTTTAAAAAAATACACACCTTTTATGGAAGATTTAGTCTTAAATACCGATGTAAGTACTATTATTATTGCTTTACCTGGATACTCAAAATCTTCATCTAATGTTTTTGAAGCTATCTCTAAAAAAGGTTTTTCTTCTTTAATTTATACAAAAAAATATTTGGACTTAATTAAAGATGTTATTTTACGCTTAAAAAAGAAATACAAAAAGAAAACACTTACTCTAGTAGCTCATTCAGCAGGGGCTAGTCTAGCAACTACTCTTTATGGTTATGACAATACACTTATTCAAAACATGATTGCAATTGCAGGTTCTTATAATACAGACCCAGCTAATAAAGACCTTTACTCTGCAAATAAAACTTATAAAAATATTAATAAAAAATCCAAACTGGTATTAATTTATGCAGATAATGACAAGATTTCTCCCCCTAATAAAAGCACAGACTTTTATGCCTTAGTTAAAAAAGAAAAAGTCCTAGTAAAACTCATTGAGGTAAAAAATGCAGCACATTTAAACCTTGAGTTAAGAGATGAAGTTATGGATGAAATTTTAGAAGTATTTGAATAAGAAATTATTCTTATTTCTAATACTTCTTTTTAAATGCTTTTTTAGCCAAATGCATAGCATCCTTTTCCAGCATAATTATTTTACTTTCTTCGATATAAGAGAGCAAAGACATTTTTACTTCTTTGCTTAATGTTGTTATTGTTAAAAATCTTAATTTTTTCCCATTTCCTTGCAATAACTTATAATCATCTTGTAAATAAATACCTTTAAACCAAGCAATACGTAAACCTTCTTGTGTTGTGCGTATATAACAAAATCCACTTGAATACTTTCTTGAAAAATAAGAAGTAATATTAGCACTTAGTCGTTCAATCACCTCTTCTTCATTTATTTCTTTTTTTAAAAATTCTCTTACTTCTAAAAAAAGTTCTGCAAAAACACTGTTCATATCTTTATCAAATTGTTTCATATATATAATACTCCTAGTTTATTCTTAGAAAAGCTAATTTAGAAGTTTATATTCATATGCGCAGCTAATAAAATATTCAATTAAACAATGACTCTCATTTTTTAACGCTGCTCTCTCTGGTTGAAAAGCTGTTGCAATAAAAAATCTATTTTCTTTTATTTCCAAAGCTTTTACTTCCTTATTTTTATTCATAGCAACAAGTGTCATCGCTGAATTATTAAAAATATGAGCATAATCAGAATTAAGAACAAAATTTCCTTCGGATTCTTCTTTAATATGCTGATTTTCATATATTTTTTTTAGTAAAGAATGATTAGATAAAAAAACATCTTCTTCTTTTTCATGCGAAATACCCTTTAATAAAGTAAACAATGGCATACTTGTCTCTTTATTCATTTCTTCATGCTCTGCTTTTTCGTAGTCCAATTCACTTCTTGCAAATTCAATAGCAGTATATTGATATCCTGCACAGGTACCTAAAAAAGGAACATTACTTGTACGTGCGAAATTAATTGCATTTAATGTGCCTTGTATACTTTTATAAGGACTAGAAGGAGCACACCAAATCCCATCAAATTCCTTTAGATGTTTAATATTAACACGTCTGCTATCTATCCAAGAAAACTCAACCTCTATTTGTGTTTTATTTTTCACTAAGTTAAGTGCTTTTTCAATACAGGTATGAGCAGTTATTTTTTCATTATAATCACCAATTATTGCAATTTTTACTGTTTTTATTGTTTTTGTATATTTTTTTTGAGTGTCAAATTCATTTAGTTCTTCTTTAATAAAATGCTCAATCATATTTTTGTATACGTCTTGAATTAAAGTAGGTGAAACTCCATATTTAAGCGCCAAGTTCTTTTTCGTTTGCAATACTTCTTTTACACGATTAATGTCTTTTACTTCACTTGCATTTTTTTTAAACTTTGCCGCTTTTTTTACGTATAAGGTACGTTTTGCAAGAAGTTGTACGATCTCATCGTCTAAAATATCAATGCTGTCTCTAATATCTTTCATGTTCTTGCAATCTTTTGCATCAAACATTATTACCCCTTAATAATAAAAATTATATTATTATTATTTTAGCATAGAAATACTTATGACAAAATAGAATATTTTTCAACAATTCGAATTATACTTTGAGCCGTTTTCTCAATACTTTGTTTTTTAATACGCGCACTTGTACCAGATATTCCAACAGCTGCTATTAAAATATTGTCTTTATTAAATAAAGGTACAGCAATACAACACATAGAATCTTGGAACTCACTATTATCTGTTGAATAACCTTTTTCTCTGATATCGCTTAAGTCAGTTTTTAAGGCTTCTAAATTGGTGATTGTATTATTAGTCCATTGTTTTAAGCGCATCTTATTTAAATCATAACTTCCAAAAGCTAAAATGGATTTACCAAGAGCACTTGAATGAACAGGGAAGTATAAACCAATATTATTTCTTGTTTTTAAATCACGATCTGAGCGATCAATTTGATTTAAGTACAATACTTTATTATTGTGAATAATACCTAGATAAGCACATTCATTTGTAGCAGTAAAAATATCTTCTAATAAACCTTGAGTATTCTTTACTAATAACTCAATTTTAGTATTTTTAATGGCATTATTTTCCAAATCACTGGCAATAATTTCATTGCTGTTTTCTAAATACTCAATAAAGTTCTCATTTTTAAGCGTTTGAAGCAGTCTTGACATAGTACTTTTATCAATATTCAAACGTTCACACAAGGTTTTTGCAAGTATGGGTTTAGAATAAGAGAGAATTTCTTTATAAAGCATTAATCCTTTGCTTAAGGATTTAATTTCTTTTGGCATGCATGGCCTTTTTATTAGTATAAGTAAAGTGTGGTTAAACACACTTTACTTAAATTTATTTTAGTAGTTCGTTAAAATTAGCCAACCATTTAGGGTGAGCAGGCCAAGCAGCAGCTGTTACTAAATTTCCATCAACATGGGCGTCTTCAAAACCAATATCAATCCATTCTCCACCAGCTAAATTAAGATCCGGAGCACAAGCAGGATAAGCTGAACATTTTTTGTCTTTTACAATTTTTGCAGCTACTAGCACTTGAATTCCATGACAAACAGAAGCAATTGGCTTATTTGCATCATTAAATTCATTCACTATGTCAAGTACTCTTTGCTCTAATCGAATGTACTCAGGAGCACGTCCTCCTGGAATTAATAAAGCATCATAATCGTTTGAATTCACATCATCAAATGTAGCATTCAAAGCAAAATTATGGCCTGGTTTTTCAGTATATGTTTGATCCCCTTCAAAGTCATGAATAGCTGTTTTTATAGTATCTCCTGCAACTTTATTAGGGCAAACAACATCTACAGTGTGACCTAACATTAATAAACATTGGAAAGGAACCATAATTTCATAATCCTCAACAAAATCTCCTGCAATAATCAAAATCTTTTTACTCATATTTTTTCCTTTAATTTTTGATGCCCTATAATAAAGTATCTCTAATTAAAAAAAAATTTATAAAAAAAGTAGTTTTTACAGTTTCACATAGTAAAACCCGTTTATTTAAATAAGGGCTTAAAAAAACTTCTCTCGTAAGAGATAATACACTTTGTTTCTTGGGCATATTCAAAAGCCTTAATACACTCACTATCCTTAAACGAAGCATTTCTATATACTTCATACAAAGCAAAAGACTCAAAAGTAAATAAGGCCAAAGCAACATTACTTTTGCCCTCACTTGGCAAAAAATACCCATGATGAACGCCTCCAAAACTATTCACAAGAGGAATCCATAGTTTTGCATAATGCTCAAACTCTTTCATTTTATTGGGATCTATAATATAATTTAAATAACATGTAATCATTTTTATTCCTTTAATCGTTTGAAAGAATAGCGAATATTATATATAAGTATAGTTAGAAACGGTATCC
>Ga0209395_1003613_pt1 | contig 18935 bp, 13 predicted proteins | sample GOMGulsemesocosm_3_FD_184635 | JGI IMG/M metagenome (GOLD analysis project Ga0209395, IMG submission 184635) | Methane-oxidizing microbial communities from mesocosms in the Gulf of Mexico - GOM9D Gulf of Mexico (SPAdes) (version 2) | ecosystem: Environmental > Aquatic > Marine > Cold seeps... | reverse complement strand
TTAAAACTAACCAAGCTAGCCGTGATCAAATGGCCGCTTTAGGTATGCCTAACAGCCTTTACAAAAAATCAAAACGTAAAGACCAACGTAATTTATTATTAGAAGCCAAAGAACAATACGGCTACAATCTTGCGTTCAATAAAGACCAACTCACTGCAGCTGAAGGCACTAAACTGCTCGGGTTATTTGCCAACTCAGGTATGGCAGACGGTATTGCTTATACCGCATGTAAACAAGACAACAGCTGTACGCAGCCATCATTACGTGACATGACCATTAAAGCCTTAGATATATTATCTAAAGATGAAGATGGTTTCTTCCTTATGATTGAAGGTGGACAAATAGACTGGGCTGGTCATGTTAATGATGCAGGTTGGATGCTACATGAATTAATAAAATTTGATGAAGCAGTAGCCGCGGTTTATGACTGGGTAAAAGATCGCAACGATACGCTCGTTATTGTCACTGCAGATCATGAAACAGGTAGCTTTGGATTCAGCTATTCACGTAATGACTTACCAGAAGCACAGCACTTAACCGGTAATGGGATGCAAGGTAAAGAATACAAACCCAACTTCAACTTTGGTGAACTTTCACAACTTGATAAGCTGTATGCTCAAAGCGGTACTTTCTATGCGATGATGGATAAAGTCAGTGCTGATTGGGATTTCAAAAATACCACAGGACAACAATGGGCTGATGCGATCAACAGCTACAGCGTATTCAAAGTAACAGCCGAGCAAGCCGCGCCCGTTGCTCTACGTGAAAAAAATGAATATCACGTGGCAGGCCATAAATACCTAAGTGCGAAGGAGTTCCCGAAAGTTAATGACTTTAAAGAATTCTACGTATACGGTGATGAACTTCATGCTAATTTAATTGGTCGTGTATTAGGGGCTGCGCAAAATGTGGTTTGGGGAACAGGCACACATACAGCCTCTCCGGTACCTGTCTATGCATTTGGACCTGAGAGTATTACCAAACAGTTTTCGACCATGCAACATCATGTTGAATTAAGTCAGAAAATGGCTGACGCATTACTATAAGAAAACACCTAACGGTAATACAGAACCAAGGTAAGTAATAAACCAAGCTCGTTTAAGGTTCGCTTTCATCGCACCTTAAACGAGTTTGGCTAATATCTGGTTTTTTCCTGAGTTCTTCACTTTGTACAACAATTTATCTGCCATTTCATACAAGGTTAACATATCTTTATCAGTGTATTTAATCGTCACCATACCTAGTGATATTGTTACACATGAATAGCCATTATTCTCCTTATGCGGGATCCCCAGGCCCTGCACTGCTAAACGAATATCGTTCACAAATTGCGATGCTGCTATTTCATCATCGGCATAAAATAACAGCCCAAATTCTTCACCACCTAAACGAAATATATAATCGTCAGTGCGTAATAACTTATTTTGTAGCAAATTAGAAATTATAACCAAAGCATTATCACCGGCTACATGCCCATAGCTATCATTGAATTTTTTAAAATTATCTATATCGATAATAGCGAAATTTAATAAACGATGATGGCGTCTAGCCACGCGTAAGTTCTCTGGAAATACATCGTTGAATTTACGACGGTTATACAACCCAGTCAATGGGTCTGTCAGTGAACACATTTCTAAACGACGGTTATTTTCTCGTAGCTCCCGCTTTTGCTTCTTCAGTTCAGTAACATCAAGCATTATGCCAACAACCCCAATAACCTGCTTGTACTTATCAAGCACAGATGCTTTATAAAAGATAAATATGCGGATAGAACCATCAGCACATTTAACAGAGGTTTCGTAAACTTGCGTACCAGGGTTTTTTAGTAACAATAAATCTTTAGCATGGTAAATTTCAGCTAATTCATTAGGTATATAATCGCTCAAATCGAATAACGATTTATTAATGATTTTATCTTTATCGATCCCTAATATCACCTGCGAAAAAGCATCATTACACTGTTGATATACGCCATCGATATTTTTATAAAAAAACGGGCAGGGGATAGTATCTACTAAGGTCTGTAATAGCTTCGTCGATCTTAACAATTCATTTGTTATTTGGTCAGTAAGATCAAGTTGTTTTTGTAGATTTTCAGATTTACTTTCTAGCTTTACAACTTGTGCTTCTAATTCTTGGTAAGTTAACTTTTTGTTCATTGCACACCAAATAATAAGTAATATAAAGTAATAATCGAAAACGATATATCCATAGTTTCAGAAGCTAACTACGCACAACACACCTCCATATGGGTACTCAATTATACAGTGATATTTTATTAATTGGGTATGTCTATGCTGCATTATTCAAATAAATTATATTACTCTAACTCAATAAACAAAGGGTCATGATCTGATGAAAATGCAATATCATTTAAAAAACCTTTATCCTTATTTAATAATCGGCTTTCAGCTGCATTAATATGCCATACTTTTTTAACTACCACATCGGATAAAAGGTCAGAACTAACCAGTATGTAATCTAAACGACCTAATGCCTGAAACGAGTAAGTCCAGCTATCTGTATTTTCATATACAAATGGATCATGATAACCAAAACCATAATCCAGTTTAAGATCAATTAATTGCTGATCAAGATAACTATGTGCACTACCCTTTATTTTATAATAAGCATAACGATCTTGTTTATAATCAGTTAGCACTAACAGCGGATCCTCTTTGGGGTAACTATTCAAGTCACCCAATATAATCTTATCTCCACCTTGCAGAGCCAGTGACCGTGCCAACACACTCGCCGCTAACGATCGAAACATAGCACAATGCCCCTGCCTATCTTGTTTTAATTTTAGTTTGGTTCTTTGCCATTTTTCTAGTGCAGCTCTATCCTTACTACTGTTTTTTAACCGCTTGAGCATTGCTGAGCGTTGCTTGTCTGCTGCACATTTAGAGCCTTTAGATTTAAAATGGTTAACACTAATAGTGAGTTGTTCATTTTCTTTCTTATGGCCTCTTTCTCTCATAAATGTAGGCGTTAACGCTGGCCGATGATAAGCATTACCCAAAATACTACGCTGTATAGGCAGATCAATTACGCGGGTCACGACATGCTTAAGCTTAGATGGTCGATAGAAAGCAGCAACAGTAATAGCTCCCGAACCTAAGTAACGTCCTCGATATAAATCTGACTTGTCAGGTTGTAGCATTTTATAATGTTTATCTGGATCCTTTATTTGACGATTGACTAAGCTTAATAACCGTTGAACCGCTGAATTTTCACCAAAACCATTGTTTTCCACTTCCATCAAACCAATAAAGTCAGCATCAAGTGTGACTATTGTTTTAACCAATTTAGTTTCTTGTCGGTATAACGCTAATAATGTTGCAGCCCCCCTATTATGCCTTAATGGATTATTAGCCCCACCAGCTATGCTATTAAAATAATTAAGTAAATTGAAACTAGCAATACGCAAATGCTGCGTCGTCCGCGGGGGTAATGTTTCACGGTCACTTAAATGGGTGAATTGTATTTTAGAAATCCGATCAGCCGTGACTAATCTAAATTCGCCATAACTAAACTGTAAAATACCCACAACGCCTGCCACCTTATCATTCACACGTATATAATCAGATTGGATATAAGCAGGACGACCAGATAGCTGTAAGTATAAGCGGCGTTGTTTGTTATTCAGGGCATGTTGGTCAGCAAGAATACTGCCTGGAAAAGCAGTCGTATTAGGGTGGATATTTATCTGCTGATGACTAAGAATGATATTATAACGTTGCCAACGTCGATCATAGTATAAAGGTTTAGTCACGCGCATATCCGTCATATTGACCAAACGTACACGCATCCCCTCATAACGTTCAAGTGTTTCGCTAAAATTAGCGTCAACGGCTGCAACGATGATATTGGTAGGTGCAACCCCTTTAGCATCACCGAGTACGATAACATCTGCAGTGAGGTGTAATTGCGTCATACCGTAATATTCTTCAACAAAACCTGTCACGCATACACTTGTATCAAGCTTAATATTCTTCATGTCAGCGGTACGGACAAAAATTCCTTTTGACGCGAGGCTCAACATTGATTTATCTATTTGTTGCATGAAAAAGCCCGCATTCTGCCCCTCTTTCAACTTGGTAACAACCCCCTTAACAGTAAAGAATGAATCACTACGAAATCGTTTATTTCCCTTTTTTATCACATAAGGAGAACGAGCCCCCTCCCCTTGTAATTGACTAATCGAGCTATTCTCATCGATACAATTTATATTGTTTTTATTCGAAGATTCGTTTGCATACGCATCATTAAACAACAATATTATACTAACCATGTATGTCAATAAACGTCCTAGCATTCTATACATTTCTGTTTTAAACTCATGCTTATCAATCCTTTCACTAGACCCCGCGTCTGTGTTGTATGAGTGTAGTTATTATGGATATAAAATCGCTTACTTCAGAACAAAAAAATTTAGCAAGTGCTAACCTAGATCAACTTTCAACATTAGAACTTGTTAAGTTATTCAACAGTGAAGACGAAAAAGTCACTCAAGCTATCAAACTTGAATTGCCCCTTATTGCAGCTTCAATTGATATGATTGCACATGCATTTCAACAAAATGGACGATTGATTTATATTGGCGCCGGTACATCAGGCCGTTTAGGTGTATTAGATGCATCGGAATGCCCACCAACATTCGGTGTAGGTAGTCAGCAAGTACAAGGTATTATTGCCGGTGGCGAAGCGGCTATGTTTAACGCACAAGAAGGGGCTGAAGATGATTTATATGCTGCGCAAGTTGATTTAAACCAGATCCAATTAACACCACACGATATTGTTGTTGGCATCGCCGCATCAGGTCGAACCCCCTATGTGATTGGCGGTTTAAATTTTGCCAATAAACTCGGCTGCGACACAATTGCAATAAGTTGTAATAATGACTCACCAATAGCTGCCATCGCTAAAATTGCAATTACGCCTGTTGTGGGCCCTGAAGTACTAACAGGTTCAAGTCGAATGAAAGCCGGTACAGCCCAAAAGTTAGTACTTAACATGTTAAGTACTGGCGCGATGGTAAGAACTGGTAAAGTTTATCAAAACCTGATGGTAGACGTAAAAACCTCAAATAAAAAGCTAATTACACGCAGCGAGAACATCATCATGGATGTCACCGGTGTTGAACGCGAACGCGCACAAGCATTATTATTACAAGCGAACCAACATGTAAAATCGGCTATTTTAATGGAACTAAACGGTATTGATTATGATACTGCCACACAACAGTTAGCAGATAACCATGGTTTCTTACGTCAAGCATTAGCAATATAATTAATGCTCAGCCGTCATTGACTCTTATCAAACGTAAAGATAATGAGGAAAGTTCAGTCGTCATGCGTTGGGTTTAGTAAATATATACTCCCTGCGTTTGATGTATGATGGTGTTGGTACACGTGCGGAACAATACAATATAAACCCAGTAACAGATAACTCAGTTGATACACAGCCCCCCTGCGCCAATAGTGAATCAATCAATGTATCACTCGATCTATTTATACGAGCCAACGTAATATGTGGTACATATTTACGCTCTTCTGCTTTTACCCCACGATGGAGTAATACCATTGAAATAAGCTGATGCAATTCACTAAGTTCTTTATTTGGTTTTACATTTAAAACAAAAATGGCTTTAGCTCCGTGAGCGTTGAAAAATTGGCAACCCGCAACAGCTAACTTAAATGGCACCACATTTATTGATATCAATTCAAGTTCAATCGCACACGCTTCTGCTTCGGTGACGTTACCGATAAATCTAAGTGTGACATGCTTTGAGACCCGAGCTGGAAGCTGGTTCGCTTCTGGAAAGCATCTATTCAATTCATCACCAACACTGTTCGAGACTTCTATGGCAGTAAATAATCTTGGCATATTCCCCCCATTGAGCGGATAGCGTTATCATTAGATCGAGATTAATAAAAATCTTACCTACTAATTATAACTTACGGTCTGTTTTTCATCATATCCGCTCATTTTATAAATACACTCAAAAGCATTTAATGATAATATCTCCTTCATTCCTGCATCATTGACCCCAGATTAACCGCTCGATGAACTTTAATGAGATTAACTATATGACAGAACTACAGATAACAGACATCCAAATTGGTGAAGGCAAAGAAGCCGTTAAAGGTGCTTTGATCACTACGCAATACCGTGGTTTTTTAAATGACGGCACACAATTCGACTCTTCTTACGATCGTGGTAAACCATTCCAATGTGTGATTGGTACAGGTCGTGTTATTAAAGGTTGGGATCAAGGTATTATGGGGATGAAGGTTGGCGGAAAACGTAAACTATTCGTCCCTTCAGAGCTGGCTTACGGGGAACGTAAGATGGGCTCAGTAATCCCCGCTCATTCAGATCTAAGTTTTGAAATTGAGTTGTTAGAAGTACTAACTCGCGACGATTAGCGCATAACAGACATTCATAACAACCAACACTGTGTTATGAATGTCATATGACAATGATATAAGCGCTATACGGGTAGCAGCTTTTTCAGTAAGTTTTCACATTGCGCTCTATTCATCAATTTCGGCACAGGGTAATCACAGTATGCCTCTCTCACTGCACGCTTAGCAAGTTCAGGGATATCATTGGCTTTCAGTTCTGGAAAATTGGTTTGGATATTCAATGTTTTATTCAACGCTTTAACACCGGCAACAAATTTATGTGCAGCTTCAATCTGAGTATCATCGCTCGTCGCAAGTCCTGCAGCAATAGCCAATTCGGCATAACGACATAATGCATTTTCAAATGAGAATTCAAGTACATGAGCTAAGATTACTGCATTCCCAAGACCATGAGGAATATGGTAATACCCCCCCATTTGATGCGCAATCGCATGCACATAACCTATCGATGCTCGGGTAAAGGCCACACCAGCATTAAAGCTAGCAATAGACATTTGACGCCTGGCTTCTACATCGCTGCCATCTGCATATGCTTTTGGTAAGTTAGCGAAAATACGTTTTACCGCATCGTAACCATAAGCTTTAGTTTGTTCTGTCGCATGATAACCAATGTAAGATTCAATCGCATGTGTTAACGCATCAATACCTGTTTCAGCGGTGATTTTAGCTGGAAGCCCTAGCATCAATAACGGATCAAGAATGGCAATAGCTGGTACCAAGCTTGGGTCTACAATCGTAAACTTTTGTTTTTTATCCGGATCAGTAACCACAGCAACAACCGTCGCTTCAGATCCTGTACCAGCCGTAGTTGGAATCGCGATAAATGGCGGTAAAGCTTTACGCACACGTAATAAACCAACCAATTTTTTCGCATCGACATTCTTAACGGCCGCAGCAGCAATGCCTTTAGCACAATCCATCGGTGAACCACCACCTAAAGCAATCACGCTATCACAACCGTTTTGTTTATAATGCTGCAGACCATTAGCAATTAATTGTAATGTAGGATCAGGGGTTACTTCATCAAACAAGACATAGTCAATATTTGCAGCATCTAACGCATCTGTTAACTGCTTTGCAATACCAAGCTTAACAAGCATCGCATCGGTGACAATCAAAGGTTTAACACCACCGAGTTCTTTCAATGCGCCCCCTGTTTGTACAACAGAGCCCCCACCTTCAATCAGTTTAGGAAGCGGGATTGGTATTAACTTATTTACTTGTCCGCGTATTTTTATAATGGTTTGATGTAGCATACGTCTCCATTTAAATTTTTATTTACATACATAAAACAAGTATTACTTATTACCCAAGCCTAGTGTTGCTAGTCTCAAAATAACCCGATTAAGAACTTGTTTCTCTTTCGAAAGCATTATTATCGAGTTTACATCACTTTGTTAAAATTAAAGTACTAATTTAGTTTTGACTTTATGATTAGCTATTCTTATTCACTTACAGGTTAAGAGTTAACATTTATTTTTCATCTAATAGTAAGTTACAACCTTTACTATCACACTCTTCGCTGTACATACCAAATTGTGAACATTCAGAAGACAGCGCATTGACCGTGGATGTTGTCTCAACCTCTGCTAACTTGTTTGCCAGTTCACTATTATGATGCGTCTTACATTCTTTTTGTTTGATTAACTTAAATGCTAGCATGATAGAAGCAATACCAAAGAAAACAGACCCTAACGCCTGGCCAATTAATATCCCCTTAACACCCGCTATATCTGCACCAATAAGTACAAATGGGATCGTGCCCAATGTTGCTTTTCCCATATTAAACCAAGTCGAATATTTAGGTTTACCTAAGTTATTAAAACTTGCATTAGCAATAAACATCATGCCGTTAAAAACAAACGTCAGTGCTAATAAACGACAGAACAAAGTAACCACTTCAACCGCATCACCAGTCAGATTAAAGCCTCTGATCAAGTAATCTTCGAGCAAATACAAGATGAAAGAAACAACAAACACATAACCAGCGCAAAACCATAACGCATCCTTTAAACTTTTACGTACACGTGGTATTAATTTAGCTCCGTAGTTCTGTCCTAAAATCGGGCCAATAGCCCCGGATAATGCGAAGATCATACCAAATGCAACAGGTAGAATACGGTTAATAGTTGCATAACCCGCCATAAAGCTATCTCCAAATTCCGCGATACTACGCGTAACAAACGCATTACCGATTGGCGTTGCAATGTTCGTTAGCATTGCTGGTAGCGCGATGGCCATAATAAAGGGTAGTTGGGCTTTAAAACGGTTGATATGCCAACGACCTAATAGCTTATGTTTTGAATAAACCCCATAAAATGACAGGGCAAATACAGCGCAACGAGACAGCACACTCGCGATAGCCGCACCTTCAATCCCCATACCTAGCGTAAAAATAAAAATAGGATCTAATATCGCATTAACTAAACCACCACCAATCGTAGATAGCATAGATAATTTACCATCACCGACTGCACGTAAACTCGCACCGAGTGACATAGCGATTGACATTAGCGGCATCGAAGGAACTAAAATTTGTAAATACATGGTCCCCAAGCGTAACGTCTCACCTTTTGCACCCAGTAGACTCAACAATATTTCAATATTAAACCAAGTTAATAGCATAATGATCAGCGATACAAAAATGGTAACTATGCTGATATTCGTTACATAAGACTCTGCACTTTTACGTTTCCCCTGCCCCAACGCTTTAGACACTAATGCTCCCATAGCAATAGACAGACCAATCGATATTGAAGTAGTAAAGAAAGCCACTGTTCCCGCATAACCAACCGCCGCAGCTAAATGCTGTTCGCCAAGTAAACTGAGATAAAACAGATCAAGTAAATCAACGAGGAAAAGACAAGTTAAGCCAATAGCACCTGTAGAGCTCATATAAATAATATGAGACAGAGTAGAGCCTTGTGTGAATTTAGCGGTGGTCATAAGAAATCAGAATAATCAATGAGGGAATATAGTTACTATTAGTAACACTGTGGTTTAAATATCGCAATGCAGAAAGTAAAAGTTAATATAGTGGATGTTCTTCAAACAACCACATCTTATTAGCAGAAGTTGATACCCATAGAGATTGATTCCCCCATTCTTCAACCTTCCAAATGACACGTTTCTCTGTAATTTTTTTGCTACATTTGTCTTTCATAGTACGATTAAAAGGAATAATATCTATCGTTCTATTTTGCATAATTAACGCTGTGGTACCGACGTCGTTATCAAAACTAAACGTAAAATCACCACTACGGCTAATAAAGGTATTTTTTGTATCTGATTTCTTTGAATATAATATAGAGCCTTTATACTTCCCTTCATATTTTTTATCTTTAATCTTGAATTCTTTAAATCCACTTTCGACCTGATTTTTAAAATTGAAAATAAAGCGCATTTTATCCGTAATGGTGAGTTGTTCATCAACAAACATATAGTTAGTCGAACTCATCATTATCCCTGTAAATAGCGGGAGAGCAGTTTTAATTTCTTGCTGTAATGAGAACCACTCTTTCACTTTATTAGCCGCTATGTTCTCTTCATTTGCAGGTAATTCTAATACTTTACTTATAGTACTGTCACACATAATGGCATTATTACTTAATGGGCAAGCTAGAATATAGGTTTTATTATTGGTTATAAAAGAAAATACCTTACTTTTAGTTGGTATTTTATCAGAGAACATTTCAATCATAACTTTTCTATCTTTGTTTATGTTCTCATTTGAGATAAGCGTAAGGTAATTACCATTATGTGTATAGTTTGTTTTAGGAAACAAGAAAGCCAATTCTTCATTATGACTTTCACTCTGTAGAAGTTGCTCATAAAGTATGTAGGGTAATAGTAAACAAATGAAAAATAACAGTATATTTGTAGCGTTGATCTTATAGATAGAGTGCGCTTGTAAAGATAACGCATTTTCCGATAATAGCTCCGTATTTTTAACGGTATAGCCCTGGTTGAAGACAGTCGCAATAACATCATCAGCGCCACATAACGCTAATTTTTTCCTTAGTGAATAAATAGCTTGTGTTAAAGATTGATCGGTTACTTCCAACCCCGGCCAGCCTATAACCTTCAGCTCTTCTTTAGAAACAACGGCACCATTTTGGCTACATAATAAATCAATAATTTCTTTTTCTGATGAACTTAATTTCTGTATACCTTCCGGACTTTTAAGATTCGCTTTTATTTTACAAAAAATGACATTATTTGAAAACTGGTATGTCATAAAAGGAACCTTCCATCAGGATAATAAATTAACATCATAATAATTAATATCTTACATGCTGTTTAGCATATATAACCTGAAAAACTAAATATAGCTATATATTTCTTATTGAGTATTTAATAAAGATGAACGTTCTAATTTAGATAGTCAGAATTTAAATGGTGCTTATATAGAAGATATTTTTAGATTTACAATGTTAAAAATCCATATTTTTCTTAAATCCCCCCTGCTTATTGCATTAGTACTGCGATTAACTCTGCTAGTTAGCAATAATAACTGCATTTATACATATTTAAAATAAAAACAAAACACTTATAAATCAATAGTTTTATACATATAAAAAGCCATAAATATAATTAGAACTTTTGATACATATCAAATTTTGACCTGTGTTCCAAAAACAATTCTTTCGGTCTGACATATTTCTATCGCGGAAAAGGCTTAATATTTCTTAAACCTTAAAAATAAAATGATATTTATCTATTTACTTACTAAGGGAACAAACAAATGAAAACTAACACAACTCATAAACGACTACGTGGTTTCAAAATGAGCTTACTTGCTTTATCTATTGTTGGCTCAACGTTATTGCATGCACAAACCGTCACTGAAATTCCACCTCTAGATTATGATACGATCCAAGGTAATTTTGAAGGTGACTCATTATTCCTTGATACAGGCTCAGATACATCCTTACTTTCAACTACGGAGTGGTATCAAATTCAAGCCTATGCAACAGCGGCCATCGCATTACCAAAAACAGAAGCATCTTTACGTACACTCACAAAGTTTCCAGCTAATGATGAATTTACGTTTCAATATCAAAATTTGCTCACTGAATTCACTAATATTAATCAGTCAGGTTATGATTGGAACTCCAAAATTTACCCAAGCATTGTTGATTTAGCATTACAACTTGCAAACTACGGTAATATACATCCACAACTAATCCAGCCCTTGATGAATCAACTTACCCAGCTACAACAAAACGCTTTTGCGTATAACCTTTCCGCAGCAGCGACCAATCGCGATGCTGCACTCTCATTTTTAAATGTATTAAAGAACTTTAGCCATAAACAGCAGCAAGCAACAACGAAAGCCGTTGAGGATTTAAAGCAGTTTGCAGCCGATGTTGAAGCACAAAAAGCACAACTTGATGTTATTGAAGGCGATTTTTCAACATTATTAAGCAGCGCTACTATTAGTACATTAAGAGAGAACATCCGTCTGTTAAACGATGAAATAGCAGGTTACAGGAGCGATCTAAGTGAAGCAAAACGTAATATTGGCCTCTGCGCAATAGGTGGTCCGCTTGTTTTAACTATTTGTGGCAGTATTGAAGGCGCTAGAAAAGTCAGGTTAGATAATTTGATTGAAGAAATAGACAATCAAATAAATGCGGCAAATACAAGTTTAGAACATGCGGTTAACCTTGCTGCTTCTTACGAACTCGCTCATTCAAACATCAATGATATGCTGACACATATTGAAAATGCATTACCTCAGCTTAAAAAAGTACAGCTGCATTGGCAAGGTCTAGAAAGTGATTTCGACTCGCTCACCACATCACTAAATTCATTAGACAGTGAAGATGCCTTACGTAATGCCAACTTAGTGGTCGCTGGTATTGTAAGTAGTCCATTGGCTGGCACCGTAGGGCCTAAATGGCTCGAAATAAGCAACAAAGCAAGACAATTTGCGCAGAACGCTTATGTGATCGTGGAATAGAGGTATTTATTAACACTATTTATCTGGCTCTATTTATCTAACGCTATGTAGGGTTAGATAAATAGCGGTAACGACCTATATCAACTCAATCAATATTATCCATACTCCTATGATCATAAGGACATAAGATGAAGATTTTCAACCATTTTATAATTACTCTCAGTTTGTTATTTAGCGTGAGCGTCAGCGCCACTGACTGGCTTAATAATTATAAGCTCGCACAACCTAAAAATTTACCTGATAACGTCACTGAAAAAACAATTAACAATGATGGACAGACTTATTTAGCTTCGGGAATGTTGCTAAATTTGAGTACCGTTTTAAATGATTATTCATTAACGACTGGTACTAATAAACCGAATGTAATCGTTATTGTTGCAGATACACTGGTTGTTACTGAAAGTGTTATCACAAACTTAACGAATCAGCGCTTATTTATATTTGCGAGAAACATTACCGGCGATAAAGCCGTCACATTGAATATAGATGCAAGAACGCCAAACTCAGTCAGCTTGGGAATATTTGCAAAAAACATCAATGATAATATAAACGTGATCACCTTACTCCCGTCTGGTTATGAGTTTGATATTGTCGTGCCGGTAACGGATGGTTTTGGTGAAATTTATACTATCTCAGAAACGGTATATAACAAGACCGTAATAAAGAATGAAATAGACGGCTTAATCGCAATCGATAGTAATCCATACTTAGCTGTTTTTAATCATTCTTTTGACATGGCAGCATCTATTTTTGATAACGCACCAGAACTTAGCGTTGCAATGCTTGACTGGGTTGAAAGCGTATTAAGGTTCATGCCGGTTACAATTGCTAACAACGTAGAATTAAAGTCACTCTATTTACAAGTATCAAACTTAAAGCAATTCATTCAACTCTCTTACAATAATCCTAATTATGTGCCGAGCTTAAACCATGATATGTATGAATATACCTATGCGAGTTATTTAGCTGCAATGGGCGCTTATGAAGACAAATATCAGAACTATATTGATCGAAATATCGTGCTTGCAGATCGTAAGCAGCTTGCCCTTCTCATGCTTGAAGATTTGCAAAGCGTCAATAATGCTGAATTTGCGATTATTGAAAGATCCGTTAACCAAGTCAATCAGTTAAGGCAATCGCTTATTAAGCAAACGACTAACTATCAAGGCCAAGATACCAATATACTTAAAGCTCAAATTGCATTTAGACAAGGTTTAGAGACTTTTGAAAACGATGCAACCATACAAACCGTGTTTGATGTAGTCAGTGCAATAGCCAAAGCCGGTACCGCGATTGCAGGTTCAGCTGGCGGTGACCCGAGTGGTTTAATTGAATTTGCAAAGACTCTACCTGCCTTAGGCACAAAAATAATCCAGTTAAAGGAACAATTAGATACTATTGCGAAAAAACAGCGTGAGATTCAAGAATCACTAGCTGCTGTCAACTCTTTCTCCAACGATGTTAAATATGAAGTTGTGGTCCATGATATCGCTAAATTCTATAATTCGATTCAGCATACAGTACCAACACTGGAAGCATCTAACCTAGTGTGGGATGAATTCCTCATTGATGCTCGCGCTAACTTTGTGCCAGTGATTAGTGCGGGTGTTTCAGGGGCTAAGCCATATCTTACAGAGCTAGAAAGGCTTGCAGCGCAAGCAAAAGCGATTTCAGCAACAGAGATTAATTTGGCTCAAGAGTTATCGAGACAGATTGATTTAAGAATTGCGAGCCAAGTTAATGCGGCGAATATCAACCGGGTATCAGCGCTTATTGAATCAATTGATAACGATGCCAGTGCAGTTAACGCCTTAGAAGACGCATTTTTCAGAACCTTGAGTAACCTTAAACGTCCTATGTTTATCGCCCTTGCCAATTACCAGTCTGCGTTTGCTTACTGGTCTTTAGAAAAGAGTGTTATCACGCCGTCGTTAAACAAATCATTTGCTGCTTATACGCGAGATCTTGCATTTATGCGTGAGCAAGAAGCAGCAAGTTTGGATCGATTTTACCCTCGTCCACAAGACTTTTCGTCGATTAGTCATAACATTAGTGACATAGATAAGTTAGCCGAATTTAAAAATACCGGTATTTTACATTTCACCTTACCCTTAAATAGCACCATATTTGCAGATTTCGACAGAGTAAGACTAGATGAAGCCAGTGTATTGATAGAGGGAACAGAATTACCGACAGGTTTGTATAATATTGACCTGCTATCGAGTGGTACTTATCAAGATAGAAGGCATCAAGATAATTACACTTTTACAGCCACCCCATTGTTTAGAAGAATCATTTACAATTTGGTAAATAGTCAAACACAAGAAGTGAATATTCTGACAAGTGGCGCTATCGCATCTGATTATGCGTTGAACTATTTTATGCCAACTCCTTTTACAACTTGGACCATAAAATTAAATAACTGGAAAAATATCGACCTGAGTACAATAAATAATATTAAAATTAGCTTTTCTGGAAATGGAATTCCAACTTTCTAGGTCAATATAGAAAGCAAAAAGCCGGAACTTAAATGAATAAGTTCCGGCTTCTCTAATAGATGGCGGAGGAGGAGAGATTTGAACTCTCGAGGAGCTATTAACCCCTGCTGGTTTTCAAGACCAGTGCATTCGGCCACTCTGCCACCCCTCCGCAGCAATGAATCGAATAATATAGAAATAGAGTTTAATTGTAAATACAAAAATTACGTCAAACCACACTCTCGCTCACCTTCAGCACAACCTGTTCAAAAAACAATCCAAACTAATAATCTAGTTCTAACAATATGGATATTAAAGGAAAAGATTAGTACTTTTTAATCTTGTTATGACGCACATTGCAGTTTGTTACGCCAAAAAACACTCACATATAGGTATCAATACCGAGTTTTATATCACATATAGATAAAATTCAATCACTTAAAACTTCACGATTATAATAAACAATATACGTTTACTAACACTTTTGTATTAGTAAGGTTAAACTAATGCATCAATAATATATTATATATTTCAATAGGTCGTAGCATGCAGTTTTCAACCATTAAGCAGCAAATCCTTTTCTGGGGTAGTGCAAGTTTAATTGCGGTAGTCACCGCAACATTTAGTTTTAGTTACTTTAATAGCAATAACTTAAGTGACGAGATACAAACTCTCGTACTTAAAGATACCGAATCGGCGATTAAACAACGACTCTCATTAAGTGCAAACGTTGAAGCTCAACATATTGCTTCCACCTTTAATAAAGCAATGAGCATAACAACAGGTCTAGCCGCGTCATTTAGCAACAAAACCCCCGTCATATCGCGGGAAGCCGTCAATGCAATGCTACAAAATACGCTAGAGAAAAACAAAGACATATTAAGTATTTATACTGGCTGGGAAGTAAACCAATTTGACGGTCAGGATTCTGTAAATACCGACATGCCTCACTCCCAAGCAAGTGGTGTATTTGCCCCATACTGGAATCGTTCAGCCAATGGAACCGTTGCACTACAAGCACTTGGGGACTTTTATGCAACAAAACTAAGTGCCACTGGATTTCGAGCTTCAGAGTGGTATTTATGTCCAATGGAAAGTAAGACTGCCTGTGTAACCGATCCATCAAGCTTTAATGTTCAAGGTGTTGAAACATTACTCAGTTCATTTGTTGCACCAGTGATCCGTGATGGTCAATTCATTGGTATGTTCGGGGTTGATTATTCTCTCAATTTCCTACAATCACTTGCTCAAGATACTGCCCAACGATTATTCTCAAACCAAAGCCAAGTCTTGATTATCAGTTCAGCGGGTGTCATTGCTGCAGACAGTAAACAGGCTGATAACATCGGTAAAAAACTCAATTCAATTGCCATTAAAAATCTGTTGAGTAAGCGCCTTATTGACGAAACGGTTACTGTCGAAAACGATTTTCTTACGTCAAAACAATTTAATGCTACTGGCGTAACACAGCAATGGGAAGTGATCATTATCACCCCTCGACATGTGGCCTTAGCGAGCACCAAACCATTTATTAAAGCGGTGGATAATGGTTTCTCTACAAATCTTAAAAGCCAACTTGGTATTGCAGTTCTGACCAGTATCCTCGGCATTATACTTATGTGGATTGCTGCTCAGTCTATTTCCAAACCAATTCGTTATTTAGTCGACAAAGTTCGCCAATTGACACAATCTGGTGGCGATCTCACACAATCTTTAAATATTCAGCGCCATGATGAAACAGGCCAATTAGCTGAATACCTGAATATTTTTATTGCCAACGTTAGAGGTGTTGTAGCAGACGTTGCTGTGACTTCTGAGCACTTAAATACCAGTGCTAAAATAACGGCAAATGCAGCCGACCAAGGTTTATTAAAAATTGCCGAACAACAGCTAGAGATTGAACAAGTAGCGACAGCAACTAATGAAATGTCTTCTACAGCACACAGCGTATCAGATAGCGCCCAAGTCACAGCACAAGCAGTATCTGAAACTCAAAAAGCAGTGAATAACGGCCAATTAGTTGTCGAAGCCAATGCCGATGGTTTAAGAAGTTTATCGCAGAATGTCTCTCACGCTACACAAGTTGTCGCAGAACTAGAATCACGCAGTGAAGGTATTGTTGCGATCTTAGAAGTAATACGTAATATTTCAGCGCAAACTAATTTACTTGCGCTCAACGCAGCAATTGAAGCGGCACGCGCGGGTGAGCAAGGCCGTGGTTTCGCAGTTGTTGCCGATGAAGTACGTAACCTAGCCACGCAAACGGCAACATCTACAGATGAAATTCAAGTCGTCATAGATTCACTACGTGACTATAGCCGTCAAGCAGTAGAAGCGATGGATACCAGTGGCAGCTTAACCAGCTCTTGTCTGGGCCATGCCACAAATGCAGTTGACGCCTTAAAGCAAATCAATGAACAAAGTTGCCGGATACAAGATATGGCACACCAAATAGCCAGTGCTGCTGAAGAACAAGCTGCGGTAACAGAAGAAGTAAATCGTAATATTGTCGCAATCAGCAACGTTGCAGTGAGTATCGCAGACGGTGCCAAAACATCCCAACAAGAAAGTGCTAATGTTGCACAATACACAGTAGATGTGAGTAATAAAATAAATAATTTCCAGTATTAATACCAGCGGTTAGTTAGTCAATCTATATGCATAGCCCAGTCATAATCTGCCTGGGCTTTTTTACAAGCGTTGTAACACCTACAACACACTATATTAACTGTCTATTCGTTTAGGAAAAACGTATAATACCGACATTAATCCTAATACAATGAGAACCCCATGAAAGAAACAAATCCAATATTGACGAAATTCTTTGCTGATGCAAAACCTAGCCAACAAGTTTGGGGTTTACAAGACAAGTCAGGTGAAGATTGGGTTGTTTGCGATTCAGTAAACTTTGAAAACACAGATGCAATGCCACTTTGGTCTACTCAAGCATTAGCGCAAGAACATTGCTGTGATGAATGGAAAGCGTTTAAACCAACGGCTATCTCGGTATCTGACCTACTTGAATTTTGGATTGAAGATCTAAACGAAGATAACGTGATTGTAGGCCTTAACTGGGTATCGGAAGGCGAGTGTGCAGAACTTGAACTAGCAGAATTCACACAATCAGTTGTGGATATCGAAGCGCTTTAGTTCTTAACATTTATCGCAATACATGAAAGTGCTTATCTGATACCAGTTAAGCACTTATTCCGTTAACCTCCCCCCACATTACCTGCATTAAACTAACGAAAACATCGACCAATCACAGAGCATACTCCATGTTGTCTCAATTTCAGGTGTCGTAGTCCAAAGTACACCAACGGCTATCATCATACCTAATGCCAATAACTTGCTGTCCAAATCGACTAGTTTCAGCGCCGTACCAAATGAACGCTTTATCTTAATATTCCGTAAATCAACACTGTATATTTCATCAAGCATTAAATGTATAAAGCCACCTAAAAATACAAAACCACCAGACAACCAAGCAAGGCTATCCGCCTTATCAGTATCGATACCATCGACGTTCGCAATTACCTGAGTCGTAATAAGTCCAGATAACACTAAGAACAGTAGCGAGTGGCAGCAGCCTCTATGCACGGTTAAGCGCTCAAAAATAGTCCTAAGTACATACTTCATAAACCCATAAACAACCGCAGGTATAGCGATAACTTCAACGAAACTCAATTCACCAAAATACTCTCTGGTCATATAACGCATTATTATCAAAATAACAGCAAACGAAAAAATGTTAAATATAGTATCAAGAGAGGTCGAGTTATCCGAATCAATATCAGGTAACAATCCACCGATTGTCCCTAAGAACCAAAGCCAAATCGCGGTATCGAGTTCAATGTGACCAGCCGCAACCAAACTGGCAGAAGAAACACCTGTTAATAGTACTGCCACGTTAAGATGTGTGTTGAAATTTGCCATTGTTCTCTTATATCATAGAATTTAATGCTACTAGTATATGATAGATAACAATAAATTAATCATTAGATTGGAACTAATACGCTTAAATGTCTATCATATTAAAAGCTCTATTTATTTAAAATAAAC
>Ga0209395_1003610_pt1 | contig 18946 bp, 16 predicted proteins | sample GOMGulsemesocosm_3_FD_184635 | JGI IMG/M metagenome (GOLD analysis project Ga0209395, IMG submission 184635) | Methane-oxidizing microbial communities from mesocosms in the Gulf of Mexico - GOM9D Gulf of Mexico (SPAdes) (version 2) | ecosystem: Environmental > Aquatic > Marine > Cold seeps... | reverse complement strand
CTTGCGAATAACTAGTAGATATTAAACAAGAGGCTACCAATGTAATTACTAATTTAAAATGTTTCATTCGGATATTAATTAGCACTAAAGAATAAATTGTTTATCAATAATAACGTTTTTTTTTCTCAAAATTGCATGCGATACTCATAATTTTGTCAAAAATAGTCAAGTTTTAAGCCTTCTAGAAGATGAAAATATCTTTTGTTGAAGAAGATGAAAATAACTATGTTTGTAGGAAACAATATTCCATGTCCGAAACCATACTAGATTTGAGTAATTGTGCCATTTATCAACGAGAAAATTTGGTGCTTTCTAATGTTAATTTACATATTAATAAGGGTGATTTTATCTATTTAATTGGGAAAACAGGAAGTGGAAAAAGTAGCTTGATGAAAACCTTGTACGGAGATTTAAAATTGAAAGAAGGGAAGGGGAGTATTGTAGATTTTGATCTTACGAAGCTCAAAGAAAAAGAGATTCCTTACTTAAGAAGAAAAATAGGGGTGGTTTTTCAAGATTTTAAATTATTGAACGACCGTACTGTTTTTAATAACCTACTATTTGTATTAAAAGCAACTGGCTGGAAGGATAAAGTAAAAATGAAATCTAAAATTGATGAAGTGTTGCTTAAAGTAGGACTAGCAGCAAAAGGATTTAAAATGCCTTTTGAATTGTCTGGTGGAGAGCAACAACGTGTAGCCATTGCGAGAGCTTTGCTTAACGATCCTGAGCTAATTTTAGCAGATGAACCTACTGGAAACCTAGATCCAGCTACTTCTATGACTGTGATGGAAGTATTGAAAGAAATTCACGCCAGTGGAAAGACCATTTTAATGGCCACCCACGATTATGCATTGATTTTAAAATATCCTTATAAAACCTTGAAATGTGAGGGTGGCGAATTGTTTGAAGTTGTAAAACGTTAATTGCTCGACTTTTCTTTTTTAGTCAAATAATACGTGTTTAACGAAAGGATAAACGTATTGGTAATAATTATGGGCCAAGATGTTGTTAGCATAAATCCATAAACGATAAAAAGTATAGCGCCTAAAGAGTTAATAATTCTAAGTTGATTTACATTTTTACGTGTAAACGAAATAATGAGAACTAGCGAAGCTAAGTAGCCTACCCATTCTGTATAAGAAATTCCTAATATCATAATTTTTGATTTTTAATCAGCCGTCAAATATAGAAGAAACTTTTAATTGTGTACTAAAATGTGAATAACTTAGCTATTGTTGGCTGAGTTTCATTTTTTTGTACAATTCTTGGACTTCGTTTTTAGCCCAACTGGTGCGCCTTAAAAAAGTTAAACTAGATCCTATAGACGGATTATTTTTAAAACAGCCAATTGGTATTTTGTACGCCATGTGCTCCCAGCCGTAATATTTTTCTAATTCCTTAAGCATGTCTACTAATTTGACACCATGTCCGGGATTGTTTTTTTGAGTTTCCATATTAGATTAATTCTTTAAGGGCTTTTGCTACACCATCATTTTTATTGGTGTCCGTTACCATATTTGCAATTTCAAGTACTTGAGTTTGTGCGTTGGCTACTGCTACTCCCATTCCCACAGCTTCTAGCATTTCAATATCGTTAAAATTATCGCCAAAAGCAATAATCTCTTCTGTATTTATGGTGTTAAAGGAATGTTTCAATAACATTTCAATGGCAGTTTTTTTAGAAATTGCTTTGTGAGATATTTCTATATAAGTTGGCTTAGAGCGGTATAAATGGACTTCGTCCGAATGGTTTTTCTCTAAATAATTGTACAATACATCAATCTCGTTTTCGTCACCCATACACATAATTTTATGGGCACCTTTTTCTTCTTGAGTCCATGTGTCTATTACCTCTTCCGTCGATTTCACAGAAGGAGAAACTTTCGTGTTGTTTTCTTCTCTTTTTGCCCAAAAATCCATGCTAGGTACATACCATTCGTCGTTAAAATATAAACTTAAATGTATGCTGTTTTCTTTACATTGATTTGCTACATTTTGAATCATAGTAGGCGCAATAAACGTAGAGTGAATAATTTGATTATCAGCGATAACTAAGCCTCCATTATAGGCGATTAGAGGAGTAGCCTCATTGTTTAAATCGCGTTGTAAGTGACGCATAGCAGCAGGCATACGTGACGATATTAAGATAAAAGGAATAGGAGAAACACGCTGCACTTGTGCTATAGTGCTTTTAGATAGTTCTCTATCTATATTTAATAATGTTCCGTCTATGTCTGAGCAAATTAATTTATAGGCCATGTTGTATCTTACTTTTTTGCAAAAGTAAGGGTTTTTATTGAGTCGGTGGTTTTAATCGGACTAGTAAATAGGGAAAAAGGACTTCGTCTTTTTTTGAAATGTTTTTTTTGTTTTTCTTAGGCTTGATTTCATCTGAATCTCTTGATAAAATTCAGATGAAATCATGAGCCTGTACTCAAGTTGTCGTTTAATCTAAAGCAGGATCAAGTACAGCGCCAAGGTATTTTTAGTATGCTGCTTTTTTTATTAAAGCTTTTATATAAACAAGGAAATCTTGATTTGTATTTAGTTTAAACAAAAAGCAATAAGATGCATTTTATTGATTAGAAAATATCTTAGTTTGCTTGTAGTTCCATCCTATTTTAAACAGCTGCAGTAATATTTTTAAAGAGTCTGTAAATGATAATTTGGATCCATCAACATGTATCCATCTATTTAAAGGTTTTTCACAAATCATTTTTTCAACTTTTTTAAGGCTATAGTGTTTTTTTAGGCGTAAAAATATTTCTATATCAAATAGCCACTTACTAACGAAATGGTTTTTAAACGAAATATTGATAATATCTTTTCTAAAAACCTTAGCACCACATTGTGTGTCTTTGAAATTCATTTGTAATAGGCTGCAAATAAAAAAGTTGATGGTTTTACTGATGATCCCTCTGAATGAGTTTTTACTAATGTTTGCTCCCATTCTGTCAATTCGTGAGCCACTTACTATTTTGTAATTACTAGATTCGATGGTGCGGACTAGTTCTTCAAAATCACAGAAATCCGTTGATAAATCTGCATCTAAAAAGCCAATGTAATCAAATTCTTCGTATTGATTTAAGTAAAGCATTCCTAAGCGTACTGCTTCTGCTTTTCCTTTGTTTTGTTGACAGTTATAAATATGCACAAAATCTTCTCTTCCCTTTTGTAAGTTGTTTAGTACTTCTAAGGTATTGTCCGTGCTACCATCATTTACAAAACATAAGAAATAGCCAGTGTGTTTGTCGATAAATTGAATAAATTTATTGTTCAATAACCTATCAGCTTCGTTGTAACAAGGAATTACTACCCCTACACAGCGTTTCTGAATAATTATATCATAGGGTCTTAGTGCTAGTTTATTTGGAAAATGAGTGAGTTGTTGAATTCTTAAACAAATCTCATGCAAGCTTAATGGTTTTTTTAGATAGTCGTTAATTCCATGTTCATAAGCTTTGGAAATGGTTTTTGTATCCGTCTTCCCCGATAAAACGATAATAAAAACGTCCTTACTTTGCGTTGCTCTGATGTATGAAATAATATCTAGTCCAGAGATGTTTCGTGAGATATTAATATCTACAATTACCAAGTCCGGTTGAAATTTTTTGTACGCATGAATAGCATCTAAGGGATCGGTTTCTGTTTGTACTTCATATCCAATTTTTTTCAATCGTTTTTCTAAAGGGAGTAAAATAAGCTGTTGGTCGTCTATGGCTAATATTTTCATGATTATAAGTTTTACTTATTAATTGTATCAAAAGTAATGGGCTAAGCGCTTATAAATTGAGGGATTGTTTCCAAAGAACAATTTGTTACGTTGAAATGAAGTTTTATATAGACCAACAAATTTGCCGTTACTTTCTTTTGAAATATCTTTATTGTATTGTAAAACAATGCAGTTGAAATGAAAGAAACAAGTGATAAATATTTGATTGTTGCCTTATTAATTGGAATTGTATTCCATGGTACTACTATGTTTTTTACCTTAGAAAAAAGCTATGATGCCCTTATTCATTTGTTTTTTGCTGAACATTATGCATCTGATTGGTTCGCATCCTGGAGTTTTAAATGGTATACAGGGTTCTCTATAATGGGTTATCCGCCACTGGTACATCAACTAATGGCCGTTTTTTCATTTTTAGGGGGACTAAAATTTGCAATGTTTACGGTCGCTTTATTGGCGGTTGTTATGTATATAACTGGAGTGTATAGGTTTACATTATTATTAATGGGAAGTAAAAAAGTTGCAGGTTACGCTTGTCTTTTAGCCGTGTTTTCCTCGTCGTTTCTAGAAACATTACACATTTTTGGTCAATTACCAAGTATTATTGGTATTGCGTTACTATTACATACTTTACCTGAAATATATAAGTGGATGCAAACAGGACGTTATCGTTTTTTATTTACGTCACTCTCGTTATTGTCCATTACGGTTTCTTCGCATCATGTAACCACAATATTTGGACTAGTATTTTTTATTTTCCCTGTTATCTCTCAGGTTTGTTACGATTTTTATAGTTGTTTAGATACTAAACTTAGTATAAGAAAAAGAATAGAGCGCACATTTTTCCGTTATTATAAACGGCTTTTACTATTTGGGTTTTTTTTTATTTTTATTAGTGTAGTATGTATTTTACCCTATTGGTTAAATATAAAAAATAATCCAATAACTCAGGTGCCTATTCCGCATGGAAGTAGGGATGATTTTATAAGTGTTCAATCATCTGGATTAGTATTTTTTCTAATTCCCTGGGGAGTTTTATTATTCTTTTTTCCTTTACTTGTTTACCGTTTCTTTAATAAAAGACATGTTAGTTTTGGTTTATCTTTTGTACTGTTAGCGCTTTTAGGTACGGGGGGGACAACGCCACTTCCAGCACTTATACTTGGTAAAAATGCTTTTGAAATACTTACACTAGATAGATTTACTTTATGGGCAACAATACTAGCACTGCCTATGTTTGGAGAGCTTGTTTTTAGTTTTGTTGAGGGAGACTTAAAGGGCAAAATACAAGCTAAAATTGGTGCTGTATTTCATAGATCCTTAGGAGCTTTAATAGTTGTAGTTTTTCTGTTTGTTGCTGGGTTTACAATAAGTTTTGGGTATTTTAGACCCATGCAGCCGGAAAAAATTAAAATGCTTCCAATTGTTAATTTTTTGAATCAAGATCAACATAGTCAATGGCGTTATCTACCCTTGGGATTTGGGGATCAAATGGCTTGGTTGTCTACGCAAACAAATGCAATGACGGTAGATGGTAATTACCATTCTGCAAGAAGATTGCCAGAATTAACAACTAGGGCAGTGGAGCGTTTGGAGAATGCTAAATATAGAGGGGTGGAGGGGATTGGATCTTTGCAACAGTTTTTGACTGTTCCTGAAAAATATCATTTAAAATTTATATTTTCTAATGATAAGTTTTATGATCCGATGTTATATTTTTCGGGATGGCAGCGTTTGGCTTTATTGGAGAATGGGATTGCAGTATGGGAAAAAATTAACATACCTCCTTTGCCTAAAGCACGGTTTGAGAAGCATGTTTCACTTTGGCTAAAACTATTATGGGGTATTGTACCATTGTTTAGTTTGTTGATTGCGATAGCGCTAAATTTTCATTTGGTATGGACTAGCTTGTTTAAGCCATCCAAGCATGTATTATTGTTTAATGATTCTCAAGGAAATCCTTCATTTGGTGCATGGATTATAAATTTTTCTAAAGCATGGATACTGCTATTATTACTACTTATAGGAAAAGTGGTATACAGTGCATATTTAACACAGGCAGCACATATTTCCCCTGAGAATGTAATTACTTCTTATTACGATGCATTGGATATGAAAGAGTTTGAAAGAGCTCATTCTTACCTTTTGCCAAATTATATAAAACAAGACGCTTTTATGTTGCAGTTATCAGTAAAGGACGGGGTAATTAACTCTTATGCAAAATTGGAAAGAATGAAGGTAGTGACAGGAAAAATAGCTGATACATCAGCGGAAGTAACCGTTGTGTCTACTTGGATTACTGCTATCGAACAATCAGAGTATACGGAATCTTTTCATGTAGTTAAAAAGAATTATAAGTGGTATTTAATCCCTAATGAGAAGAATACAGATTTAGCACCAGAACAATTAGTACAATCTAATTCAACTCATTATTTTAATCATGGAAGACGACGTATCACTACACAACAAACGCATCATGAAGATGTTTTAAAGAGACCAGTATTGGAAGTGTTAAGTGCTCGTTTAATTTGTGTTGAAGGGAAATATATGGTAATTGGAGAAATTCAAAATATTGATAATGTTCCTGCAGATATTGATGTGAAGGCTAGGTTATATGATCAATCTAATCAACAATTAGCAAGTTATAACGCTCAGTACACTATAAAGCATTGTTTGATGCCTAAGGAAATAACTAGCTTTAGGGTGGATTTTGAGGGTGTTGCTTGGTTGGAAAAAGACGTTTTAAAACCAAGTACGTTCAATCCAAAGGAGTTTACTTCTGCAAACTTTACCGCAATACCAACAGCATTTTCTTTAGAATGTATGGGCAATGTACTAACCCGAAATTTATATAAAAAAGTTGCACTTTCAACAGTCAGTTATAGTCAAGGAAAAATCCGAGGAGAGCTCTTTAATTATGGACTTAAAGAAGTAACGATACCTCAATTGATACTGTCGTATTATGATGTTAATAATCAACTTGTTTGGGTAGATCATCAATTTTTGAAAAATGGAATTAGAGTGCAAAAAAAACGTAGTTTTGAACATGTTTTAGCAAATTTGGAAGGGGTGAAAATTATAAATTCAGGACTTGAGCATTGTTTTGTAAATAACCTTCCGAATGCGGAAATATCTGCCCAGGTTTTACCGCAAAGAAATCAATTGTATCAATCTAAATATAAGCAGACCTTTTCTGATGTTCATGGGACTTATACTGTGAAAATAGAAATGGATAACTTTTTAGGAAAAATTATGGAATGAAACAGCTATTGAACATATCTTTTTTTGTTTTATTACTAATTAATTTTAGTGATATACAAAAATATCAACCAAAAATTAACTTTGAAAAAGCTCAATTAATCTATGGGCAAAATAAGTTTGTTGCCGGCGAGGTTATAAAGCTCAATTTTAAAGGGGGGGGCACTTCTACACTATTGTTATTTTTACAAAGTTCATACGGTAGTACTGTACTGACTCCTGTGTTTATGGAGGGGGAATTCAGTTTTGTGTTCCCTACTTTTTTAAGTGAAAAATCAGGACTGATTAATTGGCAACTTTCCAATAATAAATCTATTGTGTTGTCTGGGTATGTGGAGGTGTTTGCTGATATGCAAAATGCTTTTTTTATAGAAAATTATTGTGGTCCACCAAGTTTACAAGCAGGTACTACTGATTTTAGTATGCTAGTGGCTGTACCTACAGATAGGTTTGATAACCCTTTAGCGGATAAGAATGCCGTGCAATTCTCATCCTTCTATAACAATAGTCATAAAGTTGAAAGTATTAAAATTGAAAAATTTATAGCATGGAAAAGGTACTATTCTCAAACAGAAACGGGGCTGTATTTGATGTCTACAAAAATCAGGAATACTTCTTCAAAAGAAATTAATGTGCTCATAAGGTCCTCTTTTCCGGAAAACTTTAACATAACAGGAAACACGGCGCATTTTTTTGCTGATGGGAATCAATTATTAGCATTAACGAGCTCTGTAATAAAAGATAGCTACCATAACATTGTGGCGGATGGAACTTTAATTAATTTTGTAATTACATCTAATTCTGGCCAAGTATTAACGGTACAAGGCACCACTATAAGAGGAGTTAGTAATGCAAAAATTATACATCCAGAAAGCCCCAGTACATGGTCAATTAGGGCTTATGTGGATGGTATTGCATATAGTAATCCGATTAGTTTTACGTTTAAACCTGCACTTTTGGATATTAACTATTCCTTTAATAGCGTCGGTCAGGAGCTTATAGTAGGGCCATTACATAGTTTTATAGATCAGTTAATGCCTGATGGAATTTCAGTTTATTTACATGTGTATGTGAAAAATAAACGTATAAAAACGATAAAAAAACGTACTTTTAGGGGTGTTGTTAGTTTTGATGATGGCATTTTTGATGTTGCAAATAAAAAGTGCCATTTTAAAATCGAAACAATGGGATTGATAAAAGATATACTATTGAATTAATATGGAGGTTAATAAGCAAAAAAAGATAATTAAAGCAGTGTTAATACTAGGGTTTGTCCTGTTAATGCTGTTAATGATACTCGGATTTTCTAATATTTTAATTTATTTTAATTCAGGAGCCGAAAGGGAAAGTATGTTGCATTCAGAATTCCAAACTCAACAAACTTATGTGCCTCAAGTGATATGGACTCCATTAAAAAATAACGGTAGGCGTGTACATAAAGAAGCCTTAGGAAAGATCGAAAAAGATTACATAAAATCGTGGTATGTAAAAAGTATTGGTTTAAAAAATAATTCATCCTATGGTGTTGACGATTATTATACCGATAGTTCTAGAGTGAATTTTTACCAGGCAATATCTTATAATAAACGGCAAAATATTGTTATAGATGGTACTACCTTAAGTCATAAATTGACACTGAATTTTTATAGTGAAGATGGTACTTTAGTTGTTTTTACCGATGATAATGTTAAACATTATCAACGTGTATATAAAAAAAACAAACTACAGTTTATAGTTAGGGATACTTCAAGTTATAAGGTGATGATGCTCTTAGAAGATGGTTTTTGGAGAGTACGGCATTTACAAAAAATAAAACTAGGAAAGAGTACTTCTATTCCTAGTGCTATTTCTAGTTCTATTGATTGGATTAAAGCTGAGAATGATAAAATTATTGAAGATAACAAACAATTTATTATAAAAGGTATTAATTACTATCCAAAAGATTTGCCTTGGGCTATGTTTTCTGATGCTTTTAACCCATCTACAGTAGAGGCAGATTTTAAGCGCATAAAAAAAATAGGTTTAAACACGGTTCGTATTTTTGTACCCTTTGTTGAATTTGGAAAATCAAATGTTAGTAAGAATAAACTTAATAAGTTGGAGCAAGTGCTTGATATTGCCGAAAAACAGCAATTGAAAGTGATTGTAACTTTATTTGATTTTTATGGTGATTATACCGTGCTAAATTGGACAGAAACTCATACCCATGCTCGGAGAATAGTAGGTGTATTTAAAAATCATCCAGCTATTTTGGCATGGGATGTTAAAAACGAACCTGATTTGGATTTTAAAGCAAGAGGCCAGTTAGAAGTTACTGAATGGTTGATGCAAATGATTACACTTATTAAAGAAATTGATAAAAATCATATGGTTACCGTTGGATGGGCGAACCTAGAGAATGCACATTTGTTAAAAGATGAGGTAGATATAGTGTCGTATCATTATTATAAAAGTGCCTCTTCTTTTATCAAAAAGTACAATCGATTAAAAGCAAGGATTCCTAATAAACCTTTAATATTACAGGAGTTTGGAAAAACTTCTTACCAGCTTATATGGAATCCCTTTGTTAATGGTGATCGAGCACAAGCAAATTATCATAAAAAAATGCAAGCGCACTTTAGAAAAGATACACTTGCATTTATGTCCTGGTGTTTGTATGACTATGATACAATACCATCTTCTGTTGTGGGGAAATTATTTTGGAGAAAGAGAAGGCAACAGTATTTTGGTTTTATTACAACCCAAGGGGTTCCAAAACAATCTTTTTCATTCATCACCTATTAGAAAATGTTTTACATTGTTGCTCCTTAATTTTGAAAAATAAACGATATACATGTCTGCGATTATGGTTAATGGTAAGGAACAAGCTGCTTTGTAGTTTGTAATAGCTAGCTCCATTCGATAGGCATCGTTGCAAATAATATTTTCGATGGCGTTTGCTAATGAGTCGGAATCTGTAGGTTTAAAAAATTCACCATTATACCCTTCTTCACGAATTAAAATACTTAAATCACCAATATCTGGAAGAATAACGGCTTTTCCGTAACATCCTGCTTGATGCAATACACCAGAACTACCAGTGGTAGAACTGTATGGAAAAACTACAACAGTACTGTCTTCAAATATTTTTGCAACATCTTCTTCCTCAACATAGCCTGTAAAAGTGAGACCTTTTACGTGCTTATACTTTTTTTCTACAGTTTGCAAATAACCAATAGAGTTTGGGCTGTCCGTACCTGCAATTACAATTTCTATTGTTTCCTTACTTTTTTTTCTAAGTTTTTCTACGGCTTCTATTAATACTTCTACCTTTTTATAAGTACCAAATTTTCCAAATGTTAGAATCTTTTTTGGACCATTGGGAATGTCAAAATGTGTACGTGAAGGTATGCGGAAGGAACCATGAGGGATATGAACAATATTTTTTTTATGGTATTTTTGTTGTAAAATTTTAACGTATTTACTTATGGTAACGGCCAATACATCTGTTTCTAAAATTAAGCGAGTTAAAAAAGCACCAATTTTATAATAAATCCACTGGCTAATTTTATTTTTTGAAATACCTGCTTTTGATAAGTCAACTTGCTCTAAAATATTGTGTAATAGCACAATGTTAGGGATCTTGAATAATTTCAAGAAAAAAGGAAGCAAGAGCCCTAATGCGGCAGGGATCTTTTTGTCGCCAAAGGTCATAAATTGTATGTTAAAAAATACTATATCTGGTCGCTCTTTTAGGATTGTTGAGAATATCGTAAAAATATTCATGTAGCTGTTGAATTTCCAAGACTCTTTGACTTTTATGGAGCAATCAACGGTGTAAAAATTAAGTGTTTTTTTGTTTTTTGTATGATCTGTAATCAACAATATTTCGCTGATTTCTTCCTTTTGAGAAAATTCTTTTACTAAATGATAGGCATATTCATTTAATGTTATCTTACTAGGAGGGAACGGTGTTACAATGGCTATTTTCATAATTGTAAATGTTAAAGGTTTAGTTTAAAGGTATTTACTTGTTTAGAATCGCTCTAGATAATTCGATGGTTTGAATGTTACCATAGTTGAGTGTATCAATTATGGTGATAAATGAAATAGAGTACCTGAAAAATTAGGAGTACTATCATTAATAAAATTTGTATAACTACTATTTGGTTTAAACTACTGTGAAATAGTGTAATGCATGTGATTTGAGCAATGCCTATCACACTCGATATAACTATGGGGATGTATTTGTTTAGTGATAAAAAGTAATAGCTAAATATATTGGCGATGGCAAAAATGGAGGAAGCTAAAGCGTATTTCCATAACAGAGGAGCAATAGTAACATAGTCTTTTCCAAAGAGGATTACGATGATTTGGTTTGGAAAAAGTTTAGAACAAATAATTAGAACCATTGCCACTAAGCTAGTATGTAAAACATATAAAAACAATGTATTTTTTGTGCTTTTTCCTTGTTTTTTTAATGCTATTACTTTTGGGAGTAATAGCATTATAAATATCCAGGCCGTATAATATACAGCTCTTCCTATTAATGCTAATGCTGCATATAGTCCAGTGTCGAAGTTGTTAAAAAAATATTTTACTAGTAAAAGATCACTGTGGTTTATTAAAATTTGAGTGCATTCATAAAAGGCAGTAATCATAAAAAAAAATCTAAATTTTTTAGGGTTTAAATAGGTTTTGCTTTGTAACCAATTGGTAGAAATGTAATTGTTTTTTAATGGGAATAAGCCGGCGAATAGGGATATTAATATTCCAATGGCTACAGCAATTGTACTATAAGATCTTGGCAGTAAAACAACTAATAATAGTGTAAAAATTAATCTACTTAACATTTCGCTATGATAGGTAAGTGATAGCATTACTAATTTCTTTTCACCCAAATAAATACCACGGTTAATACACATGAAAAAGTAAAATGGTATCCCAATGGCAAATATTATAAACATCCCTTGTGTTTGGGTTTGAAATAAAATGTGGAGCTTTTTACTTAAAGCAATTAAGAGTATGCAAGTACTTAAACCTAAGATAAAGGCATATTTTACAGCTAATTTTGTTAAAGCAGTCTTATTGGATGTATCTAAAAGTATAATAAATTTTGCAGTAGCCACCTGAAAAGCCATTCCAATAAATGAAAGAATAAGCAATAGCGTAATTAAAACGGCTGTGTCGGCAAACAGTTCAGGACCTAAAATATTTCCTAAAATAACATTTAAGAGATAGTTTCCTGCATTTACAATGATTATAGATATGGTAAATATATGAGCAGGTTTTATTTTTAGACCTAGTAGTTCTTTTTTTATAAATGATGTATGCATTGTTTTCGAATTAAAATTAGTAATTGGTTATGTTCACATTTTTTTAATATTTTTATTATGCCCTGTCTATTAAGCTAATAAGAAGTTGTCTTTTTATGTGCTACGACATGTTTTTAATTTAATTATGAGAAAATTTAAAGCGTTTATTAATGGGGGTGAAAAAAAAATAAGATATTTTAAATCCTTTCTACTAGATGCTCCATGTAATTCGAAGAGTTCATTTTTGTTGTTGATTTTAAAAGTCATAATATTAAATTTTAAGGAGGTGATTATAGCAAAGATTGCGAACGAAACTGTGAAAATTGATTTTTATTCGGTGAGATGCGAGTTTCTGTAGATTAATTATCAGGGTTTTATATATAAATTGCATTTGATAGTAATCCGTAAATTGTGTTTATGAAAACTGTATTGATTCTTATGTTTGTATGTATGTCATTTTATACTAATTATGCTCAGAATATGTCTGATGGTTTTGAAATGTTAGAAAATGGAAAGTTTAAGTCGGCAACATTCTTTTTTGAAGAGGTTTTAAAAAAGTCTCCGGAAAATATAACAGCGCGCTTATGCCACGCCAGAGCTTTAGGTTTGAACGAAAACCCAAAAAAATCTCAAAAGTTATTTTTTACCTTAATAAATGAGTACCCTAATAATTTTGAATTGAAATTAAATTATGCAGAATCCTTTTTATGGTGTAAAGATTTTAAAAAAGGCTTGGAATATTACCTTGAATTACAAAAAACAAACCCAGATAATGTGGTGGTTTTAATTGGGTTGTCAAATGCTTATGCAAATTTAAAACAATACAAGAGTGCTAAGTTATCTATAGATAAGGCATTGGAGGTTGAACCTTCTAGTTTGAGTATATTGAATAGTAAAAAGCATATTTATAAGGCGTTGGCATTTTTGTTAATGAAAGAAAAAGATTACACAAATAGCTTGCACTTGTTAAACGAAATTCTTGTTCATTTTCCTTCAGATACGGATGTATTGCTAGATAAAGCCAATGTGTTTTTGCAATCTAAGCGGTTTTTGAAGGCTAATTCCACATTAAACAGTATCCAAGGAACAGTTGCAGATTCAATTCGAGTAGCAAATGCAAGGGCGTTATTAGCTTATCAAAAAGGAAAAAATAATGAAGCATTAAAATATTGCGCTATTGCTAGGGATAAGCTGATTCGTTGTAAGGATGAGAAGATAACCAAAGCCACTCAAAAAAGATATGTAGAAGCTTTACTTTGGAATAAAAAATATAAAACTGCTAAGAATGAAATTGTGCAATTGGAAAAATTGTATGGAGAAAAGGCATGGATTATACTAATGAAGGCTGATTTATATATGCGTACGATGAGTTATCAAAAAGCACAAGAGTCTTATACGCAATTATTAAATGAATCCAATGTTGTTTTTAACGCTAATTTAGGCCTTGCAAATGCATATTTTGCAAATAAATCTTATAGTATGGCCTACAAAGGAGTACGTAATACCTTGCACTTATTTCCTAAACAAGCGGATGCTTTAAAACTATTGAATAGTATAAAGTATAAGTTTAGTCCTTCTGTTAAGATAAGTACAGACTATATTTATGACAGTGGTGATAATACTTCTATAGATAATAAATTTAGAGCTCAGATGTATCAAAGTTCATTCATTCAGACTTTTATGTTATATCATCATAGACAGTCTGAAAACCATTTGTCTAACAACAAGGCAATTATTCAGCTATTGTTTTTAGGTGGTAGTTACCAAGTAAACTCTAAAGTTATTATAAAAGCCAATGTAGGATACAGTCTTTTAGAGGGAGACACTTCGTCAAAGGCATCAATATTAGGGGGAGTAGAGATGGAAACAGTACATTTAAAATATCAAACAGTTACTTTAGGACTAAAGCGAGAGCAACAATATTTTAATGCTAATTTAATGTCAGAAAACTTAAAGTACAACAAAATCTTTTTAAAATATCACTTGTTTTTAAATCCAGGTGTTGGCTGTTATATGGAAACGGATTTCAGCTCAATTTCTGACGGAAATCAAAGACAGCTGTTTTTTGTTTCTCTCTATAAAAAACTATCTTCAAATCCTGTGAGTAAGTTAGGGATTAATTATCAGTATATTAGTTTTATGGAGCAGCGCAATGCTATATACTTTAGTCCCGATACATTTAATGCATATGAATTGTTTTTTAATTTGAATAAAGAAGAGATTAGTTGGAGCAATAGACAATTATTTTATCAGTTTACAGGAGCCCTTGGATACCAGTACATCCAATCTTTTAAAAAACAGGTAACCTATAGATTGCAAACTAGCTTAGGATATCGTTTTTCAAATCAATTTAAATGTTCTGCTGTAGCAACTACAAGTAATATTGCTTCTGCTTCAATTTCTGGTTTTAGGTATACAAATTTTGGTCTCTCTGCTCAGTGGAGTATTGCTAAAAAAAGTAAATACTATAAGAATTTATTTTTTTAAATAGTTGTTTTTTATGGAGAATCTGCATTAATTTATGGCAATAACCAGTCCTTACATAGCAGTAAATCACACTTCTTTTTAGTTTAAAAGCCTTTGTGTATGACCCAATGGTTAGGTTGTTTAAAGCAAATTTAAACGTTGCAATAAATTGGGACGGTTTGATCGGCTAACTGGTATAACATCATTGCCTATTAAAACGCTGTTATCTTCAATGTCAATGATTTTTTTTGTGTTGATTATATAAGAGCGATGAATTTTTAAAAATAATTCTTCTGGTAATTTTTCCTGTATCTTTTTTAAAGTACAGTGGACTGTGTAATTTTTGTCTTCTGTTTTTACAATGATATAATCCCCTCTGGCTTCAATTAGCTTTATGGTGATCATATCTAGTTTTATTAGGCGCCTATCAATATTAATGTACAGCTCTCTTTTCTTGTCAACATTATGCTGGGGGGTATCGGATGTTTTAGAGCTCGTACAGGCTTTTAATATGGCTTTATTAAAACGATCTTTCGTTATCGGTTTTACTAAATAATCCACAATGCAGTCGTACTCAAAAGCATCAATAGCGAATTGTTTGTCAGATGTTGTTAAAATAATTTTTGGAGGTGATTTTAAAGTTTGTATAAGATCAAAACCATTAAAGTTGGGCATATGAATGTCTAAAAAAATAAGGTCGACATTGTATTGGTTTAAGTGTTTTATTGCTTCCATGGCATTTGAAAATTCACCAGTCAAACTTAAGTCTGGATTATTTACAATGTGCCTTTCAACTATTGTCCTCGACATTTTTTCGTCATCAATTATGATACTTTTCATAGGTTATAAGTTTTTGACAAACTCCATCAGTCTCAAAAGAATAAAATCAAAACTGTCGTGAAGTTCCGGGTTATTTTTGTTTAATTTATTTTCATGTTGATTGGATAAGTTATAACTATTGTTAAGTCCTAGAATGTTAATTTTATGTTTAATTTTATGAACACTATCCGCTGCTTTTAAAAAAAAATTATTCTGGATGTTTTTATGATATGTTTGTATTTCCGAAGGCAGCTCTAATTTAATAATATCAATTAATTGCTGTTTGAAAAGGGGGTCGCCTTCTGAAAGTTCATCAATGTACTTTAAGTTGAAATCTTCATTCATAATAGGGGGATTACTCCCAAATTTAATAAATATTTAATAACTTAGAGCAATTATTTTTTGTTATAGGCTATTTTAATATGTTGTTAAGTTATAAAAAATGAAAGATTTGTAATGTTGGTCGATGCTTTTTGTTTGTTCGCCGATACTCTTTTGTGAACTTAACGAAAAGTGTATTTATCTGGAATTAATTTAGAGAGCTTTGATGTATAAAAAAAATAAAATGGGAAATAAATTGCATATTTTATTGGTTGAAGATGATAGAATAGAACGGCTGAAATTTTTAAAAGTCGTAAATAAATCAGCTGTTGAATCTCAAGTGTTCGAAGTTGAGAACGGTGAGGAGGCTATGGAATATCTGTTACAAAGCAGTAAACTGCCTAGTATTGTTGTTTTAGATCTTAATATGCCAAAAATGAATGGTATCGAATTTTTGTCTAAATTAAAAAAGCATGAAAAATTGAAATATTTACCTGCAATTGTTTTAACCACTTCTAGTAATCAAAAAGATTTGTTAGAATGCTATAAAATTGGTATTGCTGGGTATGTTTTAAAGCCTTTGAGATACGATCAATATGAAATAAGAGTACGCACATTAATCAACTATTGGAATACCAACGAATTGGTTTTGTAGTAGGCGTACTCTTAACAAAAGTTAATTATAAAGCATTATACTTGTTAATTGCTTTTTGAAAAAAAATAGGTATATGAATGATCCTCCAAATAAAATAAACAAAACATGTGAGAATAATACAATTTTAAGTCGTAAAAATTGTCACGCTAATAAAATGTTAAATGGTTTTGAATTGTTGCCTAGAACTAAAAAGCTAAGACAAATATCTGGTTGTGATTATATCGAAAGTTGTGCTGTGTTACACGATGTTTTTGAGTATTTGGTAGACGCATACATACTTATTGATTTAAAAGGAAATGTGATTAGAATGAATCAGTCCGCTGTAAAACTATTTGGTTTTCAATGTGATGATGCGATTAATTTATTAGATGTTATTGTTAAAGATGATTATGATTTTGCCCTTAAATCCTTCGATAGTTTGCTCCAAAAAGGAAAACTTATCGATTTTGAAGTTCGTATAATTACAAAAAATAATGACATTAAATTAGTACATGTAAATTCTAATATAGTTTATGATGAGGCTCAAAAACCGATAGCATTACAAGGAATTGTTCGTGATATTACTAAAGAAAGTAAAGCGGCGCTACTGTTTAAAGAACAAAAAAGGCAGTTGTCTGTAATTATAGAAAATTCACCTTTAGGCATTGTTTTGACAAGGTCGGGTGTTATCCTAAAAACGAACACAACATTTGCTGATTTTTTAGGGTATTCCGAGGGTGAACTAATAGGAAGATCGGTAAAAGAACTTTCCTTTGACGAGGACAGGGATAATTCTTTGTCGTTGATTAAAAGAATGGCTGCAGGGGAAATTGATCAATTCACGATTATTAAACGATACATTAAAAAAGATGAATCATTATTGATTGCCAAAACCACTGTGAATGTTGTAAAAGACAATAACCAGAAGGTATTACACCAGGTTGCCATGATAGAAGATATAACAAATGAGGTGCATGAATCCTCTATGTTGTCAGCTATAAATAGCCTGATGGCTTCGATAATTGGAAAAATGGATATTCATGAAATAGCATGGGAGATAGCAAAAAAGACAATAAAACTCTTTGGCTTTGAAGATTGTGTAGTATATGTTCTAGATGATACAGGTACAGAATTGGAACAAATTGCTGCATACGGTCCTAAGAATCCTAAGAAAAAACAAATTTATAATAAGATTAGTATTAAAGTAGGAGAGGGAATTGTTGGTGCCGTGGCAAAAACAGGTGTTTCTGAAATTATTCCTGATACTACAAAAGAAGCTAGGTATATTGAAGATGATCAATTTCGTCTCTCTGAAATAGCGGTGCCTATTATTGCAGATGGAAAAATAATAGGGGTTATAGATTCCGAGCATTCAACCAAAAATTACTTTACACCTACACATTTAGAAACATTAAAAAATATTTCAAACTTGGCAGCAAGTCAAATAAAGAGTGCCGTAAGTATAAAACAAAAAAAACAAGTTGAGAAACAGCGAAATAAACTGCTAAAGAAATTAGAAACTAGTAATTTAGAACTACAAGAGTATGCGCATGTTGTATCTCATGATTTAAAATCTCCTTTGCGAAATATTTCCACCCTTGTGGCTTGGATACGGGAGGACTATGAACATGTTTTTGATGATGCAGGTCTTGAAAATTTGGAACTTATAGATAGCACTTTGGGTAAAATGGAAAACTTAATTTCTGATGTTTTGTGCTATTCAAGTACCTCTAACAATTTACCTGTTGAGCCTGTAGACATCAATCAAATCTTAAATGAGACCATAAAGTCTATTCATGTTCCTGATAATGTGAGTATTAATATTATGAATAGGTTTCCTGTAATTTATGGGCATGCCATTCGATTTAAACAAGTTTTTCAGAATTTAATCGAAAATGCAATATTTTATAATGATAAGGAACAGTGTATTATAGAATTAGATGTTATTGAGAAAGAGGAGGAGTTCATCTTTTTAATTAAAGATAATGGTATGGGTATTGATGCCAAGTTTTTTGATAAAATATTTGAGGTGTTTCAATCTTTAACACCAGTCGCAACATCTACAGGTATAGGGCTTTCTTTGGTTAAAAAGATTGTTCAACAATATGGTGGTACTGTAAGTTTAGAAAGTAAACTTACTATTGGGACAACATTTTATGTTCAGTTACCTAAAATAACAAATGTCTCCAAAGAATAAACCGTATAGGGTTGGTGAAAATGGAGGCTATTAGCTAAGCTGAGGTTTGTGTTCGGATTACTATAAAACTGAAAATTCTTCAAAATCCTAGAGGAAGGTGTACTATTTGTTAAATATGTGGGGTTATTCAATAATTACAAAAAAAAACCTCACAAACGCTAGGTTTGTGAGGGTGTATAGTGGAAACGCCGGGAATCGAACCCGGGTCCAAACAAGTTGCCAAA
>Ga0209395_1003609_pt1 | contig 18961 bp, 16 predicted proteins | sample GOMGulsemesocosm_3_FD_184635 | JGI IMG/M metagenome (GOLD analysis project Ga0209395, IMG submission 184635) | Methane-oxidizing microbial communities from mesocosms in the Gulf of Mexico - GOM9D Gulf of Mexico (SPAdes) (version 2) | ecosystem: Environmental > Aquatic > Marine > Cold seeps... | reverse complement strand
CGTGGTAGAACAGGCGGAAATCGCCAACGTCGGAACTAAAATACGATGAAGATCACCCATACAGAGAGTTCTGCACCTCTATATGCGGTGATCGATTTAGGTTCTAACAGCTTTCATATGCTGATTACCCGTCAACTTGCTAATAGTGTGCAAGTGGTTGATAAAGTTAAGCGTAAAGTACGTTTAGCTTCCGGTTTAAATGCTCACAACCAACTCAGTACTTCTGCAATTGCTCGCGGGCTTGAATGTTTAAGCTTTTTTGCTGAGCGCCTCCAAGATATTCCTCCAAAAAATGTTCGTATCGTTGCCACAGCTACATTGCGTATCGCGACTAATCGTGATGAATTTTTATTACCTGCGAATAATATTTTAGGACAGAAGATAAATTTATTGAGTGGTAAACAAGAAGCAGAAAATATTTATTTAGGTGTTGCCCATACCAGTTGTGGTGCTAAAGAGCGCTTTGTTATAGATATTGGCGGTGCCAGCACTGAGCTTATTTTAGGTGATGGATTTGTTACCAAGCAAGTTGAAAGTTTAGATATTGGTTGTGTCACCTTTAATAAACTTTACTTTTCGGATGAAGCTTTAACCACTGAACACTTTACTAAAGCGATCGAGGGCGCGAAGAAAGTCATAGCTCCTTTAGTAGCACGTTACAAAAGTACTGGTTGGCAACTGGTATTAAGTGGCTCAGGCACGATGCAGGCCTTAAGTGAAATTCAACGTTTTACTCATCAAAGCTCCGGTGTCGATTTAGCCTATTTAAAAAACATTCAGCAGCAACTAATCACTTGTAAAAACACAGCTGACATAAATATCGCGGGTCTTGCTAGCGATCGTGCTCCCGTTATTGCCAGCGGTTTAGCTATTTTAATCGCTTTATTTGAAAGCTTTTCAATTCAAAAGATTCAGTTATCAAGTGGTGCTTTACGTGAAGGTTTACTTTATAACATGTTACCTGAAATTGCGGATATCAATATTCGTCAAAGTACGATTAGTTCATTAACTGAAAAATTTCATATTGACTGCAAACACGCTAAACGCATCAAAAAACAAGCAACGAGTTTATTTCATATTTATAAAAAATCATGGTCATTGGATGAGAGTAACGATTTAGCCTTATTAAATGCCGCTTGTGACTTACATGAAGTAGGTTTGTTATTGGAATTCAAACAACACCAACAACACGGTGCTTATATTTTACAACACGCCGACTTACCAGGGTTTAATCAAGCTGAGCGCCAGTTATTAATAGCTTTGGTTTTACTCTATAAAGGTGAAATTGATCTAACACCTTTGCAAAAACAAACAGCGACCAGTGTTGAACAAGCGAGTTATTTGTTAGTTATTTTACGCTTAGCGGTTATTTTATGTCGTCGCCGTAAAGATGATGCTCTGCCTGATTATCAAACGACTATTGTTAAAAGTAGGGGTGATGACATCATTAACTTATGCTTACCAACACTATGGTTAGCTCAGCACCCGCTCATTGCTGATGAACTATTGCAAGAAAACATCCACTTAGCGCAAGTTAATTTATCGCTAAATATCTATTGTGAAACACAAATAGAGCGCTAATGGTTCGATCGCGTTGCCCAGATATTCGTAAAAATAACAATCATTCCCCCAATCACCATCATCAAGGTTATATGTTCACCCAAAAGAAAATACGCGGCTACGGAACCATAGATAGGCTCTAAGCTTATCGCAATACTAGCTGTATGCGCTTTTACTGTCTTTAAAGAATGATTAAATAATGTATGTGCTAGCGCCGTAAAAACGACACCTAAAATAATTATCACCGAAAGCTGTTGAGATGAAATGGTGATCGGGTATAAAAAAATAATGGGTAATAAACAAAGCGTTGCTGATGAATTTTGATAAAATGCAACTTTCTTTGCTGATGTTTTAGCGACAAATTTTCTATTGAGTAGCGTCAGCAATGCAAAAGTGAACGCTGATAGCATTCCCCAAGTAACACCATCAATATCACCAGCAGTTAAATTACCTAAGGGTAGAATAAATAAAATACCAACAATAGTTAATAATGCTTGTATTAGTGCTCGATAATGAAATTTTTCTTTAAACAAAAGTGGTTCTAAAAAGCTCACAAATACGGGAAAGCTCGCGAAGGTAATTAGGCCTATCGCAACACTTGATACTTGAATGGCGTAAAAAAAACTGCCCCAATGAAAGGCTAAAACAATTCCAGTTAAAGAAAGTGGTAGTAATAATGACTTTTCAATTTTTAATGATTGCTTTTTTATTACTATGACAAAGGTAGCAATAGCAATAGCAGCAAAAAACGCCCGCCCCAAAACAATATGGCTTGCCGGCATATTTAACCATTTAGCAAACAATCCAGAAAGGGCAAAGAGTAATACAGCGCTATGCAGTGAGAAAAGTGATTGTTTATAGCTGGGCATAATGCTCGATTAGCGTAATTTTAGGAAGGACATTCTATCAGCTAAGAATCCTTAACTGATAGAATAAGACGTGCGGCTATATAATTTTCTAGTCTGCTATTGTTCTTTCAACCAATAGGCTACTTTTTTAGCAAAGTAAGTTAAGATCCCGTCGGCTCCTGCACGTTTAAAGGCTAATAGTCCTTCCATTACACATGGCTTTTCTTCCAACCAACCATTTTGAATAGCAGCCATATGCATCGCATATTCGCCACTCACTTGATAAGCATAGGTAGGCACTTGAAAGGTATCTTTAACGCGTCGAACAATGTCTAAATAAGGCATGCCGGGTTTTACCATGACCATATCAGCGCCTTCGGCAATATCTTGAGCGACTTCATGTATAGCTTCATCACTATTAGCCGGATCCATCTGATATGAATATTTATTGCCACCTTTAATATTACTTGCTGAACCGACGGCATCACGGAAAGGGCCATAATAATTTGAAGCATACTTTGCTGAATAGGCCAAAATGCGTGTATTCACTAAACCGTCGTTTTCTAAAGCTTCACGAATCGCACCAACACGTCCATCCATCATATCTGAAGGAGCCACAACATCTGCACCTGCTTGTGCGTGTGAAAGTGCCTGCTTAACTAAAATCTCTTTGGTGATGTCATTTAATACATAACCATCATCTTTGCCACCTTCACCAAGAATACCGTCTTGGCCATGAGTGGTGAATGGGTCAAGAGCAACATCGGTGATCACACCTAACTCAGGAAATTTTGCTTTTAAGGCACGAACCGTACGTTGGGCTAGACCTTCTGGGTTATATGCCTCTTCTGCCATTAACGACTTTTTATCCATTGGCGTTACGGGGAAAATAGCGACGGCAGGAATGCCTAAATCAACAAGTTCTTGCGCTTCTTCTAATAATAAATCAATACTTTTACGTTCAACACCGGGCATGGATGTAATAGCTTCACGCTGGTTTACGCCTTCAAGTACAAATACGGGATAAATTAAGTCGTTAACCGTTAATTGATTTTCTGACATTAAACGGCGTGAAAAGTCATCACGACGCATACGGCGCATTCTACGGGCTGGAAATTGTCCAAAGGCATTAGTCATAGCCATTTTCCTAATAAGTTAAGGGATTAAATTAGCGATAATTACTCTGTGCTAATATCTGCAAAGTTGTTTTGTTTTACTTGGTTACGACCATTATTTTTAGCTTGATACAAGGCTTGGTCTGCGACCGCGAATATGTGTTCAGGTTGTACATGTTTTTGTTGTAGATATGTACTCGACCCACAACTAATGGTTAAATTTATGTCGACACCATTATAATTAGCATGGCATGCCTCAATACTCTCTCTTAATTCTTCGGCGAGCGCTAAGGCGCCATTACTATCGGTTTCAGGCAAGATTAAACAGAACTCTTCGCCACCATAACGACAACCAATGTCGGCACTACGTCGTAAACACTGCTTAATACATGTTGCGACCACAACTAAACATTCGTCACCGGCTAAGTGCCCATAATTATCATTAACCTGTTTAAAATGGTCGATATCAATAACGATTAAACTCAAAGGGGTTAGATTACGGCGACTGCGGCGGTATTCAGCAAGAATCTTCTGATCATAATGACGACGATTGTATAAGCCAGTAAGTTCGTCTAAGGTATTTTTTTCTTGTAATTCTTTATTTACTTCTTCAAGTTCTTGCAGAGCAATATTGAGTTCTAAGGTACGTTCTTGCACTTTACTTTCTAGTTCATCTTGTTCAACATCGGGTTGGCAATCAAGATTAACCGCCGTATGGTTTTCATCTCGACTTTCTTCCTTGCAGATCAAATACACCATCAAAAGCAATAAAATAAAGATCGATAAAACCAGCCATGTAAACTGTATAACCACAGTAAGTAAGCTTAGTAATACACTGCAAAACGCTATAATAACTAGATAAGAAACTGAGCGATTAAATACTCTTATCATTATTTTTCTGCCAAGTTAAAAACGTGACGGGCATTGTCACTGCTGGCATTAATAACATCTTGTGCACTACATTGATAAAGCTCAGCGAGTTTATCTACCACATAAGGTAAGTAACTCGGTTCATTGCGGCTACTTTTGGGTTTAGGTCTAATCGTTCTGGGCGTTAAATAGGGAGCATCGGTTTCAATCATCAAACGATTTAATGGAATAGAGGGAATAAGCGCTTGTAGTGACTTTCCACGTCGTTCATCACAAACCCAACCGGTAATACCAATATACATTCCCGCCGATAGACATTGATCTAACTCATCACCGTTCCCGGTAAAACAATGAGAAACCATCGCAGGTATTGTCGTTAAATAAGGCGAAAGTAATTGAAACCAGGGATAAAAAGCATCTCTTTGATGAAGAAAAAGCGGTAATTGCAATTCTTCAGCTAAAGCAATTTGTTCTGCAAAGACCTTTTCTTGTTGTTTTGGGGCCGAAAAATTTCGATTGAAATCTAAACCACATTCACCGATGGCTTTTACCGAATTATTTTTGCTTAACGATCTAATATCATCTAGGTAGTTAGCACTAACATTATCTGCATCATGGGGATGTACACCCGCTGTTGTATATAGATAATGAGCGTATTGTGCAGATAGTTCAGTTGCTTTTTGGCTTTCAGCAACGTTTGTTCCTGTAACCAGCATTGCATTAATGCCCATCTTTTTAGCTCGTGAAATTAATTCATCACGGTCTTTGTCAAAACGAGCATTCGTTAAATTAACGCCAATATCTATCATTAACTGTCCGGGTTTATCAAATTAAGTATCGTCTGAATCAACTTTTTTCTGGTACATAGCCGCAATAAATACGCCTAATTCAAACAATAACAACATGGGTACTGCTAACATGGTTTGTGAAATAATATCTGGCGGTGTTAGTAACATGCCAACGACAAATGCCCCAACCACCACATATGGCCTTTTTGCTCGTAGACTGGCCGGATCTGTAAAACCGGTCCAACACAATAAAATAATAACAATGGGGATTTCAAAAACCACACCAAAAGCAAAAAATAATTTTAGAACAAAATCTAAATAACTACTAATGTCGGTAGCAATATTTACCCCTTCAGGTGCTACAGAGGTAAAAAATGCAAATATTATCGGGAAAACCACGTAATAGACAAAGGCAATACCACCATAAAACAACAAGGTACTACCAAACATAAGCGGGATAACTAAGCGTTTTTCATTCTTATACAGACCCGGCGCTATAAATGCCCAAATTTGATAAAGAATAAAGGGCATAGCGAGAAAAACAGAAAGTACCATGGTCAATTTAAAAGGGGCAAAGAATGATGATGCAACATCTGTTGCAATCATTTGACCACCTTCAGGCAAAGTTGCCATTAAAGGCTTAGATACATATTCATATATTTCATTAGCGAAATAGAATAAACATAAAAAAACAACCAATACCCCCACGACAACGTTTAATAAACGACTGCGTAGTTCAAGTAAATGGTCAAATAAAGTGTAGCTACTTGCTGAAGAAGAACTCATTAAGGTAACTTATTATTGTCTGGTGAAGATAAAGGTGAGATATCAGCAATTGCCTCAGTCTCTTTTCCAGCCTTATCATTTATTTCTATTTTTTCTGAAGATGCGTTTTCTGGGTCTTTATCAAGTTGATAAGGACGATTAACCATTTCAGCCGCTTCTTTTAATGTTTTTAATGACTCGGCAATTTCGGGAGACAAGTTTTTCATATCCGCTTGTTCAGCTTTTTTTAAATTTGCATGTAACTCTTGAATACGTAGCTCTTCCGTAAGTTCTGTTTTTACGCTGTCACTAAATTTTCGTACACCGCTTATCCAGTCACGTACCGTTCGAATTGCAACCGGTAAACGTTCTGGCCCTAAAACAACCAAACCAATTATCGCAATCAGCGATAGCTCCCAAAAGCCTATATCAAACATCGCTTACGCCTGATCTTTTTCTTTTGCTGTTACTTTTTCATCAGCGACTTTCTTATCAGCTGTTGTAGATTTATCAGCTAAGTTTTCAGCAACCTCTTCTTCTTTTTTAGCGCTATCATCTGACATAGCACCTTTAAAGCCTTTAATAGCTGAACCAAGATCTCCACCTAAGTTACGTAACTTTTTCGTTCCAAATAACAAAATCACAATAACTGCGACAATTAGTAATTGCCAAATACTTATACCACCCATGAAAAAACCCCTATTATTTATAATGAATTCATTATAAAGTTTTCACATGAAAAATCATCCCTTGATACACAAAATAATGAGATAGGACAAACTTTGCAGGAAAAGCAGATTAAGTACTTCACTTATTTGAACTACTTATTATTGATCAGCACCACTTTATTCACTATTGAGAGTAATGCAGCCTTTGATCAAAACATGGATAGTGATGCTGAAAAAGAAATAATTAAACCCGTACAACAGCCGCCTAAACATGTTGTACCTAAGCTTGTCCCAGAAGACTGGAGCCAAAACGTACACGATACGATTGCCAATTCCGTTTTTCAATCTGCCGCCTGGTTTGATGGCTTTTTTACTGATGATGATACTCAACAAACGGATCCCAAATCAACGGCAAAAATACGCTTAGGCTGGATCCCTAAAGCTAGGGACTTAGCAGAATTTGAAACTCGCTTTCGTTTAAAGGTTCGGTTACCTCACTTTAAAAACAAAATGAGCCTTATTCTTTCTGATGAAGACGAAGTGCAAGATAGTCAATTGCCTTTAGATGGTATCAGTACTCGGCCAGAAACTGATGAAGATCACTTTTCTGCGGCAGTTCGATATGTGGTAGATAAAGAAATAAATCGCCTTATTGATACTCGAGTTGGTATTTCTGGTGGTGATATTTTTGCCAAGGTACGACACAGACAATTATACGAAATAGATAAAAGTCATGCCTTTAAAGTAGAACCTTCAAGCTATTATTTTCTTGGTGATGGTTTAGGGGCCAAGCTATTACTAGAGTACAACTATCAAAATAATGAAAGCTCACAATATAGAGTCAATTACACTATTCGTGGCTCTGAGTCTTTTAGTGGTATTCGCTGGAAACATGGTTTTTATCAATTAAAACAACTAACCACAACAACAGCAACAGTACTAGGTTTACAAGTTGAAGGGGAACGTAATGGCGATCATGGCTTTTTTATTGATAAATACACCCTGAGTTACCGTTATCGCTTTAACGCATTGCGTAAATGGCTATTTTTTGAAATTGAACCTTTCATCGAGTGGCCTAAAGATGAAAACTATACGACAACGCCCGGTATCGCTTTACGTATTGAAGGATTTTTTAGTAGAAAATAAGCGAGAATAAATAGTTAGGTTAAGCGCTAACTTTTGTGATTGTTTCATTTATGGCTTTTACCATTTTTGCAGGTCGGCTAATATGATAGCCTTGCCCAAACTCACAACCCACCGTTTGTAGCTTTTTCAACATTTCTTCTGACTCAATACCTTCTGCGACTAAGCGGTAACCGTAATTATTACCTAAGTCATGCAATGCCTTCACCAGCGATAGGTTTTTATCACTGCTATTAAGCGAACGCACAAAACTTCGATCTAATTTTATGAACTCAAATGGGTAGTTATGCAAGAAGTTTAATGATGAAGAGCCCGCACCATAATCATCTAAAGCTAGTTTGACACCAAAGTCTTTAAGTTTACGCAAATTCTTCAATGCCAGGTCACTTTGTTGCGCAAAAGCAGACTCATTAAATTCTAGAATTAAGCGATGCGGTGCAATAGCGGCATCTTTTATCTGGTTAATCAATTTATTTAGCTGATTAGCTTGGATCAAATGACGACCTGATAAGTTAATACCGATAAAAGCATTATGATAGTCAGGGCTATGCTGCCAATCCTTTAGTTGCGTACTCACTTCTTTAATTACCCAACTTTCAATATCGAGTATCATGCCGGTTTCTTCCGCCATAAATAAGAATTCACTAGGCGTTAAAATACCTTTAATAGGGTGGTTCCAACGCAATAAAGCTTCAAAGCCAATAGTATCGGTTAAGGCTAAATTTGATATTTGTTGATAGTGCAATTCAAATTGCTTTTCTTTCACTGCAATACGTAGTTCTTGTTCTAAAGTCATACTGGCAATTAACTGCTCACGCATACTTTCATCAAAAAAGACATAACGACCACGTCCTAAGTTTTTCGCTTGATACATAGCTGCGTCAGCGTCACGTAGAATTTCATGAGAATCTTTATATTGACTACTACATTGGGCAATACCAATACTCGCATTAGAATATAAAGTGTGTCCCTCTAAAGAAAAAGGTTCTGCTATGGCACTAATAATACGAGAAGCGACTTCTTCTATATCTTCTTGTGCTTGTAAAGAGTCAAGTAAAATAACAAATTCATCACCACCTAAGCGTGCCAATATATCATTGTCACGTACACAGTCTCGTAACCTTAAAGCGATTTCTATGAGGAATTCGTCGCCAGCATGATGACCTAAAGTATCGTTGATCATTTTGAAACGATCTAAATCGATAAAGAGCACGGCAAAACGTTGATCGGGATGACGCTTTAAGTGTCTTAATGAATAATTAAGACGGTCAGAAAACATCGCTCGATTAGGTAGTTTAGTTAACGCATCATGATGTGCTTCATAATAAAGTCGTGCTTCTGCTTTTCTTCGTTCTTCTATTTGCATACGTAAGTTTAAATTACTTGCTTGTAATTCTTGTGTACGTTGGTTGACTATTTGTTCTAACTCTTCATTATTTTTTTCTATTTCAGCTTGTGCGCGCTTTCGCAAAATAGCCGTTGAAACATGCTGACTTATAAAACGGATTATCTCTAAATCTTGACAGTGGTATGCATCAGAATCTTGATAATGTTGAATAGCTAAAATACCAAACAGTTTCCCATCGACCATTAATGGAGCCGCTAACCATGCTTGTGGCATTTTATCTTTCGGGTACGCTAATGTTAATGGTTGTTTGGTAATTTTATTGAGCTCTGACAGGAAAAATATTTCTTGCTTTGAAATTAACGTCGGTAATGCGGATTTTATGACTAACTCAGTTAATCCATTGCCCAGCATTCTTGAAGCGGGAGCAAGTATCCTTTCATCATCATAGTATGGAAATTCAAGCATTGACTGCGTTTCATTTTCATAATCGGAGATCAGTGCAATATATAAATTTTTTGCTGGTAATACGGTATTAATTTCTTGATGAATAGCCCGATAAAAACAATTAATATCTTGAGATTGTGCAGTTATTTCTGAAATAGACAATAAAGCCTTATGCATTTTCACCGCTTTTTGACGTTCAGCGATTTCAAGTTGTAATTGCTTATTGGTATCCGTTAATTTTTGCGTACGTTGAATAATATTTTGTTCTAATAATTCACGGCTTCTAACACGATCTATAGCCGTCACTAAATGCAGGGCAATAAACTCAAGTAGTTGGCAATCACGCGCATCAAAATAAAGTTTTTCATCGTAACTTTGTAACGCTATAACACCGATAACTTGCCGTCCGCGCCTAAGTGGCACGCCTAACCAGTCAACGCACGAACTGCCATAGAGAAAAATATCACCTGATTTAGCTAATGCCAGTCGTTCAGCGGCAGTACAATGAAGGGCTTCTTCACTTTCAAAAACTATACCTGTTAAACATTTACGCCAGTCGGCAACTTTTAAATGATCAAGTAAACGAATTTCAACCGGATTATGACAATGAGCAAGTTCTAGATTTTGTTCAGAATTGATTAAAGTGATATGGAAACTATCAGTAATTAACAAGCTTTTAATCACTGATTCAAGTTCGGCATAAAACGCAGCCATATCGGTTACCGTACTTGCCAATTCTGACAATTGCAGTAAACCAGATTGCATGGTTTTAACCTGACGATACTTTTTAAGTAACGACTTTAACTTAGGAAGCTGACGTAACGCCTGAATATCTTCCTTTGCCTTTTGTTCCATTAAGGCGGTTCCATATAGTTATTAGTATTATTTTTAAGCGGTTAGTCTACCAAATTAATTGCTTTTGGCTAGTACCTTCACTTAATTTATTTATATTAATACGCTATATATTTGACTTTTTGACCATGTTCTCATCCAAAGTCATCATCAACTTCAGTTATTTTTCATTAAGGTTTAAGTAATTAACTTATGAGTATAAATAAAAAAGCGATGGTATAACCATCGCTTTTATACATTAGAATCTACAAAAAACAGTAGTTCAATGATAATAGAGCACTAATTTTAGAACTTATATGAAGTACTTAAAAAGAAAGTTCGGCCAACAACATCATATATATTGGGCACTGTGCCCATATCGTTACCACCTAATACTTCCTCAGGTTCAGTATCAAGAATATTCTTAACGCCACCCGTTATTTGCCATGCATTATTCACATGATATGCAGCTGAAGCATTATGGTAAATTACGTCGTCCGTTGAGAAATTATCACCATAGTATTCACCGTCCATACCTTGAATATATTGAGCGTTGTACAATATATTCAAATCTTCAGTAACGGCGGCGTTAACTGAAAAGTTAGCCTTAAGTTTTGAATAGCCACCCATGTTACCGTCAATAGTCCCGTCATAAGAAATATCATCTTCTTTAAACTCAAGTAAGTAGGTAGTATCTAAAGAAACACTAAACATGTCTCCTCGATAACTGACATTCCAGTCAATACCCGAGGTTTCTTGCGAACCAATATTAGTTAATGACGACGTTAATGTTGTTAAGTCACCATTTTGTGCTTTTGTTGGGTCAATGTTAATTGTGTCACAAGCTAAGATATCGCCGGCTTCACACTTGTCTAGTTCATTTTGCACATTAACACGACTAATAGCATCCGTTATTTCAAATGACCAGTAATCAACGGTTGTTGATAAACCGTCAGTAATTTCCCAGACGGCACCAAAAGTAAATGATTCACTTTCTTCAGCTTGTAAATCAGCATCACTGGTGTAGTTCACTAATATTTGCGCATCTTCTGCATTTCCCCATGGATCATCTAAATAATCAAAAGAACCAGAATTACCACCGTATAACTCACTTACACTTGGGGCTCTAAAGCCTGTAGCGGCAACCGAGCGAATCATAAATGCATCACTGAAACGATAAGTCGCACCTAATTTCCATGTTGTCGCACCACCAAATGTTGAGTAATTATCGAAACGAGTCGCGGCTTCAACAGTAAGCGCCTCAGTTAAAGGAATAGACATTTCACCATATATAGACTGAACAGAGTAGTTACCTTCTGTTGGATCTTGTTGTGCAGCTGTACTATCACCTGATTGCGTTAATGCATCAGGGGTATAAAAACCACTTTCAAAGCGGTTTTCAACGCCAACAGCGTAGCCAATATCACTTTCTGTAGAGCCACTAAAACCTGCAGATAGAATGAACTGTTCATTACCGCCTTCATTTTCTTCAGTGTAAGTAATGCCTTCTGCCACTAAGAAGTCGTTATCTATGCTCTGACAAGTTGGCACACTTGCTTCTGCAGAACAATCATTAAACCAAAGATCTTGATTCTCATAAATACTCTGCTCCATTGCCGTTGCATTTATAGAATTTTGTACGCTATCTTTTGAGTCATTTCGGCCATAAGTTGCAGAAATATCCCACGTTGAATCATCTTCTAAATAACCTTTAATCCCAATAGATGCTCTATATGTATCCGTTTCCTGCGAGTATATGCGCGGACCTGCATCTGTCATTCTACGACGATATTCTATTTCATCTAATGGTAAACCAGGAATACCAACTTCTGGTGCAGTATCCGCTTCAATACAGTTTCCAATATTAGGTGCATCGACAGGACAAACATCTAACATGATAGATGCAGGCTGTGGCGCCATTTGTTGATCAGACTCCCGACGGGTATACATAAAATCAATGTTTAATTCTGTATCTGAATCTAGTTCTGTATCAAAACTGGTAAATAAACTTAATAACTTATTAGGTGTTTGTGCGTAGCTATCTTCGGTATAGTCATAAGAGCTATCTCTTTCTTTAAAACCACCATTACCATCAGGTACCATGCCGCCTAGAGAGCCTTCTGGAATGAAAGACGATTGACCTGGTTCAACAAAGTCACGGTCACCTTGCATGACTTCACCACGATCGGAATACTGCACACCCACCACTAAATTACCACCAGCAACGTCTCTGCCATGCAAAATACTGAAGCCTTTGCTTGTGCCGTCACCTTTATCGGTTTGGCTGCCATCAGCAGTAATTTCAGTACCTTCAAAGTCTTTCTTAGTAATGATATTTACAACACCAGCAATAGCGTCTGAACCATAAACGGCAGATGCTCCGTCTTTCAATATTTCAATTGATTTGATCATTGAAACAGGAATAGTATTTAAATCTACAGAAGCGTCAGCTCCCGTTCCAGATGAAACCATACGACGGCCGTTTAATAAAACCAAGGTACGTTGTGTGCCCATACCACGTAAGTTAACTGTCGCTGAACCGCCAGAACCATTATTCGAAGATGAGCCTAAACTCATGCCCGCCGCAGAAGGTTGAGTTGATAAGATTTCTTCAACTGATTGAAAACCACTTTGCATAATAAAGTCTGAAGAAATCACTGTTACTGGGCTAGCGGTTTCAACATCGGTACGGTTGATGCGTGAACCCGTGACTTCAATACGTTCTACTTTACTTTCTTCAACATCGTTAGCAAAAACATGCGTTGTAGTTAACGCTGCGCTACTTGCAACACCAATTACTAATGCGCGCTTTATCGCGCAAGTTATTTTATTTACTGAGTTCACAATAATTTCCTCTATAAGTACGTATCTAGTTTCATAATGTAAAAAGACATCAATTTGTCTATGGCTAGATAGTGCTTGATAACATCGCTGAAGTTCGTTATTTAATGCGGTGAAATTGTTATGAATATTGCTGAAATGTAACTTTTGTCGAATATGGTCTATTTATCCATCAAATATTAATTTTGCGCAGTATTATTAAGCACTAAAGGTACTTGATGATTACAAAATATTTATGATTAGAATGATTTTTACAAATTTTAGGCATAAAAAAACCGACTTTCGTCGGTTTTGGTAGATAGGCATAAAAAGAATTTAAGCTGCCATTGAGCCTTTCAATTTATTCAAGGCATTTTTTTCTAACTGCCTGACGCGCTCTGCAGAAATTTGATATTTATTCGCTAAGTCTTGCAAAGTTGTTTTATCTTCAGACAACCAACGTCTGCGAATTATATCTTGGCTACGTTCATCTAACGTAACTAAAGCAGTAGATAGACGGTTATTAGCATGAGCAGTATGATTTTCATCTTCCACTTGAATCGCAAGGTCTGACTGATGATCTTCAAGATACAGCGCGGGGGAATAACTACTTGCTGAATTATCTACATCATCAGACGATAGCTCAAATGCCTGATCTTGATTACTCATCCGGGATTCCATTTCTAAAACGTCTTTAGTGCTAACACCAAGCGCTTCAGCAACATTGTTGATTTCATCATTACTAAACCAACCTAAGCGTTTTTTGTTTTTACGTAAATTAAAAAATAATTTACGTTGAGCTTTAGTCGTAGCCACTTTAACAATACGCCAATTACGTAAAACGAATTCATGTATTTCAGCTTTGATCCAATGAACAGCAAACGAAACTAAACGTACGCCTACTTCAGGATTAAAGCGTTTAACCGCTTTCATCAAACCGACATTACCTTCTTGAATCAAGTCAGCTTGCGGTAAACCGTAACCGGCATAACCTTTAGCAACGTGAATAACAAAGCGTAAATGCGACATAATAAGTTCTTGCGCCGCTTGTAAGTCATTTTCATAATAAAGACGAGTGGCGAGATCATTTTCACGCTCCGCTGTAAGCATTGGAATGCCATAAGCCGATTGCATGTAAGATTCAATACTGCCGCTACGTGGAACCGTTAGCGCCATAGATTGCATCGGTATACTCATTTTAAAAACCTCTCTTCTAAATTCTTGTCTAACTAGTTCGCGATAATAGCATACATACAGTCTGTAGGCGACTAACGAATCACACATTACCCTACAACACAAGACGAAACAACTCGACTCGATAAGTTTATCTGTTTTTTTTGTGTATATTTGTTAATATAAAATAAGTACGGACACTTTATCTTTTATAAAACAATGAGTTAACCAACGGTTAACAGATATATTACTATCGCATTAAGTTTTAAATTTACAGAAATGTGAATTTTTGAGGGTTAAATTTTGTACTCATATATTGCTCGCCAGCCAATTCTAGATATTGATCAACACGTTGTCGCTTATGAACTCTTATTTCGCGATGGCAAAAGTAATAGCTTTCCGGATATCGATCCAAACCAAGCCACTTCAAACATCCTCACCAATAATCATTTAACTTTAGGTTTGGAACAAGTAACAGGAGATTTACCTGCTTATATAAATTTTCACGCTGATACTTTACTTAGACATTTCCCGAGCTTTTTAGATCCTAAAAAAGTCGTTTTAGAAATTTTAGAAGATGTGCCAGTAACCGATGAATTACTCGCAGCTTGTAAAGCTTTAAAAAAGAAAGGTTACAGCTTAGCTTTAGATGACTTTGATTTTGATGAAAAATGGCAAGCTTTTTACCCGATAGTCGATATTATCAAAGTGGATGTACTTGAATTCTCTATCTTAGAAATTAGTAAATTAGTCAGGAAATTAGCCGATTTAAACGTCACATTACTTGCTGAAAAAGTAGAAACTGTCGAACAGTTTGAACAATTAAAAATGTTGGGGTTCACACTTTTCCAAGGTTACTTTTTTGCTAAACCTGAAATGCTCAAACAAAAAAAAATGACCACGACTAAACAAAATATTATTGAATTAATTAGTCAGTCCAGCAAAGTCGACTTAAATATTAATACCATCAGTGATATTTTTGCTGTCGATCCTGGTCTCACCTATAAGTTATTGCGTTTTATTAATAGCCCAACTTACGGCAGTAGCCAAGAAATCACCTCATTAAAGCATGCACTTGCCTATATTGGCCAAGTGGAATTAAAAAAGTTTATTGCCTTATTAGCATTGTCAGACTTAAGTTCAGGAAAAAATACAGAAATAATGCGGTTATCACTCGCTCGCGCTAAGTTTTGCGAACAAATAGCTTTATGTCGCTTTGAGACAGAAAATCCACCTAAAGCTTTTTTGACCGGTATATTGTCGTTAATTGATGGTATTTTAGATCATGACTTAGCCAGTGTTCTTGACATTTTGCCTGTGCACGAAGAGATAAAATCTGCATTAAGAAATGAAAAATCTGATTTAGCTAATTATTTATTATTAGTAAGGTGTGTTGAACAGGGTCTTTGGAAAGAAAGTGAGGTTATTGCTGATAAAATAGAATTAGACAGCGATATTTGTTTTCAAGCTTATAAAAAGTCACTGTCTTGGGCTGATGAAATGCTCGAATGCGATACTTAGCGAAAATATTATATAAATTAATCGGCCGTAGGTTCAATAGCGCGTATATGCTTTCTCACAGAAATATAACTCCCTGATAAACCCAACAATACCGCAAATAATATTAACGTCATTGCTTCTGAAAACGAAAGCCCGATAATAGTAAAGTTACTTTGATATAAGTCGGTTAACTCAGCAAGAGCTCCCGATAAATACTGAATTAAAATGGCAACACACAACCAGGCAACTACCCCTCCTAAAATACCATACCAAACACCTGCGTATAAAAAAGGTCGTTGAATAAAGCTATCTGTAGCACCTACTAATTTCATCACAGCGATAGCGTCTTTTTGGTTTAAAATTGCCAGTCTTATAGTATTGCCAATGATCAATACAACAGATAAGCACAGTAAAATGGCAACACCAACAACAAGATCTTCAATTAACTTAGCTATAGCTTCTAAGCGAGACAGCCACTCAAGATCTAATTTTCCTTGTTCGACTTCTCGTTCTTGCTCTAACTTTAACAGTAACTCTCCTGCGGCTTGAGATTGACTAGCACGTTTAGTGGGAGTGACTAAAATAGTAGCAGGCAGCGGATTTTTATCTAAATATTCGAGTGCTTGACCAAAGCCCGACAGTACCTTGAATTCTTTTAATGCTTGTTTTGCTGAAATATAAGTAACTTTAGATACTTCTGGATATAGCTCAATACGGTGTACTAAGTTCTTAGCGGATTTGTCATTAACAGAGAGCTTTAAAAACAAACTAATTTCTGAAGCGGTATCCCATTGCTCACTGATGGCTTTAGCATTTTTAACAAACAAGTGTAATGTTGCAGGTAACGTTAAACTGATCCCAAGGACTAAAACGGTCATCACTGAGGTAAAGGGCGTGCGCCACAAATCACCTAAACTGCCAACACCTTGTTGTACGTGGCGAATCAAGCGCGCCATGATTTTTGCTGAAAGGTTAAGCTTGCCAGAAGAATGATCATTCATCATTTTCATTCCTTACTTGTAAGCCATCAATAACGCCATCGGTGATCATTGTGCCTTGCTTCAACGTTAACGTGCGATACTTCATTCGAGCAATAAGACCAAGATCATGCGTGGCAATCAATACCGTCACACCAAAATCATTAAACTCTTCAAATAATCGAATAATATCTAGTGATAATTTGGGGTCTAAATTCCCAGTAGGCTCATCGGCAAGGAGGATAGGGGGTTTATTCACTAAGGCTCGAGCAATACCAACCCTTTGTTGTTCACCACCAGAAAGCATATTAGGAAAACAGCGAAGTTTATCGCTTAGATGCACTTTTTCTAGCGCGGCTTCAACACGTTTTTTGGTTTCTTTGTGACTATATCCTTCAATAACGAGTGGTAGAGCAACATTATCAAAAATGGTCCGGTCCATAAGCAAATTATGATTTTGAAATATCATGCCTATTTTGCGGCGTGCGTAAGGAACATCTTTATACTTGATATTCGATATTTCACTGCCATTAATTTGAATCCTGCCACTGGTTGGTTTTTCCATTAAACACATTAATTTGAGTAATGTACTTTTACCTGCACCAGAGTGTCCTGTTAAAAATGCCATTTCACCTGCCGCTAATTCAAAGCTGACATTTTTCAGTGCTAAAAAACCACCGGGATAAGTTTTACTGACATTATTAAAGCGGATCATAAAATATTATGGCTCATATGTGATTATTACGTTTATGACTCTTGAGTAAAAAGTGCATCAATAAAATCGCCACCGTGAAAGGGGCGTAAATCATCGATGCCTTCACCCACACCTAAATAACGAATGGGTATATTATGTTTGTCAGCTATGGCGAATACTACACCACCTTTTGCGGTGCCATCGAGCTTGGTTACTGTTAACCCAGTTAAACCAACAGCTTCATCGAATAACTTAGTTTGGCTAAGTGCATTCTGCCCGGTACCTGCATCAAGTGTCAGCATGACTTCATGAGGAGCATTTTCATCAATTTTTTTCATGACGCGCACCACTTTCTTTAACTCTTCCATTAAGTGGCTTTTATTTTGTAAACGCCCTGCGGTATCTGCAATCAATACATCTACACCACGGGCTTTTGCGGCACTAATTGCATCAAAAATAACTGAAGCACTATCAGCTCCAGTGTGTTGAGCAATAACCGGAATATCGTTACGTTCGCCCCAGACTTGTAATTGTTCAACCGCCGCGGCTCTAAACGTATCGCCAGCAGCTAACATGACAGACTTACCTTCCGCTTGAAATTTTTTCGCTAATTTACCTATAGTCGTAGTTTTACCTACGCCATTTACACCTACCATTAAAATAACATACGGGCCAGAGTCATTTTTAATAACTAAAGGTTGGCTGGCAGGTTCTATAATTTTATTAAGTTCTTCTTTTAGTAAATCATATAACGCTTCAGCGTCTTTAAGCTGTTTACGTGATGCGCTTTCGGTTAATGAGTTAATAATTTTTGTGGTCGTTTCAATACCAACGTCTGCCAATAACAAATGTGTTTCGAGTTCTTCAAATAAATCATCATCTATTTTTTTGCCACGAAATAAACTGAATATTCCTCCACCGATATTTTGACGTGTTTTTGTTAATCCTTGCTTTAAGCGGGTAAAAAATCCAGCTTTGCTCTGCGGCTCTGGCTCTGGCTCTGGCTCTGGCTCTGGCTCTGGCTCTGGCTCTGGCTCTGGCTCTGGCTCTGGCTCTGGCTCTGGCTCTGGCTCTGGCTCTGGCTCTGGCTCTGGCTCTGCAAAATCAGCTTTATCGACTACATCGTCAAATACAACATTTTCTTGCAGAAGTTTATCTACCGTTTCCCCAATGGGTTCTGCTGCGATTTCTTTATTTTCTTCTTCGTTAGGCGCAACCACCTCTTCAGACGATTCAGCTGCCTCAACAACACTTTCATTTATTTCTTCAGCGGCTTCTTCTTGCTGACGTCCTAAACCTAACCAGGAAAACATACCTTTTTTTTTCGACATAACAATAAATTCTTCTCTGACCATCATTTTGATGGTAATAGTTCACTAAACAAGGATAAAATCCTCGCTATAGTAGCACCTAAAAT
>Ga0209395_1003606_pt1 | contig 18973 bp, 17 predicted proteins | sample GOMGulsemesocosm_3_FD_184635 | JGI IMG/M metagenome (GOLD analysis project Ga0209395, IMG submission 184635) | Methane-oxidizing microbial communities from mesocosms in the Gulf of Mexico - GOM9D Gulf of Mexico (SPAdes) (version 2) | ecosystem: Environmental > Aquatic > Marine > Cold seeps... | reverse complement strand
ATTTGGTGGTTATTGGCCACAAAAATTGAACACGAGTCATCACGTAATCTCATCCTCTTTTTTGTTGTTAGCGCCGCCTTTTCTAACCTGTGTCAATGGCTGGTAACTGGCAGTGAGTTTGGTGGTTTGTCGGGCGTCAACTATGCCTTATTAGGATATTTATTGATTGGCGAGAAAGTCGCAGGTATTAAGCGATATCACCTGGACCCTGTATTGGTCATTCTGTTATTGGTGCTCATTCCATTAGGGTTTACTGAACTCATTGGACGCTATGCTAATTACGCCCACTTAGGTGGGTTATTTATAGGCGGCCTGTTGGCTGTCCTCAATTTATTGATTATCAAGAAAGATTAGGAAAAATTATGGCAACATTACGTCCAATGTATATGAGTGATTTAGTTCCGGTCATCAATATTATCGATGCCCATGACGACGATGATGCACAGGCGGCGCAAAGCGATTATCAAGGTGATGGCGTAGAAAATCAGTTTGTTTTAGAACAGGACGATAAAGTCATTGGCGTCACAGGTTATCGAGCCGTTGAGGCTACTGATGGAACCTATTGGCTATCTTGGACATATCTTGACCCTTCGCAACAAGGAAAGGGATTAGGCAAGGCGATGCTGACCCAGTTAACGGATAAATTACGCGAGTTAAATGCTCGAAAATTATTTGTTAAGGTCTCCGACTATAAAACACCTGAAAATAAGAAATCTTATGAAAATGCTTTCTTCGCCTATCAGTCATTTGGTTTTGTCGAAGAAGTAATTAACAATGACTTTTATGATGATGGTGAAAATCAGCACATTTTAAGTTATGATTTTGCCGATAAAAAGCCTGAAGACTCTTCAGTCGACACGAATGAAACGGCAACCGAGTTAAAAGTTGCAGAAGAAAAGCCAATAATCCGATTCAGTGGACTCTTTGAAATAGCTGAAACCGATGGTGCTTTTTCATTTGAATGGGAAGTTAAGGCGACTAAAAAACTCTTTGGTAAACGTAATTTTACCGTCGAAGATTTACAAATAGGGATGCAGGCAGCGCAAGAACAAGATGCTCGAAAAATATTCTTGACCTTTCCTTCTAATTTGCCTTTAATTCACAAACCATTACAAGGTGCCGGCTTCAAATATGTAGGCTGTTTGTCAGACTATTATGAAACAGGCGTCCACGAATACCATTTCGTTTATAGCTTCTAATGCTGTAATACCAATAATTTATGCCCCATTGGGCAATATAAGATGACTTAATCAAGGAAATATATAATGAATAAAAGTGCAATGACTATCGTAATTTGTGGACTAATGACCGCCATGATGGGTTGTTCAGACGTAGATAGCGCTAGCGATAATAGTTATTCTAAAGATGAAATTGACCTTAACCTTGTATTGGATATTACAGTTGAAACGCTTCACTCTGTCTCAGAAAGAACCATTGAAGGAGCCGACACTGAGCTTGCCTTTATGGAGCTAGCCGATACCTTAGCGATTGATTACAACAAGTCAGACCCTGCTATACATACTTCTCGCATCGGTGTTTCTCCACAAGCTGATTCTTCATTATTGGCTTTTGAAGACACAAATAGCAATAAAGCGCTAGATGAAGGTGAAGCACTGCTATTTAAGATCGAAGTCGATGGTGAGAAAGCAAGAATAATTGCTTCTAGTCGCAGTGGCGCTGTAAACGACCATCACTTTAGCGGTACATCATTAATAGCGGGTTATTTAATTGGTAGCATGCTAACTCGTCAACGTGGTGCTGGTGTATCGTCTAAGAGCTTAGCGAGTAAACAACCTGTGACTTCAAGAGCCGCCGCAAAAGCACGTGCTGGTTCAGGTAGCCATTCAAAAGGTAAATAACCTTAGTATATTTTGGTTATAAATATGAAAGACAAAGGGCTCTATGAGTTCTTTGTCTTTTTTGCATTTCTTACATCAGTATTAAAATCCTTTAGGTAATCAGTTAAACATGTCTAGTGAACACGCTACAGATAAAGGTGCTGAAAGTAGCACTGAAGAAAATTCGATCTCAATACAGCAAAGTCGTATTTTATTATTCTCTATCCTAATTGTTGCACTGTGTGGCATTGTTTATGAGCTCATCATTGGCACAGTGTCCTCATATTTACTGGGCAATAGTGTTTACCAATTTTCCCTCACCATCGGCGTTTTTATGTTTGCCATGGGATTGGGTTCTTTAATATCAAAATATTTTGACAATCAATATGTGCGTAATTTCATTATTATTGAAATTATTATCGCCTTCGTCGGTGGCATATGTAGCATTTTACTCTTCATGGCTTTCCCTTTTGCTCGCGGGTTATATGAATTAGTCATGTACAGCCTAATTTTGATAATAGGCGCTTTAGTCGGCATGGAAATCCCCATATTAACGACCTTGCTTGCCAAACGAAAAAGCATGAAAGACTCCATTGCTGATGTTATGTCATTGGATTATTTAGGCGCACTTATTGGCTCTGTTTCTTTTCCACTCCTATTACTGCCGACACTCGGGCTGGTGCAATCGTCTTTCGCCATAGGGTTAATTAACATTAGCATCGCTATTGTGAATGTTTATATCTTTAGAGATCACCTAGTGAGTTATAAAAAGATACGGGCATTTTGTTTCGCTATTTTGGCGTTACTCATTGGCTTTATGGTTTATGGCACCGCCATTACAAGCTTTGCCGAAAAGCATTTATACTTTGACCAAGTGGTATATTCTAACCAAACTCCTTATCAAAAATTGGTCGTTACACGCTCCATTACTAATCGCGACAAGAAGCTCTATATCGACGGCCATATTCAATTTTCATCGCGAGATGAATACCGCTATCACGAGAACTTAGTTCACCCAACACTATCAGTTGCTGGCTCTCGTAAAAACGTACTTATTTTGGGGGGCGGCGACGGACTCGCGGCAAGAGAAGTGCTTAAATATGACGATGTTGAGCTTATTCATCTAGTGGATATAGATCCGGAGATGACGCGTATTGGCAAGGAGCTGCCTTTCTTAAAACGCCTCAATAACAAAAGTATGTCATCACCGCGACTAACCGCTTTTAACGAAGATGCCTTTAGCTTTATAAACCAAGCGGGCATTATGTATGACCGCGTTATTATAGATATGCCAGACCCACACAATGAGGCCATTAATAAACTCTATTCGCGAGAGTTTTATACCATGATAAAACGGCGCATGAACCCCGACGGCGTGCTCGTTACTCAAAGCTCTTCACCCTTTTTTACGCGTAATGTATTTTGGTGTATTGAACGTACATTAGACGATGTTTTTAATCATACACTCAGCTATCAAGCGTCATTACCATCGTTTGGTATTTGGGGATTTAACATGGCGCGTAAGAACGCACAGATACCACAGGAATTTACCTTTGATATTCCGACCAAAGCTATTACGTCTGAGACTATGATGGCGTCGATGGTTTTTTCTAAAGATATGCAGAAAGTCGATACACCCGTAAACACAATAATGGTGCCTAAGTTATACCAACTCTACATTGATGATTTGAGTCACTAACCGCGTAAAATTTCTTTAATATCGACTTTTGTAGGTTTGAAGATCTCTTCTAACAGCGCCACGGCTTTTTCAGGCTTGGCGTTGCCACACATAAAGGCATCAAAAGCCGCGTAGTTTAGTTCTGGCCACGTATGCACGCTGATATGTGATTCAGCTAATAGTGCCACGCCTGTGATGCCACCGCCGTCTGCAAAAGTATGCAGATGTATATGCAGTAATGTCGCGCCAGCCACCTCACTCGCTTGGGTTAACGCTTGTTCCATTAACTTAATATTATCGAGTTGCTTTGCCCCGTGAAAATCAGCAATAAAGTGACGTCCTGCGCATTCTACATCATTTGAAGTAGACGGCTGAACGTCATTGTCAGCAACCACACTTAATTTACCTGACGTAAATGACTTGCTAATTTGTTGATCGATAATAGGATTATCTAATGCTTCCAGTGGCGCTTTATTGATTACACTCATTAAACATATAGTCCTTTAATTTAGCCCTTTAATATTCGGTACATCTAAGTGACAGCAACTTAGATTAGGTAGCGATAATATCAGGCTCAATCAACAAAAAATAGCTTACTTATATCTACTTTTTACTTGGTAGTGAATAACGTAGTATGCGTCTAACAACCGATGAATATTGCGTCATAAAACTGCCCGTATTATAAGGCAGTTCATATTTTTTAAAGACGGCCTGCACCTGCGGCGCTACTTCTTGATAACGTGACGATGGCAGATCAGGAAACAAATGATGCTCTATTTGAAAGCTTAAATGTCCCGTCATGATGTGAAACGTATTGCCTCCCTCAATATTAGAAGAACCCAATGCTTGTCGATAATACCATTGCCCCTGAGATTCATTAACAATAGATGTCTGAGTAAAAGTATGAACATGCTCGGTAAAATGACCACAGAAAATAATGGTCGATGTCCAAACATTACGTATTAAATTTGCTGCAAGGTTACCAACCAATACCCATAAAAATAGTGGACCAGCCAGCAGTGGAAATATCACATAATCCTTCAATAACTGCCTAATGCCTTTACTAAAAAACCGTGTCTTAAGCTCTTTATTTGAAGTACGCTGGTCACGTCCTTCTTTCTTTTTCCCTATAAAAACACGTTCAGCGGCTAATTCGTGATATGAAATCCCCCACTGAAATAACACACTTAAATTTATATAAGTGATGAACTGCCACAAGTTTTTAATACGCCACCTAAAATCATCTGACAAACGTAATAACCCATAACCAAAGTCTCTATCCATGCCTATTACATTGGTATAAGTGTGATGTTCAAAATTATGAATTCGATTCCAGCTCTGTCCATCACACGCAATATTCCATTCATAGCACTGGGAATTAATATGTTTATCGTTCATCCAATCATATTGCCCATGCATCACATTATGTCCAATTTCCATATTTTCTAAAATTTTGGAAATAGACAACAACATAACACCAACCAGCCACAAAACAGGATGAATAAATCCCATCAACAGCATCACTCGCCCTATCCATCCACAATAACGCTGACGGCGAATAATACGGCGAATATGATTGGCATCATCACGCCCTACTTTTTGCAATGTTGCATGCTTAATGTCATCTAACTCTTGAGCAAATTGTTGATAGTTAAAAGTGGTCATACGCTGATCTCCAAATCACTTAAGGGCTGCGAAATACATAACTGAATTAATGACTCACCGTTGTCAGACACCTCTCCTGTGCGAAGGTTTTTGACCAGTCCGCGTGTTTTATAACACTGGCATTGATGGCAAACGCCAATGCCGCAGCCACGAGTCACTGGCGCTTGTTGCTGCTCTAATTGAACCAATAGGTTTTCTTTATTGGTAATATTAAGTGAGTTGCCATTGATCACGACTTTAAAATCAATTTTTTTCTGGTCCAACACAGGCATCAAACTAAAGCGTTCGTGGTAATAATGACACGACGCGTTTAACGCTATTTTTTCAATAGAATCCATCAGCCCTGCAGGGCCGCAACAATAGACATCGGGATTTTTATCAAGTATCAAATCTTGCTGCTGATGTTCGAGTCTGGTCATTAAATCAAATGAAAAATGAGAGTGAGTAGCCGCTAATTGAGTTAACTGTGTAGTGAATTGATGGTATGACGGCGAAGCGATATAGCGTAAATATACAGGCTCATTTATCTCAGGTAAGTGCTGTGACAACATAGCGATCATCGGAGTAATCCCCGAACCACCAGCCACCATAACAATAGGCTTCTTTAAATCATTAGCAACAAACTCACCACGAGCCGCAGAAATGTTTACCCAGTCATTGTCAGCCACATACGTTGTTAGAGGAGCCGTGAAACGCCCTAATTCATTACACTTTATCAATAAAATAATACGTTGATGTTGCTTAAAATAATCAGGGCTCGACGCCACGGTGAAAATTCGGGTTAACAAACGTCCATTGAGTTCAACGGTGAGCTCAATATGCTGACCAGCAACATGAGATGGCCATTGTCGCTGCGGCTTTAGCACCAACGAAACATAATTACCTGTTTTTACTTCAATACTCATCACCTGCGCACGATAAAGATTAGTACGCCAAGCTGGTTTAAACCGCTGAATTACAGGCTCTAAATACCCAGATAGTGCTTGGTGATGTAAAAACCAATCACTGAGCTTATTGACCATTGCTAAAAACATATTTGAGGGTACACCTGTACGCCGAATCTGAGCGCACAAGTGTACTCTTAAAATAACAAAGATCAAACGGCGGATGTCACAAAAAAAGGGAAGGGAAGTTAAATATAACAAAAGACATTGATTACTAATGCCTTTTGTTACTTTTACTTATATTTACGGGGGTGAAAAAACCAAGAAATGTTCTTTAGTCTTTACATGAAAAATTAAAGATTATGGCCATTTAATTAGAGCTTATGCCACATTTGGCGAGTACCAATACCATGCAACATACCCAAAGCCAAACAAATTAGCGAACTCCACAACCAGAAGTTAACGCCTTGTTCCGTATCTTTTGTCATCATGTAAAATCCGCCAATACCGCGCACTAAAAAGAGCGAAGTAATGCCAACAAGCGCTAATTTAAGCAAAGGAATATGTCTTATCACTTTAGCGCCCGACAAGCTGTACAGCGTAAAGGCACTTAAAACAGCGACAATAAACGACGTGATTATTGTCGGTTGAGTACTACCTTGCTCAGCTAATAAAGCCATTTGCTCGCCAGCCCCAAAAAAGCGATACCAACTGGCGCCAAAATAAATACAACCTACATGTAAGATAGTTGCTAATCCGTTGCCTATTGCTGCCGCTATTAAAAACTTATTCATTGCTTATCCTTTAGTTAATACCATCTCAACGTCTTATAAATCATCAGAATATTTAGTACCTAAAGATTTATTCTTCATCCAAAGCCATGATAAGAATGTTGCACCACAAATACCAATTAAATCAGCTCCATAATCGAATATATCTAGTGTGCGGGTCGGCAAGAAATGTTGACTTAATTCCTCAAAAGTAACAAAAATTAATACGCAAAAGCTGCCCCAATAAATAGTGAAACGCCCTAGCAAAAAATGGCTACACCGCGTCGAAATATTAGCGAGTAAAGTCAACAAACCAAACAAACCCAAATGACCCACTTTATCACCATAGGGAATCATACCAACAAGCTTAAATAACCCAATAGATTGCCCTGTATTGGCAAGGTAAATGACCCAGAGAATAAAGAGAAAAAAACTGGAGGCGAATAAAATTAAGAATTTTTGCATGATTAGAGTTCTGCTTAGCCATTGGTGACTAAGTGGCGGTAATTAGTGGGTACTGCACTTTATCAATTTTTAGCTGTACCTCGTATTGATACCAATATAAAAAGGCGTTGATGTTTGTTAGGAAAACACCAACGCAAAACTATTACTCGCTATAGAAACGAGATTCGTGACTAATCACCACTTCACCAGATTCCATATCACTAATAATTAACTCCACGGGTAACACACGTTTTGTTAAGTTTTTAGGATCGGCGGTTAATGTAATGACCATTGAAGCCATTTCACCCGAGTCAATGGCAAACGTTTTCGTTAAACTCGACTGCAAGCCATCAATACCTTTGACATCAATTTTAAAGCGATGAACCCCAGGCGCTTTATTAAGTAGCTTAACTTGATAGCTGTTTTCAATCATGTCGTCGTTGTTAACACGGTAAAGAATGTTTCTATCACGTAGCACCGACAACTCAACCGTTGAACGGTTAAACCAATAAAGGCTCATTAATACAAAAACTGTAATACAGATAACGCCGTAGGCAATTATTTTTGGTCTAAATAAATGCGTTTTTCCACCTTCGAGCTGTGCTTCGCTGGTAAAACTAATTAACCCTTTCGGGTAATTAAACTTGGACATAGTGTCGTCACACGCATCAACACAGGCGCCGCAATTGATACATTCATATTGCAAACCATGACGAATATCGATGCCTGTTGGGCATACATCAACACATAAATTACAATCAACACAATCACCAAGCCCCATAGCCTTGTGATCATCCTTACGGCGACGAGGTCCACGACTTTCACCGCGCTGTGCATCGTAACCCACTAATAATGTATCTTCATCAAACATCGCCGATTGAAAGCGAGCGTAGGGACACATATGCAAACACATTTTTTCTTTTAACCAGCCCGCATTACCATAAGTACAAAAAGCAAAGAACAATACCCAAAACCAAGGCTGAATGCCTAACTCACCGCTAGCAATGCCTTGATATAACTCACTAGGCATCATGAAATAAGAGACAAATGTCGTTGCTGTTAAAAATGCGACTATTACCCAGCTTGTGTGCTTAAGGCTCTTTTTAATAAACTTCTTGGTGTTCATGGGCTGGCGGTCAAGCTTAATTCGCTGATTACGACTGCCCTCTATTTTCTCTTCAAGCCAGAAAAACATAAATAACCAGTGCGTTTGGGGACATAAAAAACCACACCACACACGTCCTAGCCAAGTTGTCAGGAAAAACAGCGCGAAAGCGGCCACCATAAAGATGCCAGCAACAATGGGAAAATCTTGTGGGTATAAGGTTGTACCAAAGACATGCCATTGTTGATTATTTGCATCGAGTAAAACGGCAGGATAACCGCCAATTTCAATCCACGGCAAAATAATGAATAACGTCATTAAAAACATGGCAAGGCCACGACGAATTTGTTGATATTGTCCCTTTTGTTCTCGCACATAAATCGCGCTAGCTTGGTTGCTATTGGGGGCAATAATGAGATCTTTTGGATCGATGTTTACGGACATGCTCTGCTACTTTTTTATATAATTTATAATCTCCTTATGGCAAATAGCACGCCATCTTTAAATAAAAATAACCGCATGATTTATATATGGTTATATAAAAACACCGCACTGACAACACACGACATACCGAACGAACCCACGATATATCGCGTAATAAAGGTTTGTATTTTTATTTAAATGTCGATAACAGGTTTATCAACAGCAAAAGCGGCTGCATGAAAATGTCCACCGCCATCATATTGCTCAGCAACCGCTGACACATCGATGCCATCTTTAGCCGAGCGTAATGAATAAACACGCTTATCAAAACGGTCGAAATATAACGCCGCAAATGGGAAGCCTTGTGCAAGCTGCTCGCCCATTTCACTCACTAAATGCGTCGCATTGACACAGGGCACATGATGCCCACCAATAGTGGCCATAGGGATCTTCTCACCTTTGGGTGTACGTGTTAATTGCAGATTTTGGTAATCAACAATAGCACTGCCTTTTAAGACTAACTCTTCTACTTTGCCATCATCTAAATATAATGCCCATAGCTCTAATTTCTTTTCTAGGGTTAATAGCGCCGCAGAAACCTGTTTACTATTTTCCATTTCCCAAAGCCACAAATCACGATCTTGAATGTAGTTTAATAATAACGGAACGGGCGTATCAGGATTAAGTGTTGCCCAAGTTAATACAGCGCCAGAACGTGACATATCAAATACACAATAATCAAGGCCATCAAGATCTTGCATCGCGCTTTTATGATGATCGATGACGGTTAACGCATCAGCCTGTTCTTTTAACGCTATTAGCGTTTCTCTGTCATACGAAAAATCAACAATAAATACTGTTTTTCCAGTCACGTCAGGTGTTTGATCACCATATTGTGCGGGTATGTAATCACACTCCACGCCCAGACGATCGCAATACACCTTCACGGCCAGTGCTGCACCAAAACCATCGGTACAGTTTTTATGGTAAATACATAAATAACTCATTTCTACATTCCTATTATTGTGGCCTTTGTATCGCCAATTTCTTCATCTTCGACCGTAATGTACTTTCAGGCAAGCCTAATATGGCTGCTGCGCCATTTTTTCCGCCAATACGCCACTGGCAATGTGCCAAGACACCTTCGATATGTCGCTGCTGTGCATCAACTAACGAACAAATTGTTTGAGTTTTGTTGGCTTTGGCATCAAACAACGCATGTTTTATATCCATAAAATCACTCGTTGTTAAAATAGCTTCATGCTCTAACACATTCTGTAATTCTCTAATATTACCGGGCCAGTGATATTGCTTGAGCTTCACTAAGCTTTTGCGCTTAATGCCTTTAATGTTCTTGGCTAACTTCGCATTAAGTTTGGTAATAATCACCTGACATAACGGCTCTATATCTTCAATACGATCACGTAAGGGAGGAATCTGAATAGGGAAGACATTAAGTCGATAAAACAAATCCATGCGGAAAGTGCCATCATCGACCATGCCTTGCAGATCACGATTAGTAGCCGCAATCACCCTAATATCAACCTTAATCGTTTTATTACCACCAACGCGTTCAAATTCTTGTTCTTGCAATACTTGCAACAACTTACCCTGTGCGCTTAATGATAACTCGCCTATTTCATCAAGAAATAACGTGCCCTTGTCTGCAATTTCAAAACGCCCTTTGCGACGCTCTATTGCACCAGTAAAAGCACCGCGCTCATGGCCAAACAGCTCAGATTCTAATAAATTATCTGAAAAAGCAGCACAATTTACTTTAATCAGAGGTAAATCACAGCGCGGACTCAGTTGATGAATATTGCGTGCTACTAATTCTTTACCAGTCCCATTTTCACCTAAAATCAGCACCGTACTTTGGGTTTGGGCAACAAGTTCTAATTGCATCAACATTTTTTCAAAACCAACGCTCGAACCTACCAGCCCTTGCCCTGACCATTGTTGCTGTAGCTCATTGATTAGATAAGTATTTTCTGTTTGAAGTTGTTTCGATAAATTATTCACCTCTGACAAGGCTTCACGCAGCGCTTTATCAACAGCTGTTTGACGGCTAACGTCACGAAAAACAGCCACAGCGCCAATAATTTCACCGTTTTTATAAACCGCTGTCGTGGTATATTCCACCGGAAAATGTGAGCCGTCTTTGCGCCAAAAAACTTCACCACTGACTTCGCGGCTTTCACCGTCTTTTAAAGTGCCATAGATTTTACATTCGTGTGCCGGGTAATGCGTGCCATCTGCGTGGCTGTGATGGTGATATTGATGGATGTTATGACCTAACATTTCACTATTTTTCCAGCCAGTCATTTTCTGAGCCGCCGGATTTATAAAAACAGCATTCCCTTTTAAGTCAAAGCCATAAATACCTTCACCCACGGCATTTAATAATAAATCAGAATCTGCTAAATATTGCTTAATATCGTCAAACATTGCCATCACACCAAACCACGAAATATCGAGGGGGTGTATTGTGACAAAAATTCATTGTACTTAACAGTTTTATCAACTAATTAGAGGGGTTTAACGGTGCGTAACAGCGACGATCTAGTGTCTTTGTCAAGTTTTTCAATGGCGTATCGTATCGTTGACCGATTCATCGTCGATCCATTGTGTTTAATAAAGTGAACAACATCATCGGGGTACTGTACTGATGTAGATTTCAATAACCAACCTACACTTTTTTGGACAAACTCATCGTCATCATTGAGCAGCAAATTACAGTGTTTGAAAATTAATGATTTATCCAGATAATAGGTCGATTTCCCTATTTTTCTTTTCACAAACTTAACCCAGACAACACAACTCGCACGCCTACACCACGATACATTTGAATGTGCCCAATGTTGCATATTATCAATGAGATGAGGTCGAGATATTAGAAATTGATAAATAGTTTTAATACATAAATCATCAACCAACGACCAGTTATTGGCATAATTTTCTAGCCAAAACTCAAAACGGAGCAATAGCCCATCGTTATAATTATTTTTAACAAATTTATTGATGAGACCAAAAGCCACGAGTTTTTCTTCGTTAAACTCGGCATTGCGTAACAAGCACTCCGCAAGTTCAAGCATATCATCGGCGGTTATATCATTATGTTCAGCTTGAAAGTTGCTGATAATCAACTTAATGTCAGGTGCCGTTGCGCCAACGCAATCAATACCCGCGGGAAAATACCGCCGACTAGACGCCGCTTTTTCCGCCGTACTAATATTGACTAGATCTTTTTTAATACGCTGACAATGCTTATCATATTGATTCATCATGTTATTTATATTTTTTTATCAGCAAATGGCATGCGTATTAATCGACAAGGCTAATTTTTCAATACCATGAGACGGGGTCCAGCGTTTAAACTCAACAAAACCATGCTTTTGATATAACTTAATAGCTGGCGAATTAACAACGGCGGTTTCCACCACGGCTTGTGAAAAATCAACGAGTCCCAGCACATGTTTAATTAACTTGTCTGCTATGCCTCGCCTAAAATAATCTGGGTCGACCACCAAGCTATTAATACTCAGGTGTTTATCATCAATCACAACTTCTATAACACCCGCCAAGCAGCTATTTTCACTAAAGCCATAAAACGACGTTGTTGATTGCGCAATATTTTCAACGCTGCGCGATAGCGGAGGAAAATCATCAACCCCAATCAATTGCGCTTCAATTTTGTAAGATCGCTGAAAAACAGTGAAAATTTGGCTAGCAACATCATCTATCGAATTATCAATTTTTGTAATCATTTAGGACTCATTTTAAGGTTTATTTAGCATTCTAGCCTCAGTTATAGCGCTAATATATCAAAATACAGCGATTAATATACACGCTCATTTTGCAACAATTCTCCGATCAATAGTTGCGCAACCTTTCAAAGTGTATTACTGTACTAGTACACATAGTACACCTAAGATTTAAAATAATGACAAAAGTAACCGCTATTGCGATTCAGATAGCACCCGGGGACGCCCGGCCTATCTTTCGCCAAATAGTTGATGAAATTCGCAAAGAAATTACCACAGGCAACATTATTGCTGGTGCGAAATTACCGAGCGTGCGTGGCTTAGCCATGCAATTAACCATTAATGCCAACACAGTCGCTAAAGCTTATACCGAACTCACCAATTTAGGTGTGTTGGAGTCTCGAAAGGGGCTTGGTGTGTTCGCTTGTGAAGTTACTCAGCAATTATCAAATGCCGAGCAAGCTCAGAAATTAAGTGAAGCAACTCAGCTGTTTATTAATGAAGTCATACATTTAGATTACACACCTAAGCAGATTAGTGAACATGTGCTTACGCAATTAGAAAAATTAACCCATCGAGATTAAGACATGAGTAATTACATCATTGAAACAAACAGTTTGACGAAACGTTTTGGTAAAAAACTGGCGTTAAATGCATTCGATTTAAAAATACCCTATGGCGGTATTCACGCACTCATCGGTGCCAACGGCGCGGGTAAGTCAACATTATTTAGACTCCTATTAGGCCTTGAAGCACCAACCTTAGGTTCATCAACCGTGTTAGGTATGGATAGCAAAGAATTAACGCCAAAGATGCGCGGTGAAATTGGTTATGTGAATGAAGAACATACACTGCCAACATGGATGACCGCCGATGAAGTCACAGCGATGCAGCGAAATTTATACACCGGCTGGCGCCAAGATATTTATGACAATGTTATTGGTAATTTTGATGTGCAAGGCGATCAAAAAATATCAGGGTTGTCACGCGGCGAACGAGCAGGATTAAACCTTTCTATGGCGCTCGCCCAGTCTCCCCAATTACTCATTTTGGATGAGCCAACGTTAGGGTTAGATGTTGTTGCTAAACAAGCTTTCTTAGAAGCGCTGATGTACACAGAAACAGACAACAACACCACCATCATTTATTGCTCTCACCAGATGGAAGAAATTGAACGTGTTGCTGAAAACTTAGTCATTATGGAAAAAGGCGAAGTGAAATATGTCGCCAGTCCTGACGAATTTTGTGAACGCATTCATTATTGGATTTGTGACTTTGCTGACCAAGTGCCAGTTAATGAAGTGATACCTGGCTTGCTCACTAAAAAATGTATTGAAGGTCAATATCACATCATTGTTAGCGATCAAAATGCTATTGAGTTTGAAGCCTTCTTATCAAAGTCTGGTGCTCAAAGCATTGTGCGTGCTCCTATTAACTTGGAAAAAGCAGTCAACTCTGTGCTCGCCAAGAATCATAATGCCCCACAGCCAACAGCGGTTTAGGAAAAATTATGTTAGATCTATTTAAGAGCGAGTTTAAACGCTTTCGCTTAGTGGCGCTTATCGCCTATGTTATACAAACTTTAGGCTGGATTTTCATCGGTAAAATGATGATTATTTTAGATCCTGAATACTTTTTACATGCCATTTTAATGTTATTAGCACTCAGTGCTGGTGTGGGTATTGGTGCGGTTCAGATGCTGTTGCATAAACGCAAAAATCATTGGACCTACTTGATACATCGACCTATGTCGTTAAGTCATATTCATGGTGCTATTAGTGCTGCAGCTATTTGCATCATCTTTTTAGGATTCATATTACCTTTCACCAGCGTCATTATTTACCTTGATCTAATGACAAACAATGTAGTCGACTTTCGTCACTACTTAATGCCTCTGGATATGATGCTTATTGCGGCTACAGCGTATTTCATTACCGCTTACGTTGTGCTCTCGCCGTCTAAATTAGTCCTCATTTCACTGTTTATGTTGTCATACATAATGACACGTCAAAATGTCGAAGCTAGCTACATGTTAACCGTAGCAGCCATTTTTTGTGGCCTAAGCTTTTACATGGCCAAAAGCGCATTTAAAGTCGACTTATCTGTATTTTCGTCGAAAAAAACCATGATAATTTTATCAAGTGTTGCCTTGCAGCCCTTAATATTTATATTAATGACTATGGCACAAGGTGTTTATTATCATTTACCACTTGGGATTATGTCAGCTCATCCGAGCAAGGATATTTCTACGGCTAGCTTTTTCTCCTTTCAACGCAGTGATTCTAACAAGCAGTTCGAACAATTGTTAACACTAAGCCAAGATCCCATTGCACCGTCACTGAAGCGTCAAATAAGCTTAGCTACGTTTAAGGACTTTTCGATGCGTAAGCGTAACGAAGTGACTAAGGGTCAGTTATTTACCAGTGATAGATCGTTTGAAATGTGGGACAACGAACGGAACTTGTGGGTATTCTCGCACGACAAAATGCTGTTTGAAGGGCGCCATTTAAAAACAGATACACCTGTGGGATACATGACCAAGACTGGCTTTGTTGAAAGTTTCACGGATATCACACCACAACATCGTTTTGAGCATGTGCCAAACATCATTAATGCGCAGCATATTTATACGCAGCAACGCTTATATAAGATAGATTTTGAAGAGCAAACTGTATCGTTAATCTACCAACTACCAACGACGCAACAGTTTTCAGGCCTACCGCTGACACATTTTGATATTACGATGTTACGCACTGATGAAAATTTAATTATCTTGGACAAAACAGACTTTAATACCGCTCAGTCTGTTATTGAGCCTTTATCGATAGTTCCTTTGCCTACTAACTTAGAGAATCGCATGCATGTGCAAATAAGCCAAATGAGCGACGGTTATTTAATGATGTTTAACAGCGACCACTTCTTTGGTTTTGAACAAGCTGGTAGCCAATTGATATATCTTCCACACGATGAAAAAATCATATCGTTGGCCCAAAAACGATTTACAACACGTCATTATCCACGATTGATTACAGAGCAAGCTTTCATGTTATCGCCTGTTGTTGTTAATTTAATAGATTTCAGTTTGGGGCGTTTGCTCTCCACTCAAAAAACGGTACCTCAATCTAATGGCTACTTTTGGCAACGTGATTACCCAGCACAAATTTGGTGGTTTTGCATCGGTGCAGCATTATTCTCGGCGCTATTAACATTGATGATTACCAAGCGTTTACCCATGTCAGCCAGCAATCGATGGTTGTGGACATTATTGAGCCTAGTGGGCGCTTTGCCAGCCCTAGTCGCCTTTTTAATTTTAATCGATTGGCGCGACGCTGTGCGCGGTGACCGTCACGAGGAGTTATCTCATGCTTGATTTATTTAGAAATGAGTTACATCGCTTTGGCAAAATAGCCTTAATTATTTTTACAGTATTAACGGGTGGTTGGATTTATTATTCAATCACGGCGCCATTATTGCAAAATAGCAATATGAAGATTTTTACCTTGAATATGTTCATGGTTTTCCCAAGCCTAATTTTTGGTGTTATTCAAATGTGGTTACATCGTAGAAAAGCCCATTGGACTTATTTATTGCATCGCCCAATTGCGCCTAAAAACATTCACTTGGCACTAACAGGTGCCGCATGTGTCATGTTGTTAGTCGCATTAATCTTGCCAATGATTATCGTGCTGATAGGTTACGATGCAACATCAAACATGGTGATTGAAGGACGACATTACTTATGGCCTGTTCATTTATGCTTGATTGCCTTAACCAGCTACTTTGTGGGAACTTATATTGTTTTGTCTCCGCACAAAGCCGCAATTTTAAGTTTTGGTTGGATAATTTTACTTATAAGTTCACGTGATATTGTTAGTAATAGTGTACTTTTTAGCGTTGATATTTTAGCGTTGGCGGTAACATTTACACTTTCACGTTTATCGTTCAAAGTGAATTTATCAAGTCAATTTAACAACAAAAAAGCGATATTGTTTAGTGCATTAGTTCTGCAACCTGGTTTTGCCTTTTTAGTTATGTTCTCTCAATCGGTTTATTATCACTTTCCATTATTAATGATAGATAAGCACCCTGATCAATATGAAAATTCACAGCTCGATGGCTACTATAGCCAAATATGGCGTGTAGATGAAAAAACGTTAATTGAGAATTTTGTTGATAACTCTTATGCACAAAAAGATCAGCTAAAACAACGTGTAGAAAATGCAGAAGTGCACTGGGTTGCAACTAGATTCACTCCAGCTAGCTTTGTTGGGCAGTCAAATCATTATGATAAACAATATGCTTTAATCGACAAATCGAATCAAACTCAATGGGTATTTTCTCATAACAAAATGGTACTCGTTGGACATCATTTAGTGACAGACAAAGCCACAGGGTTTATTGGTGCTAAGGGTTTTCTTGAGCCCACAGCAACCATCACTGAACAAGACAAATTTGTGAGTGTTCCGAGTGTAATAGATAATCAATTTATTCAAACTGAGAATACGATTTACGTGGTTGATTTCACGCAAAAAGAGTTAGAAATAAAGCACAAGTTAGCCGGTAATGAAAAATACTTAAGCTTAGTTAGACAGCAAGATGACCGTGCGTTTTATATTGTTGCATCTAATGCATCACTCTATTTATTTAACGTTGGAAACTTTGAAGAAGCGAACATTTATAGTGAGCCGAGTTATGTAATAAATCACCCATACCCGTATGACTCAAGCATCACTATTCGTTACACCGATTTAATCGATGGTTATTTATTTGATTACCGCAGCCGTGCATTATTTGGTTATAAAAAACCTGGCTACGGGTTACTTTACGTCAAACATGATGGCAGTAGTGAGCTTATTGGTAATAATACCTTTGAACATTATCGCCCTCTACCCCACTGGATTTCAGACCAAAACTATTGGTTGTCGCCCTTGGTTATTGGTTTAGGTTATTCGTATTTAGAGTCACTCTTGCAGCCTTCGAGCCCACAAGATTATTTACCCATGAACAAGGTATTTACCGCTGTGTATCCCACTTATATTTATTATTTAAGTATGATAGCCGCGTTATTAAGTGGGTTGGTTACATTCGTATTAGCACGAAAAATTAAATTGAGCCCAAGCCATATAGCTATGTGGACTGTCCTAAATTTAATGTGTGCCCTGCCAGGACTGTTAGCATTCTTCTTTATGCACAATTGGCGTGACCTCACCTATGCGGCCAAGCACGCAAACGACCATTAGATAGTTATTCCCTTACTATTTCAGTGTTATCTAATATCTGTTATCAGGTAGCAGATAGCACTGACAACGAGTGATCTTATTATGAAACCATTATCAAAACTATTAAGTATTTTGAGCTGTTTAGCTGCCTGTTATATATGGCCAGCACACGCCATATTTATTGTAGATACGTCTGCTGATGCACATGAAGCTTTAGATGAAGTGTCACGAGAAACGCTCAATCTAAATACCAAAAAAAGTGAACAAAAATCCGTTCCAAAACTTTATGATTATGAAACCCTTTTTGCCACCAGCAACATCAATAATGTGAAATTATCACCTAACGGCCAGTGGTTAAGTTACTTTGAGAAAAGCGGTGTCGAGCACAAACGTATCGTATCGTTATGGCTCTATGACATTAAAAGCAATAAAGCCCGCAAGCTATTTAGTGCAAGAAAGCTCTCTAATGCAATGTGGACTCAAAACAGTCAATCCTTATTTATAGAGTCGGGTGAAAACATTGCAGTTATGTCTTTAACTAAAGACAGTGCGCCTAATATTTTACTGAAGAAAAACAAGCGCCAACACGATCGAATTTTGATGACTGACAGTATCCATACCGACAGTATTATCACCAAAATTTGGGATAAAAAATCCAAGAACTTTCAAGTTATAAGGCTTAATGATCAAGGTAACAAGACGGTTATTTATCAAACACCCAAGCAGTTTTCTCGATTTGGATTAGATGAGCAATCAAATCCTTCGATTCTCTCTCGTTTTAACGATGAAACGGACAATAAAGGTGAGAGATACGTTATTGATATCACTGGTAAACAAGAAAAAAGACTATGGACATGCCAATGGGATGATCCCTGTAAAGCCATTTATTTTGATCGCACACGTAATCAATTATTACTAACGACAAACTATCAATCTGATCTATCCCGTCTGGCCCTAATTGATTTAAAGACGAATACACTGAAAACGATTCACCAAGATCCTTTGAAGCGAGCTGACTATGCTGACGCTATATTTCAATTTAATCTAAAAAATAAAACATTAAGCACTGCTATTGTTAATTATTATGGTAATTACAGTAAAAACTACGCGTTAGATCCGTCTGTACAAGCTCACATTGATAATATTGAGCAACAGCTTTCAAGTCCTTCCATTAGAATTTACG
>Ga0209395_1003604_pt1 | contig 18984 bp, 14 predicted proteins | sample GOMGulsemesocosm_3_FD_184635 | JGI IMG/M metagenome (GOLD analysis project Ga0209395, IMG submission 184635) | Methane-oxidizing microbial communities from mesocosms in the Gulf of Mexico - GOM9D Gulf of Mexico (SPAdes) (version 2) | ecosystem: Environmental > Aquatic > Marine > Cold seeps... | reverse complement strand
AAAATTCATCAGGATTGTGATTGATGTGGGCAATAAGGGATTCGAACCCCTGACCCCCTCGGTGTAAACGAGGTGCTCTGAACCAACTGAGCTAATTGCCCGAATGTTATTTTTTAATTCCTTATCGAGATGGAATTTTGTGGGCAATAAGGGATTCGAACCCCTGACCCCCTCGGTGTAAACGAGGTGCTCTGAACCAACTGAGCTAATTGCCCTCAATTGCGGGTGCAAATATACAAGAGTTTTTAGATTTAACAATGATTTTATGACATTTATTTATAAAATTTCAGCAACCACAAAAGTACTACCCCCGATATATATGATGTCATTTGCAGAGGCATTCTCTATTGCTGATTTATATGCTTGATTCACAGAACCAAACACTTCTCCATCCAAATTAAAGTCAACTGCTTTTGTTTTTAATTCTTCTACTTGTAACCCCCTAGGAATATCTGGCTGACAAAAATAATAAATTGCATTTGCAGGAAAAAGAGGTAAAACGGTATCTAAATTCTTGTCAGAAACCATCCCTAAAACAATATGCAGTTGATTATACTCTTCATGCTGCAACTGTTCCATCACTAAATTTAATCCCTCGGTATTGTGAGCGGTATCACAAATAATTTTCGGACTGTTTTGCAACACCTGCCATCTTCCTTTTAACCCAGTACTCGTTGCTACTTTTAAAAGGCCTTTTTTAATTTGACCCTCATCTATTTGAAACCCATTTAAGTGTTGAATTGCACTTACCGCAGTCTTCACATTGTACTTTTGATACCCCCCTAATAAATCCGTTTGATACGCTTCAACCATATCTGAAGCAACTATAAGTTCTGACTTTTTTTCAAAAGCAATATCGGTAAAAACTTTTTCAACTCCTTTTTGTCGCTCACCAATTACAACAGGAATATTCTCCTTTATAATACCGGCTTTTTCAAGTGCTATCTCGGGTAATGTTTCTCCTAAAAATTGCGTGTGATCCAATCCAATATTGGTAATTACGGAAACCTCTGGAGTTATGATGTTTGTAGAATCCAACCTCCCTCCTAAGCCAACTTCTATGATAGCTATATCAACTTTTTCTTGAGCAAAATATTCCAATGCCATTCCAACCGTCATTTCAAAAAACGACAATCCTTGTGTTTCTAGAAAAGCTTGATACTTATTTATAAAACCTGCAACAAACTGCTGCCGAACCTCTTTTCCATTAATTCGAATTCTTTCTGTAAAATTCTTTAAGTGAGGAGATGTATACAAGCCAACTTTATATCCTGCTTCCTGTAATACTGAAGCAATCATATGGCTTGTAGACCCTTTACCATTGGTTCCTCCAACATGAATTGTTTTAAACTTTTTCTCAGGAAAATCTAATTCTTTAGAAAATGCTAAAATATTTGTTAAGTCCTTTTTGAACGCTTCTTTACCCTGTCTTTGATACATAGGCAGTTGAGAAAACATCCATGCTAATGTTTCTTGATAGGTCATTTATTCTGATAATGAAAATCGGTAAACAATCGTACCTCTTTGTATATTCGCTGCAGTAGGATCTGCATTCCATTTTGTTTTTAAAGCAGCCATCCTCGCTGGGTCCATTAAGCACTTTGCTGTATTGGTTGAACCTTTAACTCCTGGTATGGCTTTTATTACTTTCCCTGTTTTATCCACTTCAATACTTACCACAACTATCCCCTCTTCATTACATTCTGGTTTTTCTATTGGTTTAGAAAGGGCATTTCTACCAGCTAAATTATAATTCTTATCTCCATCATTTCCAGTGCTTCCATAATACTTAGTCGATTTAGGATCTCCTTTCTGACTCCCTTTTACTCCTGACTTGGAATCATCTCCTTCTCCGGTAGGCTTCCCTTCATCTGAATTGTTCTGTAACAAATTATTTAATAGATCTTGTGTCTGCTTTGAAGGCTTTGGCTTTGGAATTTCCTTGGGCTTCTCTATCTTCTTTTTCTCAACTACAGGTTTTTCTTCTTTCTTTTCTTTAGGTTTTTCAACCACAGGAGCATCTTTTATATCCTGAGTAATCACCTCTTCTTCTATCGTTTCTTTTGGAATAACCTCTTGTTTTTCTTGCACTTTTTCAACCGCTTTTTTCACGACAGGTGCTGCTTTCGTTTTTACTACAGGTGCTCCATTTCCAACATTAGCATCCCCAAAATTAATTGCCAACCCATATTCTTCTGGTGGATCCAAATACTTCATTCCGAAGTTGAATATTCCAACTAGAATTAACGCAAGGACTATGACAGTAAGTGCTGCCGACTTTTTTTTATGTGTTGTCTCTAAAAAACTCATTTATTTACCTTTTACAGCTAAAATCATTTTTAATTTATTTCTATTTGCAATGTCTATTATCTTCATCACCTTTTGATAAGGAACATCTTTATGTCCTCTAATAACTACTGTCTTGGCCTTATCAACTCCAACCTGTTTTAGTATTTCATTTTCTAAATTAACCTCACTTACCTCTGTTTTATCTATAAAAAACGAAGATTTATTCGTGATTGAAACAGCAATAGATGTTTTATTTTCAGTTTTACCCCCTGCTTTAGGTAGCAATATATCAATTGCACTCACCGTAACCAAAGTAGATGTCAACATGAAAAATATCAACAATAAAAAAACAATATCTGTCATTGACGACATATTGAAATTCGGATTGACCTTATTTCTTCCTCTTATATTCATTATACAGGTTCATTTAATAAGTCCAAAAACTCTACAGAAGTTGCCTCCATCTTATATACAACCTTATCTGTTCTCACCACTAAATGATTATATGTTATATAAGCGATTATACCAACCACTAGACCTGCAACTGTCGTTGTCATTGCCGTATACAACCCATCTGACAACAGCTTGATATCTATCTGACCTCCAGAATTTGCAATTTCATGAATTGCAACAATCATTCCAATTACAGTTCCTAAAAACCCAATCATTGGAGCCGCCCCTGCAATGGTAGCCAACACACTAACGTTTTTTTCTAACTGATAAATTTCTAGTTTACCTGAGTTTTCAATTGCTTTATTAATATCATCTAAAGGCTTCCCTATTCTAGAAATCCCTTTACCAACCAATCTTGCCGTAGGAGAATTGGTATTCTTACATAAATCTCCGGCAGCACCCAACTTTCCTTCAGATACATAATCTTTAATTTGATTCATGAAATTTTCATCAACCTTTGAAGCAGCCTTAATGGCCAAAAATCTTTCAAAATAAATATAAAGCGCTATCGCTAATAAAACGAACAACAACCCTATAATCAGCCTCCCTCCTGTTCCACTCTCCATGATCAATTTGTAAATTGACAATGTTTTCTCATCTGACACTACCTCTGTAGCCGTGTTTATATTTTCTTGAAGGGACAACAACATACTATTTTATTTAATTTTTAAGATTTATGTTCTTTAAACGCATTAATTTTTGAAAAATTGTTTCAAAAAAAACCCGAGAAAAACTCGGGTATTTCTTTATATAAAAGTTCTCATCAGCATAAATGCAAACGAACCGACAACGAAGCCTATAAGAGCTAGCCACGCTATTTTTTTTAGATACCAGAAAAAATCTATTTTCTCCATCCCCATTGCAACAACTCCTGCAGCAGAGCCTATAATCAACATAGAACCACCAGTTCCTGCAGAGAAAGCTATAAAATGCCATAATGGATTATCCAAGCTTTCTGAGAACATCCCTAAACTTGCTGCCACTAAGGGTACATTATCTATAACAGCAGAACCAACTCCTAACAACATAACTACTAAATCTGAAACTTTTGTCCCAGTTAATTCAGTTCCCATTAACGGAATAGATTCTTTTAAACTATCTGCAAATCCAAATAATATCCCTAAAGATTCTAACGCAGCAACCGCCATTAAAATCCCTAAGAAAAACAAAATACTTGGCATTTCGATTTTAGACAATGAACTATGAACAGGACTATGATGCGCATGTGCATCTGACTCATCAGAATCAAAGCTTGTTATAGAAAACTTCTTTCTACTAAACACCTCGGCAAATGTTGCCACGATACCTAAAGAAAGCATCATTCCAACATAAGGCGGTAAATGCGTTACGGTTTTAAAAATTGGCACAAAAACAATGGCGCTTAACCCTAAATATAACATTACAGCACTGTACTTACTTTTAGCACCTTCAATTACTGAATCATCTCCTTCAATTTCACCTTTAAATGCAGGTAAAAAAGTAGCGATATAGGTCGGTACAACCATACATAATAAAGAAGGAATAAATAAGTACTTAAACAACATTACCGTACTCACTTTATCTCCGATCCACAACATAGTCGTTGTCACATCTCCAATTGGAGAAAATGCACCACCGGCATTTGCAGCAATAATGATTAATCCAGCAAACCAAATTCTATCTTCTCTTCTTTTTACTATTTTTTGAAGGATAGATATCAATACAATTGTAGCTGTTAGATTATCAATAATTGCCGATAAAATAAATGCTAGCCAAGCGAAAATCCAAAGAATTTTCTTTTTCTTATTGGTCTTCACATAGCCTTTAATAGTAGAAAAACCATCGAAATAATCAATAATCTCTACAATGGTCATTGCTCCTAAAAGAAAGACCAAAATCTCTGCTGTTTTCCCCAAATGATGGAGTAAAGTTTCCTCTACCAAATGCATTTTATCAGCATGTACTAAAGACGAAAAACCATCTACTAAAGCATGCTTAGATGAATCAAACCAACTAGAAAAGCTGTCTACTCCTAAAGCTACTATAGCCCAACAAACGGCCATCATTACCAGTGCTGGGATTAATTTATCTATTTTTAAATTGTGCTCTAATGTAATGGCCAAATAACCAAATACAAACACTAAAATGATAATCGTCTCCATAATTATTCTGTATTAAATTAACTGTTTAAGCGCTATTTCAAACGCTGTTTTACAAATTTCTTTTTTGCTATTATTTTTTTCAAACGTATTTATTAGCGCTTTTCTTATCGTTTCTGAAGTATCATTAAAAATTGCATCATCTTGCATTGGAAGCGCCACTCTTGCTTCCATAAAATATGCAAACACTCTTGCAATACCACAGTTAGAAATAAAATCAGGTAATAAACTTACTTTCGAATCTGTATATTCCATGATTGGGCCAAAAAAGATTTCTTTATCTGCAAAAGGTACGTTTGCTCCAGGAGAGATTACCTCTAAGCCAGAAGCTATCATTTCCGTAACCTGATCTTGAGAAACCAATCTCGAAGCCGCAGCTGGAACAAATATCTCTGCTGACAACGACCAAATTTTCTGGTTGATCTCATCAAAAGGGATCATATTCTCTGATACCAATTTATTTCCATCTTTCCCTAAAAACAAATCAGTCATTTCATTCATCGTGAATCCTGCTTCATTAATCACTCCGCCATCTCTATCGATTATCCCAACAACTTTAGCTCCTAATTGCGTTAAATAGTAAGCAGCAGCCGATCCAACATTTCCAAACCCCTGAACAACAGCTCTTTTCCCTTGAATAGCACCACCATAGATATTATAATAATGTTTTACTGCTTCTGCAACACCGTATCCTGTTAACATATCTGCAACAGTATATTTTCTAGACAAGTCTGGAGAAAATTTTTGATTTTCGATAATCTTAATTACACCTTGACGTAATTGACCAATTCTGTTTATTTTATCAGCTTCAGTTGGCTTAAAATGCCCATTAAAAATACCTTCTTGCGGATGCCAAACACCACAGTCTTCAGTAATAGGAATCACATCCTTATCTGCATCTACATTTAAATCGCCACCTGTTCCATAGTAATGTTTTAACAACGGCGTTACTGCCTTGTACCAGCGTTCCAAAACACCTCTTTTTCTTGGATCGTTTGGATCAAAATTGATTCCAGATTTAGCCCCTCCAATTGCAGGTCCAGATACAGTAAACTTCACCTCCATCGTTTTTGCCAAAGACAAAACCTCATTCATATCCAATCCTTTACGCATTCTGGTTCCACCTCCAGCAGCACCACCTCTTAATGAGTTTATCACCGTCCAACCTTCAGCATCTGTTTCTGAATCTCTCCAGTTAAAAATGATTTCTGGTTGTTTATTTTCGTATTTTTTTAATAAATCTTTCATGATGTTTTCTTAATAATATAATTCAATAATATACTTTGTTTTCTTTTCCATTTAGAAGTTCGTTCAAAGTAGCTAAAGTTGATTCATCTTATATTGATTTTATTAAGTTAAACAATAGATTTGCACTGAAGTACATGCAATCACAAACTTAAGGAAAAAAACGAGTGCCCAAGCAAAAAAAATGGACTTTTACTAAAAATTATGGCATGTAGATCTGCCCAGAACTATGGTCTTGTTTAGCCCCAGTAACAGAACGCAAGCAATTTATCTGATTTTCAGACCGTAACAATCCTAAAAAGGCAAAAATAAGAGCTTCTTTGTAGTTTACAATTTCTTGTCCCGGGATGATCACTTTTGTTGATGACAAAAAAGAAACCCTCTCCATTAAAAACAAGTTAAAAACACCACCGCCCGAAACCAATACCTCTTTCCTCTCCTTTAATGAATTCGAAATTTGAATTGCAACATGCTCAACAAAGGTTCTTAATACATTAGACACAGACAATCCATAAGAATCTATCAATGGAAAAACCTGATCCTGAACCCATTCCAATCCCAAAGACTTTGGAGGTCCCTGTTTATAAAACGCCAACTCATTTAAACCCTTTAACAACTCTTTATGGACACTTCCCTTAGACGCCATCGTTCCTTTATCATCATAATCAAACCCGTCTTTTTGCACATAATGGTTTAACACAATGTTTGCAGGACTAATATCAAAAGCAATTCTTACACCATCCTTTTCATACGAAACATTCGCAAAACCACCTAGATTTAAACACGCGTCATATTGAGAAAACAACAAGGCATCACCAATAGGAACTAGTGGTGCCCCCTGACCACCAAACTGAACATCCTGAGTTCTAAAATCGCAAATTACTTTTTTACCAGTATTTTTAGAAATCACCTCACCGTTTCCTATCTGCAACGTATATCCATCATTGGGCTTATGTAAAATGGTATGCCCATGTGAGGCGATAAAATCCACTTCAGAAATCCTATACTTAACAACAAATTTAGATACCTCCTCCGAAAGTAATTGAGCATATTCAATATCTAAAGCAGCCAATTCCTTGCTATTCTTATGAACTCCTTCACGCAATTTAGATTCCCATTCAACAGAATACTTAATAGTTTCTGAATGAATTATCTCAAAATTTCTGGCATCATTTTTAACAAACACCACATAAACAATATCAAGCCCATCCAATGAGGTACCAGACATTAAACCAATAATTTTAACCAATTCACCATGCATATCGGTAAAAATAATAAAAGTCTACTGATAATTCACTACTAAAACCGTATCTTTGAGCACATTTTTTACGAATATAACAATACTACATAATGGATTTTAACCTTACCGAAGAGCATTTGATGATTAGAGACGCTGCTCGTGATTTTGCACAAACAGAATTACTCCCTGGCGTTATTGAAAGAGACAACAAACAAGAATTCCCTAACGAATTAGTAAAAAAGATGGGAGATCTAGGCTTTTTAGGTATTATGGTTGACCCAAAATATGGAGGAAGCGGAATGGATGCTATTTCTTATGTGCTCATTATGGAAGAGCTATCCAAAATTGACGCTTCTGCTTCTGTTATTGTTTCTGTAAACAATTCTTTAGTATGTTATGGACTTGAAGCTTATGCTTCTGAAGCGCAAAAACAAAAATACTTAACAAAACTAGCAACTGGAGAATCTGTTGGTGCCTTTTGCTTATCAGAACCTGAAGCAGGATCGGACGCAACCTCTCAAAGCACCACCGCTATAGACCAAGGAGATCATTACTTGCTAAACGGAACTAAAAACTGGATTACAAGTGGCGGAAGAGCCGATGTTTATCTAGTAATTGCACAAACAGACAAAGAAAAAGGACACAGAGGAATCAATGCATTTATTCTTGAAAAAGGAATGGAAGGATTTCATGTAGGACCAAAAGAAGATAAATTAGGAATTAGAGGTAGCGACACGCACACCCTACAATTTAACGACGTTAAAGTACCTAAAGAAAATAGAATTGGGGAAGATGGTTTTGGTTTTAAATTCGCCATGAAAACACTTTCTGGTGGTAGAATTGGAATCGCAGCTCAAGCTCTCGGAATTGCATCTGGCGCTTACGAACTAGCTCTGAAATACTCTAAAGAACGCAAAGCTTTTGGAACAGAAATCTGCAACCACCAAGCCATTGCATTTAAATTAGCAGACATGTACACAGAAATTTCTGCCGCACGTCATTTAGTTATGAAAGCTGCCTGGGACAAAGACCAAGGTAACAATTACGACATGTCTAGCGCTATGGCAAAACTATACGCCTCAAAAGTAGCAATGGAACACACCGTTGAAGCAGTTCAAATTCACGGAGGTAATGGTTTCGTTAAAGAATACCATGTTGAACGTTTAATGCGCGATGCAAAAATCACACAAATCTATGAAGGAACTTCTGAAATTCAGAAAATAGTAATTTCAAGAACTTTAATCAAAGGATAACCTTTATCTATTTAAAAATAAAAAAAGCTCACTATTCAGTGAGCTTTTTTTATTCTATAAATGCAACTCAATATTATACAATTGCAATCCTGAAGAAAAAGCATTATGTCTTAGGTATTTTTGATCATTATTGTCTTTTAACGAATTCTCTATAAATTCTAAATCTAAATTCCCTTTCCCTAACTCAAAAAGCGTCCCCATCATCAATCGAATTTGATACCTTAAAAACCCCTTTCCTCTCACTTTCAAAACATAACTATTTTCTGGAAAAAAACTTGCAGTAAACACCTTATTTTCAACTATTTCACAAGAATCAATAATTCTTTTAAACACAGTATTCGCAGAGGGCTTGGTACAATATTTATGAAAATGGTGCTCTCCTTGAAAAAGCGCCGCACCCTTTTTCATCAACTCAATATTTAATTCTTCCACAATATTCACCATAAAAGGAGCCGAAAAAGGATGCCCCTTATCTCCAAAAGAAAAATAATAATGATATTCTTTAATTTTAGGGCAACTTATTAAATCAAAACCCACTGGCGTTCTTCTAATACTCAACGCTCTTATATCTGGAGGTAAATTCTCATTAAAAAAAGACAAAAACCATTCCTCATCAATCTCTTTCTCTAAAAACAACTGAAAAAAATAGTTATTCGCAGAAACCATTGCATCTGTTCTACCAACACCAAGAGATTTACACCGAGCACCTTTAAACACAAAAAACAAGGTTTTATCAATCATTTCATGCAAGGTTTTCACATTTTTTTGCTTCTGCCATCCATGAAATCTAAATCCTAAATATTGAATTTCAACAACATAGTTAAAAGGGTATTTCATCTCACAAAACTACAACAAAAAAGTTTTTTTTTCAAAAAAACACATTTTTATCAAATTCACAAAATACAATCAAAAAATAACTAACCCCCGAATAACACCCCCTACAAATTAAAATAATTGCCATTTTTACAAATTATCCCCCTTATTTTTGACTTACTATTTTTTTCTACATCGTTTTCGCAATAACCTCTCTTTTTTTTAAACAAGTTTTACTTCTACATTTGGCTGAATATTAACAGTTTAAAAACACAGCTACTAACAAAAAACCAAACATCATGAAAAAAATTATTTTAACACTTTTACTCGTTAACTCTTTCGTATTAATTGGGCAAGAAAAAAAAGAAGAGAACGGACTAAGAATTAGTGGTAGTGTAGATGCATATTATACAACCAACCTCTCAACTTCCTCTATTGGAACTACAGGCATATTATCTGACGTTTCGGCAAATGGGTTTGGCCTCGGAATGGCCAATACAATCTTGTCATATAACAAAGGGAAAACTGGAATCGTAGCCGATTTAGCTTATGGACCTAGAGCAAATGCCGCCAATGCCTATACTGGAGCTATTAATCAGTTATACATTTATTACCAGGCTTCAGAAACCGTAAAATTCACTTTGGGTCAGTTCAATACTTTTTATGGATATGAAGTAATTTCTCCAACTGCCAACTTTAATTATTCGGTTTCCTATTTATTTAATGCGGGTCCTTTTTCTCATACCGGAATTAAAATTGATTACGCAGCATCAGAAAACTTATCATTGATGCTTGCCCTTACAAACCCGCATGCAATTACAGCTGGATCAAACACAACCGATGACTACCAATTGGGCGCTCAAGTCGGGTATAAAAATCAATATATTAACCTCGCATATGGGGCAGATGGATTTGGTTATAAAGACGTTTTATATCTTGATTTCACCGGTGGAATTAACATCTCAGATTCTTTATACCTGGGTATCAATGCGGCATATGCTAGTTCAAATGACGCAGATTCCGGATATAGTGGAGCTGCTTTATACCTTCAAAAAACACTTTCAAAAACTATAGCTATCGGCCTAAGACCTGAGTTTTTCAAAACGACATCCGGAAATATAGACAGCAGCATTACTGCCTTTACTTTTACAGGAAACAAAACCCTCTCTGAAAATTTAACAATAATTACCGAGCTACGATATGATAACTCCAAGGAGCATTTATTTATAGGAAGCAAAAATACCATCACCGGTCTATCGATGGCCGCCGTTTACAGATTCTAACACATGTCATCTAAATAATTTATTAAAACAATCTATAATTATGAAAAAAATAGAAACAATTATTAGAAAATCAAAATTCAGCACTGTTAAAAATGCCTTACATGAAGTAGGCGTGAATTTCTTTTCCTACTGGGATGTAACTGGCTTAGGAAACGAAAAAGAAGGCCATGTATATAGAGGCGTTAGCTATAGCACAAGTGATATTCAACGTAGATACTTGTCTATTGTAGTAAATGATGATTTTGAAAAAGTAGCCATTCAAGCAATTCTAAATGCAGCAGCTACTGGGCAGGTTGGAGATGGAAAAATATTTGTCTCCGAAATTAAAGAATGCTACAGAATTAGAACAGGAGAAAAAGGCGGAAGCACATTAAACTAACAATATAATAAGACAAACAATGGAATTACTTACTACAAACAATGTATGGATGATGATCTGTACAGCACTCGTTTTTTTTATGCACTTGGGATTTGCATTTTTAGAAATTGGATTAACAAGACAAAAAAACACCATCAATATTTTATTTAAAAACATCTTTATCATCACGGTCGGATTATTACTTTATTGTGTGGTTGGATTCAACTTAATGTATCCAGGGTTTACGGAGGGCTCTTCAGGTTTATTTGGATTCGCTGGATTTGGACTTGACGCCCCCTTAACAGATAAAGGAACTTTAGATTTAGCATACAACAATGGATACACCTATTGGACAGACTTCTTATTTCAAGGAATGTTTGCAGCAACAGCAGCAACTATCGTTTCTGGAGCCGTTGCAGAACGAATGAAACTAATCCCATTTATGATTTTCGCAGTTATCTATGTCGGATTTGTCTATCCTGTCGCTGGATCATGGAAATGGGGCGGCGGATTTTTACAAACCTTAGAAACTCCTTTTTATGATTTTGCAGGGTCTACATTGGTTCACTCCGTTGGTGGTTGGGCAGCTTTAGTAGCTGTTTGGTTATTAGGAGCAAGAATTGGAAAATTCAAAAAAGGAAAACCACAAGCCATACCCGGACATAACATTCCTCTAGCAACCGCAGGAGTTCTAATATTATGGTTAGGGTGGTTTGGATTTAACGGTGGATCTGTTTTATCGGCAGAACCCGGAGCTACTTCTTTAACTTTAGTCACTACCTGCTTAGCTGCTGCAGCCGGAGGAGTACTTTCATTTATTGTTTCAACAGCATTCTATAAGAATTTTGACTTAACAATGTTTTTAAACGGTATTTTAGGAGGATTAGTAGGAATTACGGCTGGCGCAGATCAAATGTCTCCAACTGATGCAATCATCATTGGTTCTATAGCAGGTATTATAATTGTATTTGCCGTCTCACTAATAGATAAGTTACGATTAGACGACCCAGTTGGTGCAATTGCAGTGCACTTAGCTTGTGGTATTTGGGGATCCTTAGCTGTTGGTTTATTTGGAGCTTTAGCAGGATGGGATCAACTTTTAAGCCAACTCAAAGGAATTGGAGCCTATGCTACCTTCTGTATCATTTCATCATTTCTAATTATATATGTTTTAAAAATCACCTTAGGCATCAGAGTTTCTGAAAAAGAAGAAATAGAAGGCTTAGATGGTCATGAACACGGTATGAAAGCCTATTCGGACTTTAGATTAAACGAGCATTAACATAACAAACAACAATCATCAAGGGTTTGCATGAAAATTACCAATCATGCAAATCCTTATGCTTAAAATTAACTATCTCACAATTTTACTTGCTTAAATTATCATATTCTCACAAAAAATCAATCAAAACCAAATAAAACCATCAATACTACAACGTTATAGTTAATTCATTGCGCTTTTTTCAGTGTTATACGTAAATTTGTGAATATAATTCAACGTAACATGAAGCAGCAAGGTTTATATTTACCAGAATTCGAAAGAGACAATTGCGGAGCAGGGTTTATCTGTAATTTAAATGGAGAAAAATCGAATACAATTATTCACAATGCCCTAGAAATATTAGTAAAACTAGAACATCGCGGAGCAGTAAGTTCTGACGGAAGAACTGGAGATGGCGCTGGCATATTAATTGACATACCACATATTTTTTTAAAACGTGTATGTGACTTTAACATTCCAAAACCAAAAGAATACGGGGTTGGAATGGTATTTCTGCCCAAAAGCACAAATCAAAGTTCCTATTGTATCGCCGTCTTAGAAAAAGAAATTAACAGGCAAGGCTTGCGAGTTATTGGCTGGAGAGATGTACCAGTTGATGCCACAAACATGGGAGAAATTGCGGCTAAAACAGCTCCAACTATCAAACAACTTTTTGTTGATAAAAACGGGATGGAATTAACCGATTTAAACTTCAATGCGAAGCTGTTTGCTGCAAGAAAAATTGCTGAGCATAACATCTCAAAATCAAAATTATCGCAAAGTAATTATTTCTATCTTCCCAGTTTCTCTACCACAACTTTAATTTATAAAGGACTACTTATTCCAGAGGATATTGGAAGGTATTATTTAGATTTAAAAGAAAAAGACCTGGTTACAAGGTTGGCGTTGGTTCATCAACGTTTTTCTACCAATACATTTCCTGCTTGGAGTTTAGCCCAACCTTTTAGATATATGTGCCACAATGGAGAAATCAACACCTTACGAGGGAATGTCAACAGGATGAAAGCTCGAGAAGAAATCATGAAAAGCGATTTATTCGGTGAAGATATTCAAAGAATTTTTCCAATTGTTAGTGATGGCATGTCTGATTCTGCCTCAATGGATTTGGTGGTTGAATTGTTATTAATGACCGGTCGATCTCTACCTGAAGTAATGATGATGATGGTGCCCGAAGCTTGGGAAAAACACAAGACAATGAGTCAAGACAAAAAGGCTTTTTACCAATATAACTCTTGTGTTATGGAACCTTGGGATGGCCCCGCTTCAATACCTTTTACTGACGGGAATTACATCGGCGCGTTGTTAGATAGAAATGGTTTAAGACCTTCTAGATATACAGTAACAAAAGACGGCTTTGTTATTATGTCATCTGAAATTGGTGTGGTTGAAGTAGCTCCAGAAAATGTAGAAAAACACGGAAGACTAGAACCCGGAAAAATGTTTCTAGTAGACATGGAGGCCGGTCGAATAATAGAAGATGAAGAAATAAAAAACTCAGTGGTATCTAAACATCCATATAAAGAGTGGGTTTCAAAACACCTTCTTCCATTATCTGAAGTTCCATACACAGGCAATACTTGCCCGTTAGAGCCAACCAAATACAAAACAAGATTAAGAGCTTTTGGGTATACAATGGAAGACATTTCAACTATTATCAATCCAATGGCAACACAAAGTAAAGAAGCAATTGGTTCTATGGGAACTGATACTCCTTTAGCTGTTCTCTCCGACAATCCACAATTACTATATAACTATTTTAAGCAGTTATTTGCACAAGTTACCAACCCTCCTTTAGACGGAATAAGAGAAGCAATTATTACAGATATTAGCTTGGCAATTGGTGGAGATAGGGATATATTTAACCTAATCCCTGAACAAGCAAAAAAATTAGTAGTTCAAAATCCCGTAATTTCAAATGAGGACTTAGATAAAATCAAAAACATTGAACATAGCGATTTCAAATCGGTCACAATTCCAATATTATACCGTATTTCTAAAGGAGTTAATGGCTTAGAAGAAGCGCTAGACAACATCATAGTTTTATGTGAGAAATCAATAGATAACGGAGCAAACATTGTCATTCTTTCTGATAGAAATATTGACAAACAACACGCACCAATCCCTGCATTACTAGCATGTTCATATATCAATCATTCATTAAATAAATTACAAAAAAGATCGAAGTTTGGCATTGTTATAGAAACAGCAGAAGCAAGAGAGCCTCATCATTTTGCAACATTATTTGGTTACGGTGCAAGTGCTATAAATCCATATTTGGTAAATGAAATTATTGCCAATCAAGTAAAAGATAATGTTATTCTAGGTCTAGATGAAGTAACAGCCGTTCAAAATTATAATACTGCAATTGGAAAAGGTATTTTGAAAATCATGAATAAGATTGGGATTTCAACATTACATTCCTATAGAGCTTCTCAAATATTTGAAGCACTTGGCTTAAAGAAAGCATTTATCAATAAGTACTTCCCAAATACGCCATCACGAATTGGCGGAATTGGTTTGGTTGTTTTGGATAAAGACATTCAACAAAGATTTGAAAGTGCATTTAAGAAAGAAGCATTCAAATCGATGTTAGATTTAAAAATAGGCGGAGAATATCGATGGCGAAGAAATGGAGAAAAACATATGTTTAATCCAACTACAGTCACAAAATTACAACAAGCAGTTAGAACCAAAAGCACAGAAACTTATCAAGTATATTCTGAAAAAATAAACAATCAAGCAAAAGATCTTATGACCTTAAGAGGATTGTTTGAATTTAACAATTTAGATCCTATTTCTATAGACGATGTTGAACCATGGACAGAAATTGTTAAGCGTTTTAAAACCGGAGCAATGTCTTATGGATCCATTAGTCAAGAAGCACATGAAAACTTAGCCCTAGCAATGAATAAAATTGGCGGAAAAAGCAATTCTGGTGAGGGAGGAGAACATAAAAATAGGTTTAAAAAAGAAGCCAACGGAGATTGGAAAAATAGTGCAATCAAACAAGTTGCCTCTGGCAGATTTGGTGTCACCAGCAACTATTTAACCAGCGCAAAAGAGATTCAAATTAAAATGGCACAAGGTGCCAAACCCGGAGAAGGAGGTCAATTACCAGGAGAAAAAGTATTGCCGTGGATAGCAGAAGTTCGAAATTCAACACCGTATGTTGGATTAATCTCACCACCACCGCATCATGATATCTATTCTATTGAAGACTTAGCACAGCTTATTTTTGATTTAAAAAACGCAAACAGAGAAGCACGAATTAATGTTAAACTAGTCTCAAAAGTTGGCGTAGGTACTATTGCTGCGGGTGTTGCTAAAGCTAAGGCCGATGTAATTTTAATTTCAGGTTATGATGGAGGAACAGGTGCCTCTGCACTGACCTCATTAAAACACGCCGGATTACCTTGGGAACTTGGATTAGCAGAAGCACAACAAACATTGATATTAAATAACTTAAGAAGTAGAGTTGTTTTAGAATGTGATGGACAATTAAAAACAGGGAGAGATGTTGCCATTGCTTGTTTATTAGGAGCAGAAGAATTTGGTTTTGCCACTGCACCTTTAGTAGCTTCTGGCTGTGTTATGATGAGAGCTTGTCACTTAAACACTTGCCCAGTAGGTATTGCAACACAGGATCCTGATTTAAGAAAAAACTTTAAAGGAAAACCAGAACACGTTATCAACTTTATGCATTTTGTAGCAGAAGAGTTAAGACAAATCATGGCACAACTAGGTTTCAGAACCGTGAAAGAAATGATTGGGCAATCACAAAAGATAAATGCCAGCACTGCAATAAACCATTACAAGGCCAAAGGAATCGATGTTAGCGCAATATTACATCAACCAATAGCAGAAGAACCACATGCATTTTCAAATACTGAAACTCAAAATCACCATTTAAAGAAGGTTCTAGATTTCAAAATTTTTAACGAAATTAAATCTGCTATTCACAACAAAAAGAAAACAACACTACATTATAAAATTCAAAATACAGATAGAGCTTTAGGCGCTATCATAAGCAATGAAATTTCAAAATTATACGGTGAAAATGGTTTACCAGAAGATACCATTAATTTAAATTTTAAAGGTTCGGCAGGACAAAGCTTTGGCGCCTTCGCTACAAAAGGAATCACCCTTACAATACATGGGGAAACGAATGACTATTTAGGTAAAGGATTGTCAGGAGCCAAAATAATTGTAAAAAAACCTGCGAAAGCAACATTCAAAGCTCAAGATAATATCATTGTTGGAAATGTCTGTTTTTATGGAGCGGTTACTGGTGAGGCATATATTAACGGTATTGCTGGTGAGCGCTTTGCCGTTCGAAATTCCGGTATTACTACCGTAGTTGAAGGATTGGGTGATCATGGTTGTGAATATATGACCGGAGGAACAGTAATTGTATTAGGCAAAACAGGACGCAATTTTGCTGCAGGTATGAGCGGAGGTATTGCCTATGTATATGACAAGATAAAGAATTTCAAATCAGAATTATGCAATCTAGAAATGGTTGATTTAGATCCATTATCCAGTGATGATTTTGAAGATTTAAAAGCACAAATAACAAATCATTTCGCGTATACAAATAGTTCACTAGCTAACGATATTCTTCAAAACTGGGACACAACAAAGAAACAGTTTATCAAAGTTTTTCCAAAAGACTATAAAAAAGCTTTACAAAGAATAACGGTAGCACAACAAAACGTAAATAAAATAACAGCTTAAGTTTTAAACCATGGGAAAAACAGGAAGTTTTAAAGAGTTTGACAGAATAGACGAAAGCAATATTTCAGTTAAAGAAAGAATAAAACATTATAAAGAATTTACTATTCCATTGAAGGAAGAAGTACTAAAAGAACAAGGTTCTAGATGCATGGAATGCGGAATACCTTTTTGCCATAGTGCTTGTCCACTCGGAAATTTAATTCCAGATTTTAACGATCTTATTCACAAAGGAGCATGGAAACAAGCATCAGAAATATTACATTCAACAAATAATTTTCCAGAGTTTACAGGAAGGTTATGTCCAGCACCATGCGAAAAAGCATGTGTTTTAGGTTTAATTGAAGATCCAGTATCCATAGAAAACATTGAAAAAACAATTGTTGAAACCGCTTTTAGAAATAAATGGATTCAACCACAAATACCAACAACAAGAACTGGTAAAACAGTTGCAGTTATTGGTTCTGGACCAGCCGGATTAGCAACGGCGCAACAACTTAATAAGGCGGGGCATTCTGTCACGGTATTTGAAAGAGATGATGAAATTGGTGGTTTATTGAGGTATGGAATTCCAAATTTCAAATTAGAAAAAAGCATCATAGATAGAAGAGTACGCATCTTAGAACTAGAAGGAATTATTTTCAAAACCAATGTACATGTTGGCGTAAATTACGATATTAAGAATTTAGACTATTTTGACGCTATGGTATTATGTGGTGGCGCAACAAAAAAAAGATCATTACCTATTAAAGGTATTCATTCAAGAGGCGTCGTTCAAGCAATGGATTTTTTAACCCAACAAACCAAACGACTATTTAACAAACCCGTTCAAGGACAAATACTCTCTGCAAAAAACAAAAACATCATTGTAATTGGTGGTGGTGATACAGGTTCAGATTGTGTTGGAACATCAAATAGACAAGGTGCAACATCAGTTACCAACTTTGAAATAATGCCAAAACCACCTTTTAACCGACACGAAAGTACACCCTGGCCATTTTGGCCTTTACAACTTAAAACTAGTTCTTCTCACAAGGAAGGTTGTGACAGAAACTGGTTGATAAACACAAAGGAATTTATGACCAATGCCGATGGTGAGCTCATAGCTTTAAAAACTGTTAATGTTGAATGGGAGATTACGCCTGGCAACAGGCCAACACTCATTGAAATTCCAAATTCTGAAAAAACATGGCCTTGCGATATGGCATTTCTAGCCCTTGGATTTACTGGTCCAGAAAATACGTTAAGTAAGCAATTAGGAATTGAAATAGATACTAACACAAATTACCTTGCTACGAACTATCAAACTAACATACCGCATATTTTTACGGCAGGTGATATGAGAAAAGGACAATCCTTAATCGTATGGGCAATTGCTGAAGGACGTGAAGCGGCTAGAAATGTAGATCTTTATTTAATGGGAAAATCACATTTACCTACAAAAGGTAAAGAAGAACTTCCAAATGCATAAAACCTTTTCACTTAGGATGGTTTTCAAACAAAAAAAAACCTCAATCTATAAAGATTGAGGTTTGTGTTACTGACGCGTGTCAGTAAAAAGAAAGGCAACGACCTACTCTCCCACCTATTGGCAGTACCATCGGCGCAAATGAGCTTAACTTCTCTGTTCGGAATGGGAAGAGGTGAGCCTCATTGCTATAATCACCTTAAGTCTTTCAGTTATATAAATACAACTGTATATATTAACATACTGGTCTAATAATATCGTTTTTCATCAATGCTTTAAAAAGAGTTTCGCCCCGACCCGAAGATCGGGGACTGTACATAAGCCTATGGGTTATTAGTAATACTCGGCTATGACATTACTGCCTTTACACCTGTATCCTATCAACGTCGTAATCTCCAACGACCCTTTAAAGAAATCTCATCTTGTGGTGG
>Ga0209395_1003603_pt1 | contig 18986 bp, 17 predicted proteins | sample GOMGulsemesocosm_3_FD_184635 | JGI IMG/M metagenome (GOLD analysis project Ga0209395, IMG submission 184635) | Methane-oxidizing microbial communities from mesocosms in the Gulf of Mexico - GOM9D Gulf of Mexico (SPAdes) (version 2) | ecosystem: Environmental > Aquatic > Marine > Cold seeps... | reverse complement strand
AAAGCTAATGCTTGAACACATGTCACAAGTCCTCGCCGTAGGCGAGCGAATCGAGATAAGAGGCTTCGGAAGCTTCTCCCTTCACTACCGAGCGCCACGCGTTGGGCGCAACCCAAAGACCGGCGATTCAGTTGAATTGACAGGTAAGTATGTTCCGCATTTTAAGCCTGGAAAGGAGATGCGGGATCGGGTGAATGAGAGTATTGGTTTAAATCACTAGCTATGTAGAGCCAAAGTAATAGATTCAGGTGTCCAAAAGTTAGTATTTAGCAAGAGTGTAGAGTTGGCTAAGCTCTGTGGACCTTAGGGGAGGGGATTACATTTTTACCCTACTGCTGATTTAAAGAGCTGGAGTTCAGGCTTTTGCCCTCTTGATAGTTGAAATAGTATCAATACCCAATGATTATGAAAATAACTATTACGAAAAGTGCGCTTGAAGCAGTGTCTACTTTTCGTGGGTAACACCAGTCGTGCTAGAGGTCACTCAGGTAAAGGTTAACCAATACAATAGGTGTATTTTGTAGGAGGAATATGAATGAATGAAAATAATAAGCTTAAGTTGAATGACAATAAAAAATATCGGTCTTTTGGATTTTTATTGATAGCAATTTCCAGTGGTCTGTTTTTGTATGTTTTTCTATCGGTGAATGAGGTTAATATCTATTTGGCCGTCATGAGCCTAGTTTCGGTGATCATAACGATTCTGCGTCCGTCTTTACTTGCTCCTTTTTACAATAAGTGGATGCAGTTTGGACTACTGCTTTCGAAGGTGATGACCCCGTTAGTTATGGGTATAACGTATTTTTGCTTGATGGTCCCGATGGGGATTCTAATTAAAGTCTTCAAAAAAGATCTAATTGATAAAAGCGTCCAAAAGAATGTAAGTAGTTATTGGATTGTGCGAGAGCAGGAAATGGGCTCTATGGAAGAACAATTTTAAGCAGGTTTGGTAATGTCTATTATTTTTGAGTTTATTCGTTTTCTAAAGGTCAGAAAGAAATACTGGTTAATGCCGATATTTATTGCTCTGTTCATCATTGGCGGACTAGTAGTGTCAACACAAGGTTCTGTTTTGTCTCCTTTCATTTACGCGTTGTTTTAATATGAAGGTTATTTTGGGTATATCAGCATTCTATCATGATAGTGCTGCAGCTTTATTGGTTGATGGTGAAATTATTGCTGCATGCCAAGAGGAGAGGTTTTCTCGAATCAAGCATGATCCAGCCTTCCCCAAAAAAGCAATTGAATATGTTTTAAGAGAGGCGAAGTTAAGGCTAGAGGATGTCGATTATGTGGCGTTCTATGATAAGCCATTCTTGAAATTTGAAAGGATTTTAGAAACACATCTTTCAGGCGCCCCCAGTGGTTTTAGGTCTTTTTGTCTGTCTATGCCTATTTGGCTTAAGGAGAAGCTGTTTCTCAAGCCGCAGCTGGTGAAATCATTGAAAGAATTTGACCCATCTTTTTCTGAAGAAAAATTGCTGTTCGGTGAGCATCACTATAGTCACGCTGCAAGTGCATATTACCCTTCGCCTTATAATCAAGCCTTGGTGTTGGTTATGGATGGCGTAGGGGAGTGGGCAACGGCTACAGTTTCTATAGGTGAGAAAAATAATTTAAAAGTCGTCAAAGAAATACGGTTTCCTCACTCAATTGGTTTATTGTACTCCGCTTTCACATTCTATTGCGGGTTCAAAGTCAATAGCGGAGAGTATAAAATGATGGGGTTGGCGCCCTATGGTCAACCTATCTTTTATGAAAAAATAATGGAAGAACTGGTGGACGTAAAAGAAGATGGTAGCTTTAGACTCAATCTGAAATATTTTGATTATACCGTTGGCGTAAGGATGATAAACAAGCGGTTTGAAAAGCTTTTTGGACGGCCTACGAGAGTGCCAGAGTCTGAGTCTATAGATAGATTTTACATGGATGTAGCGGCTTCTATACAAAAGGTCATTGAAGAAGTCGTCCTGCGTATAACTAGATCAATTCACAACGAATATAAAATCGACAATGTTTGTTTAGCAGGTGGTGTTGCTCTTAACTGTGTTGCTAACGGTAAAATCCTTAAGGATGGGAAGTTCAATATCTGGGTTCAGCCTGCTTCAGGAGACGCAGGGGGTGCAGTAGGTGTTGCGCTATTGACTTGGTATAAGTTTTTTAACAATGAACGAACCCCGGTAGAACAGGACCAAATGAAAGGGGCATACCTTGGGCCGGAATACTCAGATACTGAAATTGAATTAGCTCTTAAGCGTCACAGCGCAATCTATCACAGATTTAGTGACGAAGAGCTGGTTGATGTGGTATCAGACCACCTTGTTAATGATTCAGCTGTTGGTTGGTTTTATGGTCGAATGGAGTTTGGTCCGAGAGCGCTTGGCGCTCGTTCAATATTGTCTGACCCGAGATCTGAAAGTGCTCAGAGAAACCTAAATCTAAAAGTTAAATTCAGAGAGAGCTTTCGGCCATTCGCGCCTTCCGTTCTCGAAGAAGAGGCTTCGAATTGGTTTGAAATTGATTCTGAAAGCCCATATATGCTTATGGTTGCCCCAGTTAAAGATGAGCATTGTTTCTACAGGGCGGGGATGAAGTCTACAGGTAGGGGGCTTTCGTCTATCAATGATATTCGCTCATCAATACCCGCTGTAACTCATGTAGATTATAGTGCTAGAGTTCAGACGGTAACCGAGGAGCGAAATGGAATTTATTATCGATTAATTAAACGTTTTCATGAGAAGACTGGTTGCCCTATGCTGGTTAATACCTCCTTTAATGTTCGGGGCGAGCCGCTAGTTTGCACGCCAGAAGATGCGTACAAATGCTTTATGGGAACAAATTTAGATATATTGGTTTGTGGAAATTTTGTAATGCTCAAGAATGAGCAGGATAAGGATAAAATTAAGTTATATCACAATGATTATGAACTTGATTAATTTTAGTAAAAACTTCATTAAAAATACTCTAGTTTTTTTGATTTCTTTAGCTATTAGTGTTGCTGCTCTAGACCTGTTGATCAGAGTGATGTTTGATGATTTTTCGGGGCAGGCAGATAGAGTTTTATTCTATACTTCACCTTCTTTTGTGGTTGGAGCTGAAGGAGGGGTCAGATATCAGCCAAATTCAAAAATCAGAATGGTTGCTTTGTATGGATCCAAGATAGATTATGATGTTACTCATGTAGCCAATAACTTTGGCTTGTTGGATTCAAGGGATTACAAGAATCCTGATGGCGTTAAAAATGTAGCTTTTGTGGGGGATTCGTTTACTGCATCATCGGGAGGTAGCTTTCAATGGGTGGCGGCCCTCAATAATAAGATGAAAGCGGATTCTTACGATTTTTATAACCTAGGGGTAGCTGGAACAGGCTTTGAGCACTTTGAAAAGCTATTAGGGGCTGTATCGAAGAGGGTCTACTTTTCGGAAGTAAATATCGTTGTTATATCTCATGACTTTTTTAGGTCTTATTGGTATCCGAAAGTAACCGATGAGGGGGTTAGGCTCTGTTTTTTTGGGGTGACGTCTAATGTGTGTAGAGACAATAACAATGTAGTGATGCACAGGATTACACAAGAACAAAATCACGAACAAATTTTAGATAAAGCCTCAGAAATATATCTTGCTAAGAATGGCGATAAGCCTTGGTATTCTGAATCTCCGGTTCTTGAGTTGTCATGCAGGTTTGCGCAAAGATATTTGTTTGGTGACGGTTTGGAATCAGGGCTGTGTAAAGATTTCAGGAGCTTATCTTTAAGAAAGGATGAAGAAAATGAACGCTTTTATGACTCGATGCAAGTGCTAGATGCCATGGCGGTAGAGCATCCAAGGGCGAAATTGCGTTTAGTGCACATACCTGAAAAGGCAGAGGTGAGTGAAAATAGGTATTCAATAGATATTCAAAATCATTTGAAGGAAAAAAGTATTGAATATGTTCCTTTATTGGATCTGTGTAATTGGGATGTGTCAATGTTTCACGAATATGATGCGCACCCAAATGACAAAGGCTACCAAAATTTGGTTGATTGCATCTCCAAGTCAATTTACAAAAAACAAAGCTAGCAAAGAGTGAAGAAGTATGGAAGTTATTCAAAGTCGAGAAGAAATTCTTGTAGAGCTTTATAATCGGGAATTAAGGTTTAATCGCGGGCGGCTTTCGAGGGCTTTACTTGCACCATTTAAGAATTGCCTATTTGTTTTAGCTCGTATATTACGTTTAAAAATTCCCGTAACTGTAAAGTTGCAGTCAGGGTACAAATTTCAAGGATTCATAACCGAGGCTGTATCAAGTGTTATATGGAGATACGGCTTTTTTGATATAGGCTCTACTATTTCATTTATAAGAGAAATCCCAAAAGGAGGGGTTGTCATTGATGTTGGTGCGCACTTTGGCTACTTTTCCATGCTCGCTGCTCGCTGCGTCGGCCCGAGTGGCAAGGTAATAAGTATTGAGGCGATGCCGTCTACATTCGACTGCTTAAAGAAAAATATAGTTGATAACGGCTTGCAGGACGTTTGTGAGTTGGTTAATAGTGCCGCTAGTAATAATGATAATGGTTCTTTGGGGTTCACAGACTATGGAATCGAGCTTTCCAGCTTGAATTCAGCTTTTGGCTCGAGGAATCCTAAGTTAACCTCAGGAGTTGTTGCTGAAAAAATAGAGGTAAAGACATTAACGATTGATGGGCTAGTAAAGTCCAGAGGTTTGGACAGAGTAGACTTTGTAAAGGTCGATGCTGAGTCTAGCGAGTATATCGTGCTTGAAGGTATGCGTGAGGTTCTAACATCGTTTAAACCGATAGTTATAGTTGAGCTTGGCGATAATGATGTGGTTGGTGCAGAGAGAAAAACGATTGAGGTTATTGAGTTGGTAGAGAGCTGTGGTTATAAGGCGATGTTTAGAGATGGAAAAGATGTGAGAGAATTGCCTAAAAAAGAGCTTTATGATTACTGTAATGTCCTTTTTTATCCGGAAGCATAGGGGTGATGCGGGTTCTTGGAAGTCTTACCTTGTGGATGGGCTTGTATTTTTTAGTTAAAACAGGAGCCGGTTTTCTCTTGTATAAGTGGGTCGGGGGTACTCTAGGGGCTAGTTATGTTCCTATTTTGGGACAAACTCTAACTATCTTTGCTTTATTTTCATTACTTTCATCGGGAGGTTTAGGGCGGGGCTTAGTTTACTATTCATTGCGAGAGAACCATTCGGTCGATAAAAATGAAATTCGATCAGGGGTTAAAAGAGTTTCAGTTTTTTTGAGTGTAACTCTCTCTTGCATGCTATTGGTATTGGCTGAAGAGTTTTCATATCTAATATATGGAAGTGGAGAGTTTGAGGCCGCGATTGTAGTTGTCGCTATTGTTATGCCTCTTTTGGCTCTGAATAATCTAGCTTTTTCAATGGCTTCTATCTCACAGGCAAAGACCAAATTTTATGTGCTTCTATCAACGTCAATTATACTGGCTGTAATTGTTGTTTTGTTTGTTGGGGAGGGGTATAGCGAGGTCGCTCTTTATTATCCAGCAATACAAGCGGTAGTTACTTCAGTTTTGTTGTTGGTCTTCTTCGGTAAAGTGATTATTCCTTACATTAAGGCTAAGTTTTGGGGGCGTTTTCATGAAGTAAAGCTCTTAGTGCGCTATTCACTATCTATTTATTCATCCGTTTTTTTGAGCCTTGGTGCAATGATTTATGTACGCTTGATTATAATTGAGGCGTATAGTATCGAAAGCGCTGCCGTATGGGAAATGGTTACAAAACTATCTGAAGGGTATATTCAATTTTTTGGGTTGTTGTTGGCGTACAAGTTTTTTCCATATCTGATTTTAAATAAGAAGGGCTCTTTAGGCCGAGTTTATTTAAGTGTTCTTTGTACATTTTTACCAGTGGCAGTAGTTGTCGCTTTATGTCTTGATAGTTTTTTGTCTTTTATGATTCCCGGTGTTGAATCGACATACGTTTATATGGGGTTGATGATCGTATTGGGGGATTTGTTTCGCATATTACTGTCTGTACTGCAGCACCAATTTTTGGCTTCTAACAATTTGAAGAAATTTGTGTTTTTTGAGCTGATGTGGGTTCTGTTTTTGTGTATGTCCACTTCTTTATTTGGCGTTGCAGGCCTCTATTCTTATGCGCTCTGTTATCTTTTGACGTTTTTCATTGTTTTTTTGATCCTATTTATATATCAAAATTGGTTTTCTGGTCGGAATTGTGGAGAGCAAAAGCTTGAAAGCACTTTTGCTCACTAAACGCTATTCTGTTTCAGAAGGCGACTCCAAATGGTTGACGGATGAATTAGCTGATTATTTTTTTGAGGCCATTTCTGATGTGGACGTATTTTTTATGGATTTCGATTCGGTTGGTAAGTCGTCAAAAATCGTTGTTGAAGGTGTAGGTGTCTATCACTTTCCAGTGGGCTCAAAGAAACTCAGGGCGGTCAAGCTGCCTTTCAAAATTTTTATGGCAAATTTATTTTTTATTATTCAGTTTAGAAAAAAATATGACATAGTTGCTAACTTTTCAATTCTCTCTGTGTTTTTCCCTGTCATTCTATTCTTAAGGTTGTTTCATAAGAGAACTCCTCTATTTTCACTTGTTTGGGATTTCTTCCCTATCCATCAAGTGGAGATTGGGCGAATTAGAGAAGGGTTGATATCAAGTACCCTCTTTTATATAGAGAATAAGTGCTTGTTATGGTCAAAAGTAATTGGTGTTATGAGTGAGGAGGGACGTAATTTTCTCAAGGCCTATCATAAGAATCTCAATGTGGAAACCAAGATAATACAGACCCCTGTCTGGGGGAAGAAATTGGATGGGGTTATAGAACGACAGAATAAATTTACCAGCATGTTAGACTCAAAGAAAGTTAAGATCGCTTTCGGAGGGCAGGTAGGAAAAGGCCGCGGAATTGATGGCATCGTTAGGCTATTTTCTCATAATTCAGGTTTGAGGGGCTCTTTTCAGCTGGTGGTAGCTGGTCAAGGTAGTGATCTCCTAAAAGATAAATATGGCAAGTTTTTTAAGGAAGGCGAAATTGTGTTTTTGCCGAAGATTCCTAGAGAGAAATATCTTGAACTTTTGTCGCTATGTGATGTGGGACTCGTTTCTACAGTTTCGGAGGTGACAGTTCCTACATTTCCTTCAAAAGTTATTGATTATATGAGGTTAGGTAAGCCAGTGATTGCAAGTGTGGAAGGATCAACTGACTTTGCATTTCATGTAGAGAATACTTATAAGTGTGGCGTAGCGGTTGAGGCTGGGAGTGATGAATCTCTAATCAATGCATTGGAGTATCTAGCTTCTAGCGATAGCCTGAGACTGGAGTTGGGTAATAATGGAAGGCTCGCTTTTGAGCGTTATTTAGACGTCAAAATTATAGGCCAAAGGATACTTGATAGTGTCACCTAGAAGAGTACTTGATACGCATGACTTTTTGCCATTGATATTAGTTAATTGTTATTTTTTAATGACATTAATGGTGCTGCTGTACGGTCCTATTGCCTGGCAGATTGACAATAAACTTTTGCTTGTGTCTTTTCTTCTTTTTTGTTGGCTTCTGTTTTCGCTTCAGTATGTTCTGGGTATAGGCGCGAGGCCTGTGGGTTTTAAAGTAAATGTAGAGAAAGTAATTTCTCTTGGATTTTATTTAAATCTCGTTGTGGTTTTCCCCTCTATTTATGTATATACCGGAAAATTACCTTGGCAAATATCTTTTGATATCGGAATGCAAGGCGAAGCCTATAATGATATGCAGCGACATCTCGCTGGGGGCGGTATAACAAGCCCTTTGAAAATATCTCAGCAAATTATATCGCTTGTGGTAAAGCCTGTGATCTATGCTGGTATTATTCTCGGAGGGAAGAATTTCCATGATTTGTCTCATCGATTGAAATTTTATTTTTTGTTTTCAATTTTTCTTCAGTGTGTTGTTTCAATTGCAAGAGGGACAGATAAGGAAGTTTTTGATGTCTTTATACTTGCAGGTGCTTCATATTTTTTTTTCGCAAATGACAAAAGAAAGTTGAGAAAAATTGTTTTTTTAGCTGTAATTGGAATTTTTGTCGGTGCCCTGTTTTTGGAAAGGCGGTTGTCTAGATATGAACATGAAGTGCCGGAGTGTTTTTCATATTTAGAAATATGTATTGCTGATGCACCTGAGGGGTACCGGGGGATAGCAGATCAGAATTTGTTTGCAGCTAGCATGGTTGCAAATTATTTAACCCAAGGATACGTGGGGTTGTCTCATGCTATGAATCTTGAATATAACTTTGGTTATCTAGTTTCTCATGCAAATTCACTTAGGCGATTAGTGGAGCAGTTGACTGGAGTTTCATTTTATGAGGGCTCATATACAGCTAGATTATATGAGTACGGATGGGATGACAGGTATGTCTGGTCAAGTGTTTATACTTGGTTTGCAAATGATTTTGGCTTTTATTTGACTCCTATAGTCTTTTCTATCTTTGGCTTTATTCTCTCTGTGGCTTGGAGAGATGCTAAATATAAAGGCAATGATGTTGCAGCGCTGGTCGTCTGTTTTGTGGTTCTCATGGTTTTGTATAGTCCTGCAAATTACCAATTAGCAATTAGTTTAGAAATGTACTTTTCGTGGGTTTTCTTTCTAACTTATTGGTCGGTTTCCAGAAATTTTAAGAAGGAATAGAAATAATGTCTTTTAATCGAAGTGTATATCTTATAACTGGGGGGACCGGTTCTTTCGGTAGGACGGTCACCGAATCATTACTTGTCAATAGTGATGTTTGTGAGATAAGAATTTTCAGTAGGGATGAAAAAAAACAAGACGAGATGCGTAAGCAGTACTCGAGCGCAAAGCTAAAGTTCTATATTGGTGATGTTAGAGATTATCAAAGTATATTAAATGCATCTCGTGGTGTGGACTATGTTTTCCATGCCGCTGCCTTGAAGCAAGTACCTTCTTGTGAATTTCACCCAATGGAAGCAGTTAAAACAAATGTATTGGGTACAGAGAATGTACTAGAGGCTTCTATACAAAACGAAGTTAAACGAGTTGTATGCCTTAGTACAGATAAAGCTGTATACCCGATTAATGCCATGGGTATTTCTAAAGCTATGATGGAAAAAGTAATGGTAGCTAAGTCTAGAAACGTAGATCCTAATAAGACTGTCATCTGCGGGACAAGATATGGAAATGTCATGGCTTCTAGAGGGTCAGTGATCCCATTATTCACCGAGCTATTACAGGCGGGGAGCCCCTTAACAATAACAGATCCAAACATGACTAGATTTATGATGACATTGGAGGAAGCTGTTGATTTAGTTATGTATGCTTTTAAGCATGGAAAAAATGGTGATTTATTTATTCAGAAAGCTCCCGCCGCTACTGTAGCAACACTGACTAAAGCTCTGTGTGATCTGCTTGGAAAACCTGATCATCCTGTGCAAATTATTGGTACCCGTCATGGGGAAAAACTCTACGAAGCTCTTCTTAGTAGAGAAGAAATGGTTGGGGCTGAGGATATGGGGGATTACTATCGAGTTCCGCCAGATTTAAGAGACTTGAACTATGAGAAATTCGTAGAAAAAGGTGAGGAAAAGTTATCTAAATCAGTGGATTACAATTCACATTCAACAGACCAGCTGGATGTTGAGTCAATGAAAGAGTTGCTATTGAAGTTAGATCTCTTTCGAGATTTAGGTTGATTGCAAGGAGAAGTGCTATGCGTGTACTTATTACAGGGGCGAATGGTTTTGTAGGTAAGAACCTGGGGCTTTATTTGTCTGAGCGAAGTGATGTTCAAACAGTTTCCTTTACTCGTGATAATTCAGTTGAAGAGCTGTCTGATTTACTTCCTGATATTGATTTTATTTTTCATTTGGCTGGTGTCAATAGACCTAAAAATGACAGTGAGTTTTATAAGGGGAATGTGGGCTTTACCGAGCAGTTGGTAAGGAAGGTTATAGAGACAAACTGTAAAGCGCCGATTATATACACTTCCTCGATTCAAGCATGCTTAGATAATCCGTACGGTATTTCTAAAAGCTCTGCCGAGCAGTGTTTGCTAAAATTGAAAGATGATTATAATTATCCTGTCTCCATATTTCGTTTGCCTAATGTATTCGGAAAATGGGCAAAGCCCAATTATAATTCAGCTGTTGCAACTTTTTGTCATAATATTGCCAATGACCTACCGATAAGTATTCACGATCCAGAAGCAGTCATCAAGTTAGTATATGTTGATGATGTTGTTAAGCAGTTTGTGAGTGTTATGGATCAGAAGGTAGATTTTGAGGCTTTTGGCTCTGTAAATCCAGTACATGAAATATGTGTAGGGAATCTTACTAATCAGTTATATAAGTTCAAGGAAGGGCGTACATCGCTATTTACTGAATCTGTAGGCGTAGGGTTTACACGATCTTTGTACTCAACTTATTTGAGCTTTATGCCTAAGCGAAAATTCTCTTACGAAATCCCGAAGCACGGAGATGATCGGGGTGTGTTTGTAGAGATGTTGAAAACTCGGGATTCTGGTCAGTTTTCTTTTTTTACCGCGCATCCAGGGGTGACGCGAGGTGGTCACTACCATCATACTAAAACTGAAAAGTTTCTAGTGATTAAAGGGGGCGCATGTTTTAAATTTCGCCATATGGATACTGGTGAGCGTCATGAAATCGTTACTACAGGTGAGGAGGCGAGGATAGTAGAAACGGTTCCCGGATGGACTCATGATATTACTAATATAGGTGACGAAGAGTTGGTCGTAATGCTGTGGGCTAATGAAGTTTTTGATCGTGATAATCCTGATACATATGCTTGCTTATTATCAGGTGAATTATAAGGTGTTTGAGTTGTTCTATGGAAAATAAACTTAACAAATTGAAAGTCATGACTGTGTTGGGGACTAGGCCGGAAATAATTCGACTTTCCTCCGTTATTTCTATGCTAGAGAAATTTACAGATCACAAGCTTGTTCATACTGGGCAGAACTACGATTTTGAACTAAATCAGGTGTTTTTTGATGAGCTGGGAGTTCGCGAGCCTGATTATTTCTTGAACGTAGATACATCGTCTCTAGGGAAGGTTCTAGGTGAAATTTTAATCAAGACGGAAGAAGTGATTCTGAAGGAAAAGCCAGATGCAGTTCTAGTACTGGGGGATACGAATAGCGCAATTGCAACTTTGATGGCTAAGCGGATGAAGGTTCCAACCTATCACATGGAGGCCGGGAATCGTAGTTTCGATGCAAACGTTCCAGAGGAAATCAATCGTAAACTTGTCGATCATCTTGCAGACTTCAACCTTGTTTACACCGAGAATGCGCGTCGCCACTTAATCAGTGAAGGGCTATCTCATCGGTTTATCTATATGACGGGTTCTCCGATGCTTGAGGTACTCAACTCCAAAATGTCTTCTATTGAAAGTAGCGATATTCTTGAAGAGCTAGAATTGGAGGCAGGGAAGTACTTTATTGTTAGTGTTCACAGGGAAGAGAATGTTGATAGCCTTGATAATCTGCGAAAAATTGTAGATTGTCTGAATGCGTTGCATGATACATATGGGTATCCGGTTGTAGTTTCGACTCACCCTCGTACAAAAAGCAGGCTTGAAAAACTTGATTTTGATGTGGGTGATCGAGACATCCGTTTCTTGAAGCCTTTTGGCTTTTTCGCTTATAACAAACTCCAGAAAGAATCATTTTGCGCCATATCCGATAGTGGAACAATTTCTGAAGAGTCTGCCATGTTGGACTTCCCGGCGGTGACGCTCCGACAGTCAATTGAACGGCCTGAAGCCCTTGATGCTGGCTCCATCATTCTTACCGGATTAGATGTAGACATATTGTTGACTGCGGTAGACCTAGTTGTAAAAGAAGAGCAACTGTATGAACATCGCGAACTACCAAAGGAATATCAGGTGGAAAATACTTCTCTGCGGGTTACCAAGCTGATTTTAGGTACTGCAAAGTTGGCAAATAAGTGGCGAAATCTGGAAGAGTTTAATCGATATGACTGGTAAGGTTAAGCGCAGCTTTACTATCGTGCATAGGTATTTTTGGCCACAGAATTACCCTTATGCAACGATGCTCAAGGATATTGCAGAAACAGTAGGCGGGAGTTATCAAGATGTATTGGTTCTTTCTAGTCAGCATGAAGATCAAGATCAAGAGCGGCGAAAAAGTAACTTTGATCAGACGCAGTTTCGCTTCGATGTCCTGAACATGGAGCCGGAAAGACATCTTGGAATACTGGGGAAGGCACTCAGCATGGCTCGGTATGTATTTTGGCTCGGACTCCAGCTGCTTTCATCTAAGTCTGATGTAGTTATGGTCGCTACTACACCGCCAATTTTCGCTGCTGTCTGTGTGAGATGGGTAGCAAAAATTAAGAAATTTAAATACATTTATCATTGCCAAGATATTCACCCCGAAGCTATGTCGGTGAATGGGGATATCAAATCTCAATGGCTTTATCGACTGTTAAAGAAACTTGATAAGAAAAATGTAGATGCGGCTGCCAAAGTTATAGTCTTATCTGAGGATATGAAGAGAACACTTGCATTGAGAGGGAGTGATGTCTCTCACGTTGAAATAATTAACAATTTCATCTTTGACTACTCCGACGCACCGTCTTCGCTTGATTCTGAAAAAGTCAAGTTTCTTTTTGCCGGTACGATGGGGCGTTTTCAAAACCTTGAGATGCTTGTTCGCTCTTTGGATAGGGTCAGGGGTAGAAGTGACGTTGAATTCCACTTTATGGGCGATGGTGCTGCAAAGTCAAAGCTGGAGTCATTAAAGGCTGAGCTTTCTTTGGATAATGTGTTCTTTCACGACCACCGGTCTGTAGAAGAAGCTTTGGACGCAATGAATTCATCTCATTTTGGCATCGTATCGTTAGCCAAAGGGGTCTCAAAGGTGGCTTACCCATCCAAAACAATGATGTACTTGGGGAGTGGACTGCCGATATTGGCTTTGGTGGATAGAGATTCAGAGATATTCAGCTTTATCAACGAAAATAAACTTGGGTTAGCAGTTGAACCTGACTCGGTGGAGTCGATATCTAAAGCTATAGAAGAGTTATTGAGTGTCGATGATAGTTCAGTCTATTCTCGCGATCGTGTGAAGAGGATAGCTAATGAATACTTCAGTAAAAAGGTTATTCTGGAAAAATTCTCCAAGGCGCTGGTCAATGTCTAGTAGTGAAGAAATTCAGCCTGTATTCTTGATTGGTGCTGGGAGGTCCGGTACAAAGTTTCTCAGAGGTGTGCTCACAGCCAGTCGGTCGGTTGTATCTGTTCCATACGATGTTGGATATGTGTGGAGATATGGGAACGAATCTCTGCCTCACGATGAGCTGAAGCCTTCAATGCTCACTCCTAGGATAAAGGCGTATATCAGAAAAACACTACCAAGACTTGTTGAGCATAAAGAGGGTGGGCTACCAAAGATCTTTCTGGAGAAATCGGTTCCAAATTCGTTGAGACCTGAGTTCCTAGATGCGATTTTTCCGAACGCAAAGTTTATCCATTTGATCCGGGATGGGCGCGCTGTAACCGAGTCTTCAGTTCGTATGTGGAACGAGCCTCCCGAGAAAGGTTACCTGCTGAAGAAATTTAAGTATTTTCCTTGGTCAAACTACAGGTATGCTTTCTGGTACTTGTCTAATATGATTAAGGGAATAATTGGAGGAAGAGGCCAAAAGGTCTGGGGGCCTCGTTATTCAGGGATTGATCGGGATACCGAGTCATTAGATGTTACTCAAGTTTGTGCCAAACAATGGCGGAAATGTGTTGAGACCTCACTTCAGGGGCTTTCATTGCTTGATTCGAGCCGGGTTATTGAAGTTCGCTACGAATCCCTGATGAAGGATGAAAGCGAGTTGGTGCGGATATGCCAATTCCTTGAGCTGGACGATGCCGAGATCGTAATTGATTACTTCAAAAATACGTTCAGTGCCTCTAATGTGAACAAGTGGAAAGATCGTATGGATGAAGAAACACTGAATACGGTTAACCAAGAGATTGCCGGACTTCTGGGTGAGCTTGGTTATGAATGACAAAGTGTTCGCCAAGAGAATTTTATGGATCGGATTTCATGAAGAAGGCCGACATGCGCTTGCGTCGCTTTTGGAGAAGGGTGTTAATGTTATCGGCCTGATTACTCTGACGGAAGACGCGGCAGCCAAACGCTCTGGAGTGTTTGATTATTCACAGATTACAGCCAAGTACAATATTCCGTCGTATGCGATAAATCATATTAACGACGCTTCTAGTGTTGAGTTGATCAGGAGCTTGATGCCCGATGTGTTATGTGTAATTGGTTGGAGTCAGATTCTGTCTCCCGATGTTTTGTCTACAGCTGACTTGACAATAGGAGCTCATGCGTCGTTCTTGCCAAAAAATCGCGGTAGCGCGCCGATCAATTGGAGTATCATAAAGGGAGAGTCATCCACGGGTAATACTTTGATCAAACTCACTGAAGGGGTGGATGAGGGTGATATCCTCTCTCAAAGAGAATTTGAGATTACAGAGTTTGACTCGTGTTCAACGCTTTACGATAAGGTAGCCAAGACTAATGCTTCCATGCTGCTGGAAGTATTGCAGTCGTATGAATACGCGAAGATAGTTTGTGCTCCTCAAAAGGACAATCGTGAAGATCTGTTACCCCGCAGGCGCCCACAAGACGGCCTGATGGATTGGAATAATAGCGCGAGACAGCTATATGACTTTGTACGTGCACTGACAACACCTTATCCGGGGGCGTTTTTCTACTTGCGAGGGATAAAGGTAACAGTTTGGGTGGCTTCATTATCATCGTTGTCGTGTGAAGCCGGGGAGGTTGGGGCCATTGTTGGTCGCAGAGCTTCATTTGAGCCTTCTTGTTGCGGAGTGGAAGTGCGGTGCGGATTGGGTGCTTTGACTTTACACGATGTGGAAATTAATGGTGTTGGCAGGCTCACAGGTGAGTCATTGGTTCGCTACTTTGATAAGGAGTCTAGAGTCAATGTTTGATTTAGGCCGTAAAAATAGGGTGTTGGTCATCGCCGCGCATCCGGATGACGAGTTGTTGGGGTGTGCAGGCACCATAGCCCGTCACGTTAAACGGGGTGATGAGGTTGTTTCAGTGATCGTCTGTGAAGGAGAGAGTCTGCGCAATGTCAAGCAGTCAGATACTGAGAGGCATCATGCGGAGCAGGCGGCTGATGTTTTGGGCGTGCAGAATGTGAGAATGCTGCATTTTCCTGATCAAAAATTGGATACGTTGACGCTTACAGACATCATTACTCCGATTGAAAATATTGTTGATGAATTCAAACCCAATATTGTTTACTGCCAGTATGGCGGAGATGTTAACCGGGATCATGAGCTGCTCTTTAAGGCTGTATTGGTGGCAACTCGCCCGACCGTAGAGTTTATCGATTCTGTGTATGCCTTCGATACGGCCTCTAGTACCGAGTGGGCATATCCCAGATCTTTCGTGCCCGATACATGGGTAGATATTACCCCGACGCTGGATTTGAAGCTGGAGGCAATGGCCTGCTACAAAAGTGAACTCAGGCCATATCCTCACCCTCGCTCACTTGATGGCCTTAAGTATAAGGCGCATTCATGGGGTAATCAGGCTTGTATGGATGCAGCCGAAGTGTTCATGACAATCAGACGGTGTTTCAGAAGTGTTTAAGCGAGTATTTGATTTTTGCTTTGCATTGTCTTTTTTGATCCTCCTCGCGCCTCTATTCCTAGCGTTGATGGTACTGCTTAAAATTTCCAGTCCTGGACCAGTGTTTTACAAGGCTCAGAGAGCTGGCGTAAATGCTGTTCCATTCTCGATTATAAAATTCCGTACTATGGCGGTTAATAGTTCTGGGAAGAGTGCGATTACAGGCGTAAATGATTCAAGAGTATTTCCTGTTGGCAATTTTTTGCGCGATACAAAATTTGACGAACTTCCTCAGTTGTTGAATGTATTGAAGGGAGAAATGTCGATTGTTGGGCCTAGGCCTGAAGATATGTCTATTGTTGAAAATTATTACTCTGATGACGATGCAAAAACCTTGAGCGTACTACCGGGATTGGCCAGCCCCGGCAGCTTGTTTAACTATACGCACTCTCATGACTATCTCGATGATGAAAATACAGAAGGGAGTTATGTGGAAAAGCTGTTGCCAGTGAAGCTAGGGATAGAACGGATTTATGTTGAAAATATCAGTTTTTTTTATGATATGAAAGTTATTTTGCGTACTTTCTACATCATATCTCTGATGTCAACAGGAGTTAAAAGATTTGAATTACCCAGAGAGTATGCCTTGGCTCTGGAAAAAGGATATATAGATTAAGACTATGAAAGTACCATTTTTTCAATTCGATTGCTCAGACCTAGAAATTCAATACGTTACAGAAGTTGTGAGGAGCGGCTGGCTGACAACTGCGTCGAAAGCTGCTGAATTTGAGGGGCGTTTCAGAGATCTCTGCAATACGGACCATGCGCTTGCTGTTAATTCATGTACAGCAGGCCTGCATCTGGCTTTGGAGGCACTCGGGGTTACCGCTGGCGATAAGGTGATTGTCCCGTCACTCACATTTACTGCCTCGGCGGAAGTCATACGTTATCTGGGAGCCGACCCAGTATTTGTTGATTGTGAATTTGATACAGGCCTAATGGACCCAGAGACTTTGCGGGAAACGTTGCGTTCGCATCCTAACGTCAAAGCCTGTGTAGTTGTGCACTTTGCTGGGCAATCGGCAAATATGAGCGGTGATCATGGGATTGTTGATATCTGTCGGCAACAGGGGGTTAGAGTAGTTGTTGATGCGGCCCATGCATTTCCGGCTTCAGATGAATACGGGCCTGTAGGCTCAATAGGAGATGTTACCTGCTTTTCATTCTATGCAAATAAAACGATTACCACCGGTGAAGGCGGGATGGTCGTCACCAATGATGAAGAAATTGCCAAACGTATCAAAGTAATGCGTTTACACGGTATTGACCGGGATATATGGGATCGGTTTACATCGAATAAAGTATCTTGGGAGTATGACGTTGTTGCTCCTGGCTATAAGTACAATATGCCTGATGTTAATGCGGCAATTGGTCTTGCGCAGCTCGAAAGGGCTGAAGAATTTCGCCAAAAACGTCAGAATATTGCTAAAAAGTATATTTCAAGTTTTAAAGAAATTGATGGGCTTAGATTGTTAAGGATAAGGGTTTCTGCTGAGCAGCATTCATGGCACCTTTTTCCGGTAATAGTTTGCGCTGCGACTGCTGATCGAGATGAGGTGATTCAGAAGATGACGGCAGCTGGTATTGGGGTGTCGGTTCACTATAAACCACTCCATCGAATGACCTATTACAAGGAAATGTATAATTTAAAGAAAGAGAATTTTCCAAATACAGAGGCTTACTGGGAGGGATGTTTAAGCTTACCTATATACCCTTCGATGACTGAGCAACAAGTTGAATATGTGATTGATAGTTTGATAAAGTGCATATCTGTATGAACCTATGAAACTGCGTTACTTATTGCTTTATGTTTCCCGCAAGGTAACCTAGTGCAGGGCGGATAATTTCCAGCTGATGTACTTGTATCGTAAGCGCCTAACCAACCACGGGGTTGATATTCCACGGCAGCAATGCGTCGATGTCGTTTAAGGATTGAGCCTGCGGTAGCAACCTGAAGATTTCTTTCAGGTACGCATACGGCTCCAGATTATTGGCCTTTGCAGTTTCGATGAGGCTGTAAAGGTTGGCGCTAGCATGGGCTCCGGCCTGGCTCGCAGAGAAGAGCCAGTTCTTTCGACCAATAACAAAGGGCCGGATCGAGTTTTCGGCACGGTTGTTATCAATCGGCCAGCCGCCATCATCCACATAGGCGCCAAGCCGTGGCCACTGATTATTAAGGTACTGCACGGCCTTACCCAGCGTGGTTTTTGGCGGTGTATTTTGCAGTGCCTTTTCTAACCAGCGCCTGAGTTTTTCGATAATTTCTTTTGATTGCCGCTGGCGTATCTTATGTCGATCAGCCGTCGATTTTTCTTTACTGAGTTTTTCTATTCCATAGAGCTTCTGGATTAGCCCCAGCGCCACATCGGCCTTACCGGTTTTACCTTTCGGTTGTTGTCGCTGCGCCTCAACAAATTTACGACGCGCATGAGCCCAGCAACCGAGACGGGTCAATTTATTTTGTTGGCACACCGGATTGTAGCCTTCATAGCCGTCAACCATCAGCGCGCCGCTAAAGTTTTCCAGTAACGCTTTGGGCGTGTCACCACTACGGCTGGCGCTGTAGTGGTATAACACCACCGGCACGCTGGCGTGCGTGGTCGCCATAACCCACATGTAACTTTGGCTTTGAGCCGTTTTTCCGGGCTCGTTCAGCACTTGAAGAGGCGTCTCGTCCATATGAAGCACCGCCTGCTCTTCACAAACCTCTTGCAAGCGATTAATTAAGGGCTGCACTAAACTGCCCATCTTAATCATCCAGTTGGCTAAGGTTGTACGATCGAGTTCAACGCCAATGCGCTTGAAGATATTGATCTGTCGATACAGTGGCAATGCGTCACAGTATTTACTAACGGTGACGTAGGCTAGTAGGCCGGGTGAAGCGATAGACTTTTCAATCGGTTGCGCAGGTTTTTTGGCTGTAATGAGGTGTTTTTCACAACAAGGGCAGGCGTATTTCTTGCGTAGGTGGCGCAGCACCTTAATCTTGGCAGGTTCAATATCCAGCTGCTCGCTGGTCTCGTCGCCAATGTATTTTAGCTCTGTGCCGTCGTGCGGGCAGACCTTTTCAGCATCTAACAGGTCGTGAACAACCTCTTCGCGGGGGAGTTCGGCCGGAATGGCGATACGTTTTTTCTTTTTACGGGTGTGAGCTGGAACGGTAATATCAGCGGTGTCGTCGTCGACATCTAGACTCTCATCTTCAGCTTCATTAAAGAGCTGCCCTTGACCGCCGGTATCTTTTTCGCTGGAAGCGCCGTACTGCTTATGGCGCTGCAGGCGCAACATCTCTT
>Ga0209395_1003596_pt1 | contig 19006 bp, 13 predicted proteins | sample GOMGulsemesocosm_3_FD_184635 | JGI IMG/M metagenome (GOLD analysis project Ga0209395, IMG submission 184635) | Methane-oxidizing microbial communities from mesocosms in the Gulf of Mexico - GOM9D Gulf of Mexico (SPAdes) (version 2) | ecosystem: Environmental > Aquatic > Marine > Cold seeps... | reverse complement strand
ACAGTGACATGGTAACCATGAATACCAGCAGTGACTGGGATGCGCTCAGCGAGGATGACAAGCGCTACAACGCCAAACGTATGGCGGTTTACGCCGGCATGATTGAAGCCATGGATTTTCATATAGGTCGTCTGGTCGATCACCTGAAAAACACCGGGCAATTCGACAATACCATTTTCATTTTCACCTCTGATAACGGCAGTGAGTACAATGGTCAGGATCGAGCACAAGGCATACTGAACCGCTTTGCAATGTCTATCCAAGGTTACAGTATTGACTATGACACCTTAGGAGAAAAAGGCAGTTTTAATACCATTGGCCCCAGCTTCGCCAGTGCGTCTGCCGGCCCCTTGGCCTATTACAAATTCTATGCCGGTGAAGGCGGCATGCGTGTACCGCTGATCATTGCCGGCGAGTCTATCTCTGACAATGCTCGCATGAGTAATGCGTTTACTTATGTAACCGATATCACACCCACCATTTTGGCTCTGACCAACACCGAGGTACCGGCACAACGCTTTGGAGGCAGACCGGTAGAAGCTATACAGGGCCGAAGCTTAACCCCGCTACTGAATCAGGAGACGGATCGAATCTATCAGCCTGCGGATTACGTGGGTTATGAGTTAGGTGGCCATGCCGCACTGTTTCAGGGGGATTATAAAATTGTGTTTAACCGTGGTCCGGCCGGTGATAACCAATGGCACCTGTACAATATTGTTAGAGACCCTGGCGAAACCAGAGACCTTAGCTCTGAATTACCCCAACAGTTGCAAACCATGCTGGGTAACTTTGAACAATACAAACGCGACAACAAGGTATTGCCTGTACCGGAAGGTTACGATGCCGTAAAACAAACCGCACTTAACGGTGCGCGCAAACTGTTAAAGCCTGGGTTAATAACTCTACTGCTGGCTGGTTTTATATTAGCGATGTTCAGGTTTGCTTATCAGCAACGTCATAGAAATAGTTAAACCTTGAATATCAATGATCAAGATATTTTCCGACAAAATAGGATGTAACCAATGAAAAAATCTTTACTATTACTTTCGGGCATGGGGTTTGTTCTCTTGCTGAGTGGCTGCGCCCCTTCAAACATCGGGGCTTTTATTATGGAAAAAGCCGCTGAAACACGCATTGGCCAAAGCCTGACCGATGATCTCGAAGATGGCCTGCATGTGATACTGTGTGGCGCCGGCGGCCCCATGCCGGATCCTAAACGCTCGGGCCCCTGCGTAGCCGTGATTGCTGGCGAGACGCTGGTGACCATCGATGCCGGCACCGGTGGCAGCCGAAATCTGGCGGCCATGCAATTCCCGCTCGGTGAAGTCAGCGCACAACTTCTCACCCACTTTCACTCCGATCATATCGATGGCCTGGGCGAGATGGCGATGATGCGCTGGGTCAATACTGCCAATACATCACCGCTACCTGTTTACGGTCCTCAAGGTGTAGAAAACGTCGTTAAAGGTTTTAATCTGAGCTACGGAGCCGATGCGATATACCGCAACGCCCACCATACCGATATGGTCGCCCCACTATCAGGTAAAGGCATGATCGCTCATGCATTTACCCCACCGGCTGACGGTGCGTTACTGACTGTGTTTGAAAAAGACGGTTTAAAAGTCAGCGCCTTCACCGTAGACCACGAACCTGTACACCCTGCTGTGGGTTACCGTTTTGATTACAAAGGCCGCTCTGTGGTGATCAGTGGTGATACGGCTAAATCTGCGAACCTGGAGCAGTTTTCGAAGGGTGTTGACCTGCTGGTACATGAGGCATTAAACCGCGAAATGGTCGGCATTATGGAAGCCGCAGCCAAGAAAAATAATGTGAAGACGTTGGAAAAAATCTTTTTCGATATTACCGACTATCATGCCTCCCCGGTTGAAGTGGCAGAAATTGCACGCGATGCCCAAGCTAAACACCTGATGTACTACCATATTGTTCCCGCACTGGTTGCTCCGGGTATGGAGTCGCTGTATCTAAAAGGCGTGAGTGATACCTATGATGGTGCAGTCACCCTGGGCGAAGATGGTTCAATGATTAGCTTGCCAGCTAACAGCCAGAGCATTAACAGCGACGCGTTAATGTAAGGTCGAAAATCATTGAAAATGAGAAACTAGAAGGCGTCGAGCGAGGCATTAAACAAGCAAACAAGCGCACAAGCAGGTCGGTTTAAAGGATTAGATGACTGTTGTTAGGTGCGTGTTCTTAACAGAGGAAACTCAGCAGCAACTCTCAACAGCAATGAAACGACGGCGCGCTTATTGCTGCTAAGAGCTGCTACAGAGAGCTACTACAGAAGGTTACGCGTTGCTGAGCGCTGCGAACTTCTGCTGCTGATAATCCGCGTCACCAAAGGTGGTGTTGATCATCATCAGACGTTTGGCATAGTGGCCCACGTCCAGCTCATCGGTAATACCCATGCCGCCGTGCATCTGAATGGCTTCACCGCCAATCAGTTTGCCCGAACGACCAACCATCACCTTGAGGGCGAGAATATTTTTCTCGACTTCAACCGCATCCTGAGCGCCATCATCCATGGAGCAAACCGCTCGATAGAGCAGTGACTTGGCCTGCTCGCAGGCCATAAACATGTCCACCATGCGGTGCTGCAGGGCCTGGAAAGAACCAATCTTCACACCAAACTGTTCACGCGTTTTAGCGTATTCAACCGTGGTGGCGTTGAGCTTTTGCATGATACCCAGTGCTTCGCCACACAGTGCCACCATCACCTCGTTGGTGACGGCTTTCATCAGGCCAAAACCCTGCCCCAGCTCGCCAACCAGCTGATCAGCCGCAACGCTGACATTGGTCAGTTTGATGTTCGCCACCAGCTGCCCATCCATCAAACGCACAGATGTTCTTTCAACGCCTTCGGCGTTGGCATCGATCAGAAACAGGCTGATGCCCTGCTCGTCCGACTGCTCACCTGCGGTTCTGGCTGAGACAATGATCTTGTCGGCCACAGCGCCATTAGCGACCAAAGTTTTTTCACCGTTGATGACAAAACCATCGCCCTGCGCTGTGGCGCTGGTTTTAACATCCGCCATTTCAAAGCGGCTCTGGCGCTCAAGATAGCCAAAAGCGCCCTGCAGATTGCCTTCGATGATCTGGCCTATGTGGGCATCCTGCAGTGCAGCGTTTCCGCTCTTGCTCAACAGGCCGCCAAACATTAGGACAGTGGCAACAAACGGTTCAACCACCAGACCTTTGCCCAGCTCTTCCATCACCACCATGGTTCCGGCAGCGCCGCCGTCAAAACCGCCATGCGCTTCGCTAAAGGGAATGGACAACCAACCCAGATCGGCAAAAGTCTTCCAGTTCTCACGGCTAAAACCGTCAGCAGAATCGGCGTGCTGGCGACGGGTTTCAAAATCGTATTCATCTTGCACAAAGCGCGCAACGCTGTCTTTGAGCATTTGTTGTTCTTCAGAGAAATCAAAATTCATTTCGTGGACTCCTTACTCAGTCAGCCTTACAGGCCAAGTACAAATTTGGCGGTGATGTTTTTCTGCACTTCGTCAGAACCACCGTAGATGGTGGCAGCGCGGCCATACATGTAATCAGTGCGCGCCTGGCTGCCGAAGTCGTGGCCGAGTTCTTCCACGTTCAAGTCGCCCTGAATCACACCGCCGTAGTAACCGGAGATGTCCAACATCAGCTGCTGAATACTCTGCTGAATTTCCGTGCCTTTAAGCTTCAACAGCGACGATTCAACACCCGGCCCATTGCCCTTGGCGGAAGCCGCCAATACGCGTAACTCTGTGTACTCAACCGCCATCAATTCAATTTCGATGTTTGACAGACGCGTTTGGAACATAGGGTCTTCAATCAAGGCCTTGCCGCCACTGATTTCTTGCTTTGCCAGTTCACGCAGCTGTTTTACACGACGCTTGGAATCGGCCACACCGGCAATCGCGGTACGCTCGTGAGCCAGCAGCGCCTTAGCGTAGGTCCAGCCCTGGTCCTGTTCACCGATACGGTTAGCCACCGGCACCCGTACATTGTCAAAAAGAACTTCGTTAAGAGTGTGCACGCCGTCGATGGACTTGATCTCATTGACGGTAATGCCTGGGGTTTTCATGTCGATCAGCAGGAAGGTAATGCCGCTCTGGCGTTTGCCATCAGAGTTGGTACGAACCAGACAGAAGATCCAATCGGCGTACTGGGCGTAGGAGGTCCAGATCTTAGCGCCATTAACGACATAGTCATCGCCATCCAACTCCGCTTTGGTTTTCAGTGCGGCTAGGTCAGAACCGGCACCCGGCTCTGAATAACCCTGACACCACCAGTCATCACTGTTAAGAATACGCGGCAGGAAGCGCTGCTTTTGCTCGTCACTGCCATAACCGTAGATAACCGGGGCCACCATCTTCAGGCCAAAAGGCACGACGTCCGGTGCGCCTACCGTCGAGCGCTCGGTCTCATAAATATAGCTCTGGGTGGGGGTCCAACCATTGCCGCCATACTCCACCGGCCAGCCCATGCCAATCCAGCCTCGGTCGTTCAGGCGTTTTTGCCACTCAACAACGCTGGATTTGAATTTGCCCGGCTGCTTGGCTTCGGCCAGGTGCTCTGGGGTCCAGGCCTCCTTCAGGAAGTCTCGTACTTCATCGCGAAAGGCTAGGTCTTCCGCTGAAAAGTTAATGTCCACTCTTGAATCCTCTCAATAGTTATAAATAGGCTCTCCGAGCAGACACCCGGCCGAGCAAAGGTCATCCACACCAGTCTAACCCTCGCACTCAGGTTAATCTTGGACTAAAATGACATAACGGAAGGCATAAGTGACACACTCGTTATGGAATGGTCTTTTACTTAAGCCCTATCACGCCGATCTCCAGAGGATAGACCATGCCCCAAGCCAACTGGCGAGTTGCCTTACTAAGCCATGAAGGCGTCTGGGAGTCGTCATTTTATACGGCAATGGATGTTTATCAGAGTGCCAATTTGCGCCAACAAGACGTGCTATTCAGCTGCGAGATACTGACACCGACCGAAACACCGGTGCTGCCCTTTAACGACAGGCCGAGATCTGGCGACAGCCACATTGGCAACGGTGTGCACTACGACCTGATTGTTCTGAGCCACTACTGGGGAGACTTCGAGGATGCTCTTCAACGCTACCCCCAGTTGCCCAGTTGGATCAAACAGCAGCATAACCATGGCGCCCTGATCAGTGGCGTCAACTCGGGGATTTTTTGGGCCGCCGAAGCAGGCCTGCTCGACAACCTTCGGGCGACGTCGCATTGGCGTAACTTTGACGAGTTCCGCCAGCGCTACCCACAGGTAAACTGGACCGAAGACCAATCCCTGGTGGTCGATAATAATGTTTACAGCACCAACGGCGGCAACGCCGGTATGGATCTCACCATGCACCTGGTTGAAAAAATTTGCGGCCACGAAACCGCCAGCCGCATGAGGCGTGATATTACCTATGACTACCAGCGCAACTACGATCTGACGCTGTTTAATATCGCCGGAATGCGCCAGCATAAGGACAGTAGCATTCACCGAGCACAGGATTGGCTCGATCAACATTTCATGGACAAGGTTGAATTCGAAACACTGGCCGATCAAATCGGCATGAGCAGGCGCACCCTGATCAGGCGCTTTCAAAAAGCCACCGGCGACAAACCCACCCGTTACCTGCAGCGACTGCGCGTGGAGTCGGCCAAACACCAATTGATCAACACCGAAGACAGCATCAAAACCATCAGCCTGAATGTCGGCTATCAAGACTTTGGCTACTTCTCGAGCCTATTCAAGTCGATTACAGAATTGAGCCCGCGACAATTTCGCAGCCACTCTCGCCCAAGCCGAAGCGAGGGCGAGAAAAATACTCTGGAGAAAATCAGTGTTGATCAATAACGCTAAATGCCCGATAAGGTAGCAGTTGTTATAGATAATATTGGTCATGCTATGACTCACGAAAAAACAATAAAGGCCAGTAGAAAAACACTCCCTTTCTATAAAAAGGATTATCTGTTCACTCATCTGTGATTGAATAAAAAAACCGAGGCGACCAGTAAGATTTCCCTCAACGCACAAGCCACCTCGTTGCAATACCCGCTCCGCTACTTCTTAAACGCAGCCGTGAGCATAACCGAAGCCTGGGAAATATTGTCCATCATTTTTTCAGGCGAGCGCACAAACGCGTGAAAGGCATCGTCATATTGAACGACCTTAACGGGTACCCCAGCCTGCTTAAGTTTTTCTCCATAGGCCACGCCCTGATCCCTTAGGCCATCAAATTCCGCTGTTACAATTAATGCCGGCGGCAGGTCATTGAACGATTGTGCTAACAAGGGGCTGACATAGGGGCTCAAGCGCGACTCTGGGTCCGGTGCATAGGCCGTCATAGCGGCTTCGCCCCAGCGCTTTAAAACGGGATAGGCCGTACCAATGCTCTCCATAGAGTCCCATTTGATGGTGCCAGACAAGTCCAGAGCCGGAACCATCAGGTATTGAAAGGCGATCTTTGGTCCCGCCTCGTTTCTAGCCTTCAGGGTGATAGCCGCAGACAAGTTAGCCCCCGCGCTGCCGCCCCCGATCGCGATTCGAGATCCGTCGCCGCCTATGCTCTCGGCATTTCCGCTGAGCCACTCCAGTACCGCGTAACAATCATTAAAACCGGCAGGGTAAGCAAACTCAGGCGCCAGACGATAGTCCACAGAGACCACGATCACCTTAGCTTCTGCCGCGAGATGCGTCATGGGGCTGTCGGTGACATAGTCATTGCCCGTCCACCAACCGCCGCCGTGGATATAGAGAAATACCGGCAATAACCCATCGCCCTCGGGGGTATAGATCCGAACGGGAATGGGGCCTTCTTCAGAAGCAATTGTCATGTCACGAACACTGGCGAGATTAGCCATCGCTATCGGACTTTTCTGCTCCAGGGTCATCCGGTTTGCTCTGTTGCGATTTTCTTCCGACAACTCCAACTCGCGAAATTGAGACACCCAGAGAATGACCTTGCTCATAAACGGTAGCTGGTTATCCATACGATCCAGCAAGTCTGAATTTGAAGCCGTGCTGTTACTGCTCACACAACCCGTAGAAAGGCTTAGCAATAGAGTAAACAGAACGGCAAGTACGCATTTATTAATAGGCATTTTTTTCCTCGCAATCGACAAACCAAACCGCAACAGCAGTCTTTGATCGTCTAGTTGTATTGGATGATATTAATTGAAAAATACTGAGCATAAAAAAGGGCACCGCTCATATGAGCGGCACCCCTAAGCGTCGAGAGACGACAGAAACTACTAAATTTAGAAATTATAGCCAGCAGAGACGGAGTAGGTGCGCGGCGCTTGCCACTGCACAAAGGCCTCTGGTCCACCCAGACTGGTGCGGGGGAAGCCATTACTGGCGATCAGCTCGTTTTCCAGATTCTTGACCGCCATTGCGACATTCCAGACATTATCGGCACTGTCGAACTGCAGTCGCAGGTCGGTGGTGTGGTATTGCCCCTGATGGTCAGCAGCCTTGCCCTCGCGATTAAATGCACTGAAATACACTTCATCAGACCAAAAAACATTGGCGCTGGCGGTCACGGATCCCATGTCCATGTCGACCGTGTAGGCCGCCGACAGGTTTGCAGTCCAATCAGGTGAACGTGCCAGATCGTTACCATCCAATACTTCTACCGCGATACCGGCAACGGTTGGATCATCGGCACTGTAGGTGACAAAGTGGGCGTTGGTACGGCTTAGGGTCGCACTGAGGATCAGCGCCTCGATGGGACGTGCCATCAACTCCAGCTCGATGCCCTTAATCTCCGCTTTACCGGCGTTGGTGGTCACCAGTTGGTTGTCTATCACCGTGGACAATTGCATGTCCTCATAATCGTAGAAGAAGGCACTGATATTGGCCTGAAGACGACCGTCGAGGAAACGATTCTTGGAACCGAGCTCAAAGGCGGTGATGTTTTCTTCGTTATAAGCATCTGAATCTGGATCTTGCAGGAAACCGCCCGACTTAAATCCAGTCGAAACGCTGGCGTAGACCATGCTGTCTTCCGTTACATACCAATCCAGCCCCAGCTTACCGGTAACCGATTCCCAGCTGTCTTGTTTTGTATGGTCGACAGTCCCAGGCGTAGCAGTAAACGCTTTGTAGCGAATATCCGCCGATTTCTTATCTTCGCTGTAGCGCAGACCCGCAGTCAGCTTCAGGTCATCATCAATCGCGTACTTGATCTGAGCAAAGGCGCCCATAGACTCACTGTTAATAACACTTTGATTGCCGCCAAAGGCGGAAAAACCTAAGCCAGTGTCGACCGTTGAGAAGGCGCCCAGCTTCGTAAATCCGGTGCCGTCATCGAATACCCAATAATCTGCCTCGGTTTCCTCCTTCAACCAGTAGAGGCCTGCTAACCACTGCAGTGCGCCGTCATCGATGGAACTCAACTGCAATTCCTGAGAAAACTGACGGCTGTCCTGCAGGCGTCGCTCGTTCATGATTTCGGCGTCGGTGAAATCGATGTCGCGCACTTCATTCACCAGGTTGTCTTGCCAAGCGGTAATGGACTTAAGGGCAATATCGCCCAAATCCCAGTTGAGGGTCAAACTCGCACCCAGGCGCTCATTATCCGTGGCGTGTTCGCCATTGGTACTGACTTCCCAGTCGCCGTCAGGGTCTGCACTGGCTGGCGCCGCTATTCCAGGAATCAAGCCAAAAAATGTTCCAGCGGCGATATAATCGGCTGGCCCGCCATAGGGGCCGACATTATTACCCCCAGAGTTACTTGCGCCCTTATCGGTTGAATAGTTGACCGACAACAAGGCTTCCATATCTTCATTGGGAAGGAACAACAATTGCGCTCGAAGATCCTGACTATCGACATCATCCAAATCGGCCTGACCCTCACTGACGTTCTTGTAGAAGCCGTCGCGAGTTTCTTTCTGAAAACTGATACGCGAGAGTAACTTATCTTCAATCAAGGGCGCATTAAACACACCGCTGACCTGATGCTGATTATAGTTACCCAGCTTGTACTCAAGCTTGCCACTCAGCTCCGGATCAGGAAGATTGGAGATGACGTTTATAGAACCACCGGTGGCATTGCGGCCGTAGAGAGTACCTTGCGGGCCGCGCAACACTTCAATTCGGGCCAGGTCATAGAGTAGCGCTGAGCCAGCACTGGAGCGAGATTGGTAGACGCCATCAATATGGAACGCCACACCCGGATCACCGGTCACTGTGTTCTGTTCCGAACCAATACCGCGAATGGTTATTTGTGTGTCAGCACCCGATTGTGAAAAGTGTAACCCCGGAACCGAAGTCGCGAGGCTTTCAATGTCGCTGATACCACGCTGCTCGAGTAAACCTGCGTCGACCGCTGTTACCGCCAGGGGGATATCCTGGACACTTTCCGCGCGCTTGGTGGCCGTCACAACGATTTCCTCTAACAGAAAATTCTCCTCTGACAGGCTCTGCTGAGACGATAGCAGTGCGACCGTGCTGACCGCGATGGCTGCTGCAAGACGATTCTTTTTCAAGCTCATACTCTTCTCTCCAAATTTATTATCATGGCCCCGGCGCCTATGGTTTGTTTTACGAATCTGGACAAACTCACTTATAACACCGGAGGATATAGACTTTTCTTGTTATGCTTCGAGGCTTTGTTTCATTAGATCTACACCGTCATTCATTGTGGCAACCCCAGACTCGGATTTGAATGCAGAAAAATGATCAAGATATGGAGAATTCTATAACGACAGAAAGTTACGACCGGTAATCGATAAATATCGAGACGTCATAAGCGGTATAAAGGGATGCGTCAGCGCAATTCTTGAAAAGGTTTAACTGCGGCGCCGTAGATGGATTTAAATTCCACAGACATACGTTTTGGTCGACCGCTGCTCAGCGCAATGAAAATCAAATCCCAGCGAGCGCGCAACAGTGTCGCACCATCTCGCAAGCGAATTATCTGGAAGTGCCGTTCGAGCGATAGACGATTATCGGTGTTGGTCAGCCAGGTTGCCGCCTGAAGTTGGTCATCGAGATACGCCGCCCTCAAACTCGCTACTGCGAATGGCCATCGCCCGGCCCAGCGTTTGATACTCATTAAGACTCAAACCCAGTGAAGTGAATGATGCCAGCCCACATACTCGCACCATTTAACATACACGGCGTTATTAACGTGGTTGAGCCCGTCGATATGCTCAGGTTTCACCGTCATAGGCATGACAAAGGCTTGCGGGTAATCCCAAGCCAATGCAATGCAATGCTCGCCATGATATTTTCGTGCAACAATTTAATGACTCATAATGGCTTGACCTGTCCTACATACCATTGCGAAAGTTGGTATTTTCCAACACCGGAGATTGGCGTATTGTCAAAAATGCATTGGCGTAGCTACTGAGTAATTTCAGGCAGTATTCCAAACGACTGCGAATGTACTCATCTTCCTGACCCTTGACTGCTCCATCGTTCAAGACATTATCGGCATTGCGAACAATCAACTGCTCGGGTAGGTAGCAAATACGATTATTCTTATAGCCGCTCATTCTCAATTCTGCGATTGGGTAGGCTCCACCATCACCGGAAGAAACAGCAACCGGCAATGCTGGCTTATGGGCCAGTTCGGACTTGCCCCAATACATAAAAAAGTTTTTCAGTGCTGGCGCCGCCATGCCATGCCACTCGGGTGAAATCACAACAAATGCATCGCTGGCGTCCAGGTCACGTGATATTGATTCTATCGCGGCAGAAAAGACTGAACCGCTTAAGACAACGTCCTCATCCCACAGCGGCAAGTTGTGGTCCGCCAGGCTAACGATTGAAACCTCTTCACAGAGCCTGAGCTCTAGCAGCATGGCACGCATATGGGTCGCGACTTTCATACTATTGGATTCACGACGATTACTTCCACAAATTATTGCAAACTTCATTATCAACACCAAACATCAGTAAATTAAAACACAGTAAAAATATACGTCGACTCACATCACGCGACAGAAACCAGAGCATCATCATCTTTGGAATCTGAGATTGATAGCCACATCAGTAGGGCACTGACTGACAAGTAGCCAGCACCAAACAACATCCAGGTCGATCCAACTTGACCGGAGAGGTAGAAGTAGCCCAAGACGGTCGACAACACCAGCAAACGAGTGACCTCAACTCTCAGCGCATAGGTCTTGCCATCCATCACCGCACCAAGAGCAATCACAGTGTATATCTGGAAAACTGACAGCCCCAGCATCACACCATAGCTAAGGGTTTCATATTGGCTCACAGCCCAAAGGTGGAAAAATGTCAGTAGGAGATATTGGAGAACTATCGCTACTCGGGGAGTTAGTGCAAGGGGTGGACTGTATTTTATAAAGTTATCCAAATCCGTTTTTTGCACTGGGTATTTCCGGGCAACGTCCTCTGGACGCCAGCCGGTACGCGACCAGATCATCTTCCATTTGTCCGACCTGGATTCGGTTCTCCATGCGTCCACGAACATATTGTAAAAGACATGGATATTTGCCCACAGAGGGCTCCAACTTAGCAGCGGTGTACGAAGCCCGTAGAGAATCACTTCATTATCGTCTTCCTCAATAAACGTGCCAAAGGCTCGATCCCAAAGAATGAACAAACCACCATAGTTCTTATCAATATACTTCGGGTTTTGGGCATGATGCACTCGATGGTTTGAAGGCGTCACAAAGATCCACTCCAACACACCTAGTTTGGGAATGTGCTGGGTGTGTATCCAGAACTGGTAGATAAGGTGTGCCGACGCAATACTCACATACATGTAGACGGGCATTCCCATAAGAAAGCATGGGATAAAAAACACCCAGGTGCCCAGAAAACCCGTACTGGTCTGTCGCAGCGCCGTGCTTAGGTTGTAATCTTCACTTTGATGGTGAACGACATGGGACCCCCAAAACAGCTGTCGTTCGTGACTGATACGATGGAACCAGTAATAGAAGAAATCGTAGATAACCAAGCCTGTCACCCAGGCCACACCTGACTCAACGTCCAGCGTGGTGAGTGCGTACTGCTGCTCTACACGAGAAAACACCAGCAAGCCGATATTGAGAAAAATAAACTTGGTCACCGTACTCAACAAACCCAGACTGAGGCTATTGACACTGTCGTTGACTCGATAGGTGTTGTTGCCCTTCTTCCAACCCCAGAATATTTCAAGGGCAATAAACAAAAGGAAAAACGGCACGGCGTAGGGAAGAAAACTCATAACATACCTATTATGTGAACTATTGATTATTTTATTGAGGGTTGTTTTCGTAAAAACACCGGTATAACTTTACGATACTCTATCAAGCATCCATTTTTCGACAGGGCGTACTTATCCTCATACTGGGCTGAGGCTACTGGCTTTGTGTGCAGCTCTTGATTTCCACTGCCCAGCTTCTTCGGGTAGTTAAAGACCGCTACATAGGAGCGCCCCTCGGCTAGAGTTTTACTCTTACGAGCGATCTCCGTGTTGCTCAACAAGTGTTTACTGATGTAGTCCTTATTCTTTTGAGTTTTAATGAACAACTTCCGAATAGACTTCCGCCCCACAACCTCGATCTCGCCCATAGAGAACACACCGGTTTCGGTGAATAGATCCGCCACCTTATCGGCTTGATCAAGATCCACATAATGGCTGTACAGCACACCCAAACGCCGACAATCGTTCTCCAGCAGAAGGCCTTCAACCCTGTCCCATTCAACCTGAGCCGTAGCGACCGAACTCATCAGCAGCATTGACAACAACACCGCAGAAGTAATAGTCCTTCTGTTATCCACGAAAACATCCAATTGTTTTTCCCTTATCTTTTGCACCAACAAAATAACTTTCTAGCAACACCATATTTCAGCAATACCATGTTCTACAAACGACACCAACCACCAACGCTACCTTTACAGGCGTGATTTAATTACTCTAAAAACTGATCGGAAAACACAATAGAGCAGCACAAGAAAACCAACAAGAAACAATAAAGTTCGCCCTAACAACCCTGCGATCAGATCAATGTAGGGGCCATAATCCATGTTCTTCCCAGTCTTTTTAGCTTGTGGAATCTCCCCCAATGAATTCGTAAAAATTTCTATACCCGACAACATAGAGACCACTCTATCAGGTTCATCACCTGCTAGATTATTACTCTCTTGAGGGTCGAGCTTAAGATTAAACAACAGCATCTCGTGATCAGACTCAAACCCTGGGTGCAACCAAGACATAAAGCCGACTGGACTTTGGTAAGGCAATTTAATTTTCCAGTCGCCATTTCTGTAAGCGCGAAGCTCGCCATTCATATAATAAAACAACTGCTGATCTTTTCTTGTTGCCGTCCCGGTCAGCAATCCGCTGATGTCCTGCCCATCTATAACCCGATCGGCGGGTAAACTGCCGCCGGCTAGGCGGGCAAAGGTAGGTAACCAGTCCATCATGGTCGCCATGCCCGCAGGCTCGGATCCCGCTGCAATGGTCCCAGGCCAATAGGCAACAGCCGGGACACGCATCCCCCCCTCAAACGTAAACTGTTTTCCTGCCCGCAACTCTCCCGCTGAGCCACCCGTCTTGCCCATCAACTTCCACGGACCATTATCACTGGTAAACACCACTAGGGTATTTTCTGACAGGCCCAGCTGCTCGAGCTTGTCTAAAATTTTACCGACACTCCAGTCCAACTCCTCCACCACATCACCATAGAGTCCGCCCTTGGAGCGCCCCTCAAATTCAGGAGAGGCATATAGGGGAACATGTGGCATATTGTGGGATAAATATAGGAAAAAGGGTTTCTGCTGATTTTTTTCTATAAACGCCAGGGCTTCTTTCGTGTAGGTTTTTGTCAAAAAGCGCTGATCAACTTCATCAAACAAAATTTCTTTATTGCGGAAGTAATAAAGACCGCCCATGTCGTTGCTATAGGGAAGACCAAAGAACTCATCAAACCCCTGATTCCAAGGCATATATTGCTCGTGGTGCCCGAGGTGCCACTTACCAACGAGCCCCGTCCTATAACCGGCATCCCCCAACACTTCGGCTATGGTCACTTCCTGCGGGTCCATGCCCTGAAAGCTCTCCGGATAAAAGACATCGTGTATTCCCTGGCGAATGGGGTAACGCCCGGTCAACAGTCCGGCACGCGATGGCGTGCAGACAGGTGAGACAGCGTAAAACTCATTAAACTTTAGACCCTCTTGTGCCATGCGATCAATATTCGGAGTGTTTATGGTCTTTGAGCCGTATTGACTGATATCGCCGTAACCCAGATCGTCAGCAAAGATAAAAATAATATTAGGCTGCTGGGCTTGATTGGACGCCTTATGCGTTTCAACAAGCAGCGCTGCCTTGTCTAGCGCGGCTTTAGTTGAAGACAACTCCAACGCTAGCGACTTTACCGGTGCGCACAACACCATAAAGCTCATGGCTGATAAGATTAACTGGCGATAAGACATAGAACATCAACTCTCTTTAATATGACACAAAGACGAAGGCTAATAACCAATCGCTAATTGCGAACTATCTTTTTCTCAACTAGATTTTTCTTAACTGCCTTTTTCTTAATATCGCGATCGCTCAGCGTAGAAACCATGTCATCGCCCAAGACAAAAGCCAGCTCCTGACGAATATCGCGCGAAGAACTGCCCATCATGATTTTGAACACCCCAGGCTCTGCAACCCATGAGCGACTGTGTACGTCGTAATAAGACAGATCTCTTTTAGACAAGCTAAAACTGATCTTCTTTGTCTCACCTGGATTAAGAGCAACCTTCTTAAAGCCTTTAAGCTCTTTCAACGGGCGAACCTCGGATGAAATCTCGTCACGCACATACAGCTGAACCACTTCTTTACCCGCCCGCGTTCCGGTATTTTTTAACTCTAACGCGATTTGTATCTCAGCGCCGTTAACCCCAGCGCGGGAGAACTCAAGCTCGCCATATTCAAACGTTGTGAATGAAAGCCCGTGACCAAAAGGAAATAATGGCTCTATTTCTTTTTTGTCGTAGTAGCGATAGCCAACAAAAATACCTTCGCCATACATGGCGTCTTGATGCCCTGGATAGAAGAGATAACTCGGGTTATCCTGCAGTCGCTTGGGAAATGAAACCGGCAGTTTCCCTGATGGGTTGGCTTTGCCAAGCAGTACATTGGCAATCGCGCGCCCACCCTCCTGACCTGGCAACCAGGACTCAACCACGGTATCGGCCCGATCAATCCAGGGCATAGCCAAGGGGGCTCCGTTATTTAACACAACGACTGTATTCTTATTGGCTTTGAGCACAGCTTCAATCAAAGCGTTCTGTTCGCCATAGAGCTCCAAGTCTGTGCGGTCACGCCCTTCACTCTCCGAGGTAGTCGACACACCGGCAACAACAATAGCGATATCCGCTTTGGCTGCCAGAGCCACCGCCTCAGCGATTTTCCCCGATGGAGATCGACTGGCGAGTCGCAACAGGTTCATCGGCAGGGGTACTTTACCCGCGATATAGTCGAGGGTTATTGGGTAACCCTTGCCGGCCGTCAATTCGATGCTTGCGGTGCGGGCACCGACCTGCAGAAATTCCAGAAAGCTGGTGTGACTCTTCTGCGTTTTATCAGTGATGAGTGTTTTGCCATCAATGGTTAAACGGGCACTGGATAAATGCACCAACTCAAAATCATAGCTACCGCTCACTTTTGGCCAGAAAAATCCTGACCAGCGTGCGGAAAAATTATTGCGCGCCGATTCTGACAGCTCATCGGCAAAGCCGAGCTTGGAGAAGTAACGATCGACGGCGGTTTTCGCCGGCTCGCCTTGAAAGTTCTGATTCTCAAAGTACTCGACCCGCAACCCCTGCTCTTTTTTATCTACCGTTGGGCTCAGTAACCTAGCGTCCAATGTGGCAGGCTCCGGCTCGTTGTCGACACCTTGTGCGTAGTGCACTTCGACATCGCTGCCCAGCTGTGCGCGCAAGGCTTCAAGCGGCGTGATCTGCTGGAATGGCACCACTTGCGAGCTGCCGCCACCTTGCATAATGGCCGCATCGGCATTGGGACCAATCACCGCAATCGACGAGATATTATCCGTGTCGATAGGCAATAGGTTTCCTCGGTTCTTCAACAGCGTAATGGCTTCTTCCGCGACCGTTTGACTCAACCGCTGATGCTCCAGAGTGTTTACCGCGCCGCGGCTTATAACCCCTGAGCCATCGCCATCGCTTTGCGCTTTGAGGATTAAGCGCAGCATACGCCTTACGTTATCATTCAATTCATCTTCGTTAAGATCACCACGTTTAACCGCATCGATCAGCTTCGAACCATACTGAGAGGCGGGTCCGGGCATCTCTAGATCAAGGCCGGCACTGGCGGCCGTTTCGGTTGCGTGCAAAGCACCCCAGTCGGAGACAACCACGCCGTCAAAGCCCCACTCATTTTTAAGAACGCCCTGGATCAAACGTTTGTTTTCGGTCATAAACTGGCCGTTTACCTTGTTGTATGCCGCCATCACGGTCCAAGGTTTTGCCTGTTTTATCACCTGCTCAAACGCTGGTAGGTATATCTCACGCAGGGTTCTCTCATCAACATTAGAACTGCCCGTCTGGCGCTGGTGCTCTTGGTTGTTGGCGACAAAATGTTTGACCGATGTACCGACATTCTCACTCTGTACGCCGCGCACGAAACCGACACCTATGGCGCCTGCCAGGTGGGGGTCTTCGGAGTAGGATTCGAAGTTGCGCCCCGCCAGGGGTGTTCTTTGAATGTTGATGTTTGGTCCCAACAGTACATGGGAACCCATGGCGAGAGTTTCTCTACCCATCGCCGCCCCAACATCCTCTATCAGCTCTGGATTCCAGGTAGACGCCATGGCCACGCCAGTCGGGAACAGGGTCGTAGGTTCGCTGTTATTTGAACGAACACCATTGGGACCATCGGCAACCTTGATGGAAGGAATACCCACACGCTCAATGGCAACTGTGCTCCACCAATCAGCACCCGAGAGCAGTGATACCTTCTCCTCCAGCGTAAGCTTTGCGAGGAGTTCCTCGGAGCGCACTTCGATGGACGATTTTGACGCATTCATAGACACCTCAGCCTGCAGTAACTCAGAGGGTGACAGCAGTGCCAAGAGGCACAGAGTGCGGTAAGCAAATGTGCGCTTTACTCGATTATTTTTCATAGGGATTCTCTTCGAACATGGTTCCACAACCTTGACACTTATGGATCTAGGCCGCTGGCCCATTAGCATTAGTTGGAATATAGACAATACTAATATGCATTAAATGCGTCGATCCTATATCCGGCCGCTCTAGACACTTACTCTTGACTCTATTGTTGCAGCACAACAGAATGAAGAAAATACAGAAAACCCAACAAAAATATGGATAAAAACATTACATGATGGAGATTCAGAGGGCCGCCGAAATACATTGGCGAATGCTTAATGACCAGCCTGTAGAGCGGGAGGAGTTCCGTTTCTGCATGCGTTTTGTCATGGGTGATCACCACGGCAGCGCATACCATATGCTGACCCGCGACCTACCTGAACAAATCAGCCACTCTCTGTTCCAACAGCAGGTCAATACCGGACAACTGATCAGCGAGTGGCAATTGGCGCTAACAGACCCCGAGGCTTTGAGCCCTCAAGATGCTATGCGATTTCTAATCGGCATCTACAACTCACTGGAAGAAGTCGACGCGGTCTTCACCAACCACATCACCCCCGGTGTCACCCGCAATAAGCAAGGTGAAATCAGTGATTTAATCACCAAACGCCCGAACATTAAGTTGGGCTGGAGCCTGCAGCTGACCACCGAGGGCACCGGCCGTTACAACTGCGTGCGAACAACCTTAAACACACAGCCGGGCGATCTTGTTTTGCTTTCTCCAGATGCTCTCTATGACTATGGCCGGCACAAAGACTGCGCTTTATGGGAACACCAATGGGTCTATTTTCCGCAGGAAGAACAGTGGTTGAAACTATTGGAATGGCCGGAATCTGGGCCTAATATCTATCACCTTGCGACTAGGGGCGATGACTTCTCGACGCTCAAAACCTTGTTCGATCAGATCATCACCGCTCAGTACAGTGAATCACACCTTTCAGACGCACTCATCCGTAATCTGTTGGAACAGGTGCTCATACGATGTCGGCAGCTGGCCCCCGAGCATTCACTGGAAGCCATAGACAAACGGGTCAGGCGTGCGATGGACTATATCGCCCAGCATTTCGATCAAACCTTCTCCATCGATTTTCTCGCCGGTGAGATTGGGCTTTCCTCCGCACGACTTTCCACCCTTTTCAAACAGCAAACCGGTTCCACCATCATCCGCTGGCGAGACGAGCGACGCATGTCCAGAGCCTGCCAGCTGCTGGTGCAAACACCAGACGCCGTGAATAAAATTTCAGAAATAGTGGGCTACAGCGATCCGCTGTATTTTGCGCGCTGTTTTCGCCAGCACATGGGTTGTAGCCCTCGCGACTACCGAAAAAAAAGGCGCGGCCTTTGAAGCCGCGCCCTTTCTATTCCCCAGACCTTCAATTCAATCTATAGAGATGATTGTGGGCACCGCTGAAGCTCCATTATTCAGAGGCCCCTTGCAATTCAATCTATAGAGATGATTGAGTCTTACTAAAGTCAGGTTTACGCTTCTCCTGAAAGGCCTGCAGCGCCTCCTTGCACTCGGCTGAATCCAAACGCTCGCTGAACTCCAGAATCTCCCACTGAACACGATCCTCTACCTTGCCACTATCCGACTTCAGCAGTCGTTTAATTTGCCTGAGTGTCTGCGGCGGCTTTTCAGCGAGCTCTCTGGCGGATGCGATGGCTTTATCGGTAAGCTCCTCAGGTGCACAGACCCCGTTAATAATGCCCAGCTCTTTGGCCTCTGGTGCCTTAAAAGGGCGACCCGTCATCAGCAACTCTGAAGCGCGTGCAGCGCCCACCAATTTGGGCAACAGGTAGGTCGAACCGGCTTCCGGTAATAGCCCCAAATTAATAAATGGCAACTGAAAGCGAGTGCGATCGGTGGCGTACACCAGGTCGCAATGAAGCAACATGGTGGTAC
>Ga0209395_1003595_pt1 | contig 19007 bp, 15 predicted proteins | sample GOMGulsemesocosm_3_FD_184635 | JGI IMG/M metagenome (GOLD analysis project Ga0209395, IMG submission 184635) | Methane-oxidizing microbial communities from mesocosms in the Gulf of Mexico - GOM9D Gulf of Mexico (SPAdes) (version 2) | ecosystem: Environmental > Aquatic > Marine > Cold seeps... | reverse complement strand
AAAAGGTTCAAATAAACGGAAATGTAAGTAGTCAATACATATCAGCTTTGATGTTGATTGCTTCAAGTTTACCTAATGGTTTAAAAATTGAATTGATTGGGAAAATTACTTCTGTTCCATACATCAATATGACCTTGAGATTGTTACACGGACTTGGTATTGATGCTGATTTTACCGAAAATATTATTCGGGTAAAACCATTTGTTACAGCGGCTAATAAAACAATTGTTGTAGAATCTGATTGGAGTTCAGCTTCTTATTTTTATAGTTTGGTTGCTTTAAGTGAGATTGGTTCACAAGTAACTTTATCAGCTTATAAAAAAGACAGCCTGCAAGGAGATTCTTGTTTAGCCCAAGTTTACAAACATTTTGGTGTAGAAACTTCATTTGATCAACATACAATAACCATATCTAAAGTAAAAGAAACCACTACTTCTGTTTTGGTTTTAGATTTGAAAAATGCACCAGACATTGCACAAACAATTGCGGTTACAGCATTTGGTTTGCATGTGCCATGTGAGTTGTCAGGGTTGCATACGTTGAAAATTAAAGAAACTGATAGATTGGTTGCTTTAGAAAACGAACTGACCAAATTGGGAGCAGTTATTTCTATTACAGACGAAAGTTTAAATTTAGAGAGATCAACAAAAATTAATTCAAACATTAGTATAGAAACCTATCACGATCATAGAATGGCAATGGCATTTGCTCCATTGGCATTAAAAGTTCCGATAACAATCTTAGATGCCAATGTGGTTACAAAATCATTTAGAAATTTCTGGAATGATATGCAACAGATTGGTTTTCAAATTAGAGAAGAATAAATTAAATAGGCAAACACTTGACAACGCCTATCTCGATGTTGTATATTTGCCAGCATTCCAAGAAAATAAACATATGAAACGAACATGAATTTTTTTAATCAAAAAATATACTTAGGTGTATGATTAAAATAGATTTATGTGAGAGTGAGTGTAACGAGTGGTTACATGGGCTTTCAAATTTTAAATATTTTTTATCTTTTATAAAATTTAAAACACATGAAATTATCGCATTTTAATATTGAGTTGCCAGAAGAATTATTGGCAAAATATCCTGCAGAACATAGAGATGAATCTCGTTTAATGGTGTTGAATAGAAAAGAACAAACTATTGAACATAAGATGTTTAAAGACCTTATCAATTATTTTGATGAAGGCGATGTGATGGTCTTAAATAACACCAAAGTATTTCCGGCAAGAATGTATGGGAATAAGGAAAAAACGGGAGCAAGAATTGAAGTGTTTTTGTTGAGAGAATTAAATGCAGAAAACAGATTGTGGGATGTATTGGTAGATCCAGCTCGTAAGATTAGAATCGGAAACAAATTGTTTTTTGGAGAAGATGATAGTTTAGTAGCAGAGGTAATTGATAATACAACTTCTAGAGGTAGAACTTTACGTTTCTTATATGATGGTTCTTACGAAGAGTTTAGAGCTAAATTATTAGAGCTTGGACAGACTCCTTTGCCTAAAGAAATTGAAAGAGAAGTTGAAGCATCTGATAAAGAACGTTACCAAACGATTTATGCAAAAAATGAAGGTGCAGTTGCTGCTCCATCAGCAGGGCTACATTTCTCTAAGCACCTAATAAAACGTTTAGAAATTAAAGGTGTTGACTTTTCTGAAGTTACATTACATGTTGGTTTGGGTACTTTTGCTCCAGTAGAAGTAGAAGATTTATCGAAACACAAAATGGATTCTGAGAAAATTAATATTCCTAAAGAATCGTCAGAAAGAATTAACGATGCATTGAAAAATAAGAAAAGAATTTGTGCTGTTGGAACAACAACGATGCGTACAATTGAATCTTGTGTTTCTGCGAGTGGAATATTGAATGATTATGAAGGTTGGACAAATAAATTTATTTTCCCTCCGTACGAATTTAGTATTGCAAACTGTATGATTTCTAACTTTCATAAGTCAAAGTCTACTTTATTAATGCAAGTTGCTGCCTTTGGTGGTTACGATTTTGTAATGGAAGCTTATGAAGTAGCAATTAAAGAAAAATACAATTTTTCTTCTTACGGAGATGCGATGTTGATTATATAATATTTTAGTCTAATTTTATTAGAATACAAACCTCACAAGCTTGTGCTGAACTTGATTCCGTATACTTGTGAGGTTTTGTGTATTTTTGCAGTAGATATAATTCGTTTTACGCGAATTATATATGATAAATAAAGAGAGTATAGAAACTACAGATGAAATCAAAGAAAAAAGACATACGCGCATTAACCAAAGAAGAGCTTAGAGCGTTTTTTGTTAGCAATGGAGATAAAGCTTTTCGCGGAAACCAAGTGTACGAATGGTTGTGGGGTAAAACTGAACACTCTTTTGATGCAATGACAAACGTATCTTTGGCAACAAGAGAAATGTTGCGAGAAAACTTTGTAATCAACCATATTGAAGTTGATAATATTCAAAGAAGTAAAGACGGTACTGTAAAAAACGCAGTTCGTTTACATGATGGTTTGGTGGTTGAATCTGTTCTAATTCCTACAGACACTAGAACAACTGCTTGTGTTTCTAGCCAAGTTGGTTGTAGTTTAGATTGTCGTTTTTGTGCTACTTCGCGTTTAAAAAGAATGCGAAACTTAAATCCAGATGAGATTTATGATCAAGTAGCAGCCATAAATAAAGAGAGTTTATTGTATTACAACCACAAGCTTTCTAATGTTGTTTTTATGGGAATGGGAGAGCCACTGATGAATTATAATAATGTGATCAAATCTATAGAAAAAATCACTTCTTCTGAAGGATTAGGGATGTCTCCAAAGAGAATTACCGTTTCTACTTCAGGTGTTCCAAAAATCATCAGAAAAATGGCAGATGATGATGTGAAATTTAACTTAGCAGTATCTTTGCATTCTGCAATTGATGAGGTTAGAACATCTATCATGCCTTTTAATGCTACATTTCCACTAAAAGATTTAAAAGAATCGTTGGAGTATTGGTACGAAAAAACTGAAAGAAGAATTACCTATGAATATGTTGTTTGGGGTGGAATTAATGACCGAAAGGTAGACATTGAAGCACTGATCAAATTTTGCAGTTATGTGCCTTGTAAAGTAAATCTGATTGAGTACAACCCAATTGATGATGGAGAATTTCAACAAGCAAGCCCGCAAGCCATAAACAACTATATTTCTAATTTAGAAATGCACGGAATTGTCGTTAATGTTCGTAGATCTAGAGGTAAAGATATAGATGCTGCATGTGGTCAATTGGCCAATAAATCTTAATTTTTATCAAGAATAAAAAAATATAAAACCTACACTTTTATTTCTTACTTTTGATAACTTACGCAGAAATCTCAACTTTATTTGAGATGGCATTAGTCAATTTATGAAGCCTGTAGAGCAAATAAAACTTCCGATACAAAACGAAATGGAACTCTTTGAAGAGAAATTCAAAGATTCAATGCTTTCTAAAGTCCCCCTTTTAAACCGAATCACCTATTATATTGTTCGTAGAAAAGGAAAACAAATGCGTCCAATGTTTGTTTTTTTAGTCGCTAAAATGGTTTCTGATGGTGGTTTTGACGAGCGTACATATCGTGGAGCTTCTGTAGTTGAGTTGATTCATACTGCAACTTTGGTACATGATGATGTTGTAGATGATAGTAACAGGCGTAGAGGTTTCTTTTCTATAAATGCTTTATGGAAAAATAAAATCGCCGTATTAGTTGGTGATTTTTTATTGTCTAAAGGATTGTTGCTTTCTATTGATAATGAGGATTTTGATCTGCTAAAATTAATTTCTATTGCCGTTCGCGAAATGAGCGAGGGCGAATTACTACAGATAGAAAAAGCTAGAAAATTAGACATTACAGAAGAAATTTATTTTGAGATTATCCGCCAAAAAACGGCTACATTAATTGCTGCTTGTTGTGGAATTGGAGCTGCCTCTGTTGGAGCAAACCAAGATACGGTTCAGCAAATGCGAAAGTTTGGTGAATACATCGGAATTGCATTTCAGATTAAAGATGATTTATTCGATTACTCTGATGAGAAAATTGGGAAACCAACCGGAATTGATATCAAAGAGCAGAAAATGACGTTGCCATTAATTCATACATTGAATACCTGTTCTGACAAAGAGAAAAAATGGTTGATTAACTCTGTGAAAAAACACAATACCAATAAAAAAAGAGTAAAAGAGGTTATCACTTTTGTAAAAGAAAATGGAGGCATAGAATACACGACCAATAAGATGAATGATTATAAAAACAAAGCTCTGGCAATTTTAGAAAACTACCCAAGCTCTGCTTATAAAGATTCGTTACTTCAGATGATTGATTACGTGGTAGAACGTAAGATTTAAATTCAAATTGTTACATTTTTTCTGGTTACTCGTTTATATAATAAGTAAGCTAATAAGACAAAGTGTAAATCTGAATTAGATAGTTTCCAAGAGCAAAAATTCGTTAATGATTTGCGCTTTGTTGGTTTACTGAAAGACATGAAATATCTGTCTACAAATTACTTATTGTTTGTTTATTTACAACCAGTTTCAAAGCCAATTCCTTTTTTAACAGTTCAATATCGTTACAATTTATTTATTAGTTCGTTTAAAAGATAAGTAAACTAATAAAATCATTTTATGAATCAATTAATTGTAAACACAAAAAAACTCAATTTTTCTTATACCAAGACAAGAAAAGACATTGAGAATTTAGAACTTAAAGTTCCGAAAGGAAGTATTTATGGTTTTCTAGGGCCAAATGGTTCTGGAAAAAGTACCACCATTCGCTTATTGTTAGGACTCCTAAAAAAACAGTCAGGAACTGTTGCTCTTTTTGGAGAATCCTTTAGCAGTAAAACTCGACTGAAGAGTTTAACTAAAGTAGGAGCCTTGATAGAGAATCCATCTTTGTACGAACATCTAAACGCTGTAGATAATCTAAAAATTGCAGCGAATTATAGACAGAACATTCCTGCAGAAAGAATAGAAGAAGTGTTAGATATTGTGAAATTATCGCATGCCAAAAAGAAAAAGGTAAAAGCTTATTCTTTAGGGATGAAACAGCGTTTAGGTTTAGCAATTTCTTTGTTAAGTAGCCCTGAATTAATCATTTTAGACGAGCCAACAAATGGATTAGACCCTAAAGGGATCATAGAAATGAGAGAACTTATTAAAGAGTTGAATGAAAAATACGGAACAACGGTATTTATATCTAGCCATTTATTAAGTGAGATTGAAAAAACATGTACACATGTTGGAATCATTAGAAATGGGAAAATGCTATTTCAAGATACTGTAAAAGCATTAAAATCATCTAAGGGAGAAAAATTGATGATTGATATTGAAGTGGATAAATTTATTGAAGCCATGACAGTTTTAGAGAAGCTACAAAAAGAAAATACTTCTTTAGTAGATGATTTTTTACAAATTGAAGTAGAAAATAAAGAAGAAATTACAGTTGTAATTGATGCTTTAAGAGCTCAAAATGTAAAAGTATATCAAGTTTCTATCAAAAATAATTTAGAAGAATTGTTCTTATCTCTAACTGAAAATTAAAACTCATGACGGCAATATCATATTATCTATCAAATACAAAAAATGAAGTTATAAAATTGAAAGGAACTTTCGCTTTTTGGCTAACAATTATCAGTGCATTAATTATCCCATTATTGTTTTTTACTATTTATCTTGTGAAACATACAAAACTGATCCCAGCTTTAGGGGATAATCCGTGGGACAAGTTTATGGTCAATCAAGTTCAAAATGCTATTCCAGCTTTAGTACCAATGTTTATTGTGTTGATTACAAGTCTAATCATTCAAGTAGAACACAAATCACATGGAATAAAGCATTTGTTTTCATTGCCAATTCCTAAATGGAGTGTTTATTTCGGTAAATTATCTATCGTTATTTTCTCAATTATAACAACTTATATTTATTTCTTTTTAGCAATTCTGTTCTTCGGAATTTTGCTAGGAATGTTCCATTCAGATTTAGGTTTTTTAGACTTTCAACCTGATTATATGAAGTACATTAAAATGCTGACAATGTCACTTGTTGGTTCTTTAGGAATCGTAGGAATCCAATTCTGGATGAGTTTCAGATTTAAAAACTTTATTGTTTCATTAGCCATAGGTATGACTTTGGTAATTATTGGATTGATTGCTTCACAAGTGCCAGAATCAATTTACTTTCCATATTCTTACAGTGTTCTTTCAATTTCTCTAGGAGATAAAGTGCCATTAATTATGGGGTTCTCAAGTATCACAATATATAGTTTATCGTGTTTTGTAATTACCAGTATTTTAGGATATTTAGACATTAAACGATTAAATGTAAAATAGAAAAACGGTTTTTGATAATTAAAACTCCATTGAAATAGAAAAATTTCAATGGAGTTTTTTGTTGAATTTACCTCTCAAAATTATTGGTTCTTTTTAACGGATAAATGTAATAATTCGTCAACAAACCAACGAGTATTTGACAATCTAGGTACTTTATGTTGACCGCCTAATTTTTGTTTTTGTTTCAGCCATTCATAAAATAACCCTTGTTCTGCAATGTTAATTTTTGGCAATGCTAACGTCATATTATGATACCTTTTTGCCTCATAATCTGAGTTGATAGATTTTAATGCATTGTCTAGGAACTCTGTAAAGTATTCAATGTTTTGCGGAGCGTTTTTAAATTCGATAATCCATTCATGCCCACCACTTTTGTCATCAACCATAAAAATAGGAGCAACTGTGTAATCTGTAATTGTTGCATTTGTTTTTTTACAGGCTACTTTTAAAGCTTCTTCTGCATTTTCAATAATCAACTCTTCTCCAAATACATTGATAAAGTGTTTGGTTCTACCCGTAATTTTTATGCGATATGGATCTGTAGAGGTGAATTTCACAGTGTCTCCAACTAAATAACGCCATAAACCACCGTTCGTAGTAATTACAACTGCATAATTGACATCTCTTTCAACTTTAGATATAGGAATGGCTTGTGAGTTTTCTCCGTCGTAAACATCCATTGGAATAAATTCATAGAAGATTCCGTAATCCAACATTAATAACAATTCTTCAGAACCATTTCTATCCTGAATCCCAAAGAACCCTTCAGATGCATTGTAGGTTTCATAATATTTAAAGCCTTTTTTCGGAATCAATTTTTTGTATTGCTCTCTGTATGGATTAAAGTTTACACCTCCATGAAAATAGACTTCTAAATTTGGCCATACTTCTAAGATATTGTCTTTTCCTGTTTTTTCTAATACACGATTTAATAAAACTAACATCCAGCTTGGTACGCCAACTAGGCTGGTAATGTTTTCATTAACAGTTTCGTCAATAATGGCTTCCATTTTGGTTTCCCACTCACTCATTGAAGCGACTTCTAAGCTTGGTGCCGAACTGAAATCTGCCCAAAAAGGAAGGTTTTCTGTGATGATAGCAGATAAGTCTCCAAAATAAGAATTATTATCCTCGTAAATAGCGGTACTTCCCCCTAACTTTAAGCCTTTGCCAGTAAATAACTGAGTGTCTTCATTGTTGTTTATATATAAGCAAAGCATGTCTTTTCCTGCTTTCATATGACAATATTCAAGAGCTTCATCACTTACAGGAATAAATTTGCTTTTCGCATTTGTGGTTCCGCTAGATTTTGCAAACCATTTAATATCAGTAGGCCAAAATAGGTTCTGTTCTCCTTGTCTACAGCGTTCAATAAGTGGCTCTATACTTTCATATTTCTGAATAGGTACAACATTCGTAAAGTCTGTATAATCTCTTATAGAAGAAAAATGATGGACTTTACCAAACTCCGTATTCTTAGCCGTATTCAATAACTTAAACAACAACTCTTCTTGAACATCTAATGGGTATTTTAAAAACAACTCAATTTGATGTTTCCGTTTCTTTAAAAACCACGATATAATTGAATTTACTAAAGGGAATGACATTGATTTGTTGCTTGTTTAAATTATGATTGTAAAATTCTTAAAACTTGCATTTTTATAGTAAGTTTGTTTGCTAAGCATTCACAACGAGTTAAAAATACTAAATTCTTTTTTATGAAATATCAAGGAGTCTTAAAAAAAATGTCCACAGAAAATTTAGAGACCATTCAATACTATCTTGATATGGGCGCTGATTTCTTAAATATGAACCAGTTATTGGGTAAAACCATCGAAATGACTTTTGATAAGTATGAATGTTTAAATTGTCATTTAAATAAAGAAATTTATCGTCAGGGATTTTGTAAAAGTTGTTTTTTCGAAACTCCAAATGCTGGCGATTGGATTATGAGACCCGAATTGAGTAAAGCGCATTTAGGAATAGAAGATCGTGATTTAGACTACGAAAAGAGTGTGCAATTGAAACCGCATATTGTGTATTTAGCGAACTCGAGTAATGTAAAAGTTGGGGTAACAAGGAAGCAACAAGTACCAACACGTTGGATAGATCAAGGAGCACATGAAGCAATAGAAATTGTAGAAGTGCCCAATAGGTATTTGGCTGGAATTACAGAGGTTGCATTAAAAGCACATGTAGCTGATAAAACAAATTGGAGAAAAATGCTAAAAAATGATATTGAAGATGCGAGTTTGGAAGAATGGAAACAAAAACTAAAAGAATTTATTCCAGAGGAAGCAAAAGAATATTTTATAGATAATAATTCTGAAACACATTTAAATTTCCCTGTGAATACTTATCCTGAGAAGCCTAAAAGTTTGAATATTAAAAAAGAGAAAACGTATACAGGTAAGTTAGTCGGGATTAAAGGCCAATATTTAATTTTTGAAGATCAAACTGTGTTTAATGTGAGAGCAAACGAAGGTTTGGTGGTGAATATTAACACGCTGTAAATTGAAAAATCTATTGTAAATAAAATTGGGAGTTAGTTGTATTTTGTAGAAGTGCTATTCATGTCCCATATATTACTATTACATGTGTATAGATAATGGAAAAGTACGCGGTCTTATGATAAATTTAAGAACAAAGGTTTTGTAGATTTACGTTCTACAATATCTGTTTTTATAACAATTGTTTCTGCCGTTTTATCAGTTTCTTTGTTTTCTAATTTGTTGATCAAAAACTCAGCTGCTGTAGCTCCCATTTGTTCTCCGTGCTGACTAACGGTGGTCAATTTAGGACTTGAATGCCTTGCTAAAATTCCGTTTGAAAAAGCAATTACAGAAAAATCATCAGGGACTTTATGACCTTTTCTAATAGCAACCTTCATTGCCGCAATTGCAGAAGACTCGTCAGTAGCTATTACTGCATCGATGTCTAATTTATTAAAAAGAGGGGTTAATACGTTTTCGTATTCCTTATAATCATCTTCTTTAATATTGATGATGTAATCAGTATTAAGTGGGATGTTCTCTTTTTCTAACCCTTTTAAATATCCTTGATGCCTAAGTCTTCCAACATTTAAATGACTTAATGTAGATATAAAAGCAATCTTCTTATGTCCTGTTTTTGATAAATGTTGAACGGCAGTTATAGCACCATCAAAATCATTGGTGATAATTTTATCGCAGCTAATACTTTCTGCAACACGATCAAACATCACAATTGGTATACCGTCATTTATCGTGTTTTTAAAATGTGTATAATCATTTTGAACTTCAGTTTCTTCAGCCATTGATAAAATGAACCCATCAATACTTCCATTAGAAAGCATTTCTAAGGTTTCAACTTCTTTCTCTAATGACTCATTGGAAATACAAGAAATGATTTTGTAGCCTCTTTCATTAGCCACTTTTTCAACCCCTTTAAATACTTGTGCGAAAAAATAATCTAACATATTCGGAATGATAACTCCAATAGTTTTAGTCTTTCTGTTTTTTAAGCTTAACGCATTAAAATTTGGTTTGTAGTTCTTCTCTTTAGCATATTTTTGAATTTTTTCTTTAGTGCTTACACTAATTTCATAGCTGTCATTTAAAGCTTTTGATACAGTAGAAATTGATACGCCAAAATGATTGGCTATGTCTTTTATGGTAAGTTTTTTCATCTAAAAAAATTATACCACAAAGTACAAAAAATAGGTTAAACGGTATTTATGCTTTTAGGATTAAATTCCTTTTTAAAAAATAATTCCCAAATTAAAAACCCATAGACAACAATGTATTCTATTGTTACAAGTAGTAGGTTTTCTTTATAGATCTCATTTGTATATGCAGAATAACTCAAGATAACGACCATACTCCAAACAATCGGGAATTTATATTTTGTGAATACTGACAATAAGATTAAGGTTGCTAAATACCATGGATGCATTGTTGTGGTTGTGAAATAGTAAAAGGACAATCCAAATAATAAAGCGGTAAGTAGCTGCTTTGGACTTGCGTTTTTTCTAAAAAAAGTAATATACCCAACAAACAAAATGGTTAAAATAGGAATCACCTTTCCTATAATTGCTATTTCATTATAGCCTCTAAATAGATATCCTATTTCTCTGAAAACATAATAGAAACTAGCATTGAATTCGAAATTACGGAACCATAATCCAACAGAATAGGCATAGTTGTCAATAAGAGTTGGAGAATAGAATGGTAAAAAGAAAAGAAGCGTTGTAATTCCTGTAATTAGATAGAAACAAATTAGTTTTTTCAATCCATTAAAATAGGTGGTTTCTGGTTTTATAAACCACTGGTAAAATAATGGTAAGAATAGCAATGGGATTAATTTTACAGTAATAGAACAAGCAATTAATACAGCAGCCCAAACCCATTTGTTTTTAAAAAGTAAATAGATTGCCCAAACTAAGAAAAACAACATTACAGGTTCAAAATGCAAGTTTCCAGTTAATTCAATGATGATAAAAGGATTTAAAGCATATAAGAATATATGACGAATAGAAAGGTTCATTCTTTCTAAAATGCGTTTTCCAAAAAATATAATTCCGATATCGGCGAGTATAATTAACAAACGCATTACTACTACAGATCCAATAATACTATTGTTAGAAATTAAGGCTGTAAGGTAAAAACATAATTGATTTATTGGAGGGTAATTTGTGTAATGACTGCCATTCAATTCGCCCATACCAGAATACAACTCTTCCGCATGATTGACAGGGAATGAATGCAGTTTAATAAATGTTTCTGGTAAAGATAAATAGGGATTTAAACCTTCAAAAAGCATTCTTCCGTCCCAGATAAATCGATAAAAATCTTGAGATAAATTTGGTGTAGCAAATAAGAAAACCAATCTAAAAAGAATGGCTAAAATGAATAGCGTTTGAAAGTTGATTGATTGCTTTTTTAAGAAATAAAAATAAGTAAAGAATAAACTTATATAAATCAAAATAAACTGAACAAACTGTTCTCTTTCTAAATTATATCCAAAGAAAAGATAAAGTAAAACAGTTACCAAAGCTAGGAGAAAAGTGTTCTTATTTTCTTTGCTAATACCCATTAAGCTTTAGAGAATATTGATTTAAAAAACACATACCCAAAGCCTAGAAATAACATCAAGTGAAAAGGGAATAACCCAAAATCTCCACCTTCATTACCAACGATAAATGCGCTGTACATTCCAAATACAAAATACAAAGCTAAAAAACCTTCTATAATTACATGAATTGATGGCTTTTTACGAATGTATTTATTGTTCTCCCAAGTGTCTTTTAATGTTTTGATATTGAATTTAGGTGTTCTGATAAATTCACTTCTTTTGCCAAAATGACCTTCTAAAACAGCAATTGTATTGTGTAAAGAAAATCCCATGGCTATTGAGAAAAAGGTAAAGAACATTCCAATGTAACTAAAGAAGTTTTTAATACCGCCTCCATAAATATTTTTATACATGTGCCAATAGCAAATAAAGAAAATAATAGAGCTAATCACAAAGAAGCTCATCATATAAAAGTAATTTTTTAAATGCGCATATTCATTTTTGATGTACAACATGGGGATGCTTAATATACCAACAATTAGTATGTTTAAAAACATAGTGCTGTTTAATAAATGCAATAAACCATGTATTTTAGATTTGAAACTTAATTGCTTGTTAGTAACGACTCTTCTGGCCATTTTTTGAAAATTCTCTGCTCCACCTTTATTCCATCTAAACTGTTGTGATCTAGCAGCACTTATTATTACAGGAAGCTCAGCGGGAGTTTCTACATGTTCTAAATATTTAAATTTCCATTTCTTTAACTGCGCTCTGTAGCTTAAGTCTAAATCTTCTGTTAGCGTGTCTCCTTCCCAGTTTCCGGCATCATAAATACATTCTTTACGCCAAATCCCTGCGGTTCCATTAAAGTTGATAAAATGACCTTTACTGTTTCTACCAACCTGTTCTAAGGTGAAGTGCGCATCTAATGCAAATGCCTGAATTTTAGTTAACGTAGAATAGTTTCTGTTGATGTGTCCCCAGCGGGTTTGTACAACGCCAATTTCAGGGTTCTTAAAATAAGGAACAGTTTCATATAACCAGTTTTCTTTTGGTAAAAAATCAGCATCAAAAATTACAATAAATTCACCTTTAGCAACTTTTAGTCCTTCTTTTAAAGCTCCTGCTTTAAACCCGTGCCTATTAGTTCTTCTAATGTGTTTAATGTCAATTCCTGTGTTTTTTAGCGTTGCTATTTGTTTTGCTGTAGAAGTAACCGATTCATCCGTAGAGTCATCTAATACTTGAAATTCTAATTTATCTTTTGGGTACTTTAATTTTACAATGTTCGTTAGCAAACGTTCCATAACATACAGTTCATTATAGACTGGAAGCTGAATGGTAATGAAAGGGATTTCGTTTGGTTTGGTGAAATCAAATTTATCACAGGTGTCTTCTTTTTTTCGAGCACTTAAGTAGTTAAATAATAAGTTTAACTGCGCAATTGAGTACATGAAAATTAAGATCAATGCGATAGAGTAAATCGTTATGATAATGTATTCAACAATCATTATTTAAAACTATATTTAAAGATCCAACCTAAAATTTTAATACCAGCCATAATACTTCCTTTTACTGTTCCAGAAACTTTAGAAACACCAATCCTGTTTCTGTACTTCATCGGTATTTCTACATACGCAAACTTTTGTTTTAATGCTTTTAATTGCATTTCTATCGTCCACCCATAAGTTTTATCTTCCATATTAAGAGCCAATAATTTGTCATATTTTATTGCTCTAAAAGGTCCAAGATCGGTAAATTTAGCTCTAAAAAGAACACCCATTAAAAATGTTGCTAGCCAATTCCCAAAGATTTGTTGAGGTGTCATAGAACCCTGCTCTCGTAGTCGTTTTACTCTGGCTCCAATTACAAAATCGATGTTGTCATTTACAATTGGTGCAACGATTTCTGTTAATTGCTCTGGGTAATCAGAATAATCTCCATCTAAAAAAACAATGATATCTGGTTTTTTGGCTGGGTCGCTGAGAGAAATCGTCGAGATGTATTCCATGCCTTTTAAACAGGCATATCCGTATCCTTTTCTGTTTTCTTGTAAAACTGTAGCGCCTGCTTCCTTTGCATTCTTTTCTGTGTTGTCTGTAGAATTGTTGCTAATTACAATTACTTCATTTACAATAGAAGGAATGTCGTTGATAACATGTGCAATAGAATCTTGCTCGTTATACGCAGGAATGATAACTTTTATTTGTTGATCCATTTATTTTAAATCGGATAGATTATTTTCCTTTTTAAAGGATTTCAAATCTGTCCATTCTTTTATTTTTTGACCTTTGATATATTTTTCTGCTCGGATTAATTTTTGATGTTGGTATCGCAAACAATATCCATTTTTCTGATTATCTTTTAATTGACATTTGTGAGAAATTTCGCCAGATTCATTGTAAAATAACCACCAATTCATTTTGTTGCCATTTATATAATGGCCTTCTTCTGCTTTGCCTGAGTTTTTGTGGTAAAAATACCAATATTTTGTTGGCTTGTTTTGTTTATAGCGACCTTCTTTTTTTAAAATTTCATTTGGGTGATAAAACTTCCAATATCCTTCTTTTAATCCTTTTTTATAATAACCCTCAATTTTTTTATACTTATTTTTATGAAAAACAGTCCAGAAATCATTTTTTAAATTCAATTTATAACTTCCGATAGCCGCTAAGTTCCCATTGGTGTGATAGTATTTCCAAACTTTAGATTTTACGCCTTTTGTATAAAACCCTTCTTTAGATAACTGCTGGTTAGAATGGTAGAACTTCCAATACCCATTTTTAAAATTAAAAATATAACCTCCTTTGGAAACTTTGTCTCCATTTTTAGTGTAAACTTTCCAAAACTCTATTTTTTGATTTTGATGATATCTCCCCTGACTCTTTATTTGTTGATTTTCAAAGTATTCAAACCAATACCCTGTCTTTTTCCCTAATATATAATTGCCTTTTGTAGCAGTTGCTTTGTTCAGATGATAGGTAAACCAATATCCTGTTTTTAGAGTGTTAAGAATTCTTCCTTCAGATTTTAAATTCCCGTTTTTGTAATAGGTTTTATGATATATCTCTTGAGATGAAATTGAAAAAGAGACAAATAAGAAAAAGAGAACAAGTGCTTTGTAAAGCATTATTTATTGTTTACTAATTTCATTAAATCGACATCATTTCCTAATAAAACATCCGTTGGATTAATTCTTCCTTCTTCAGGTCCATTTTCTAATTTTAATACTCCTCGAGGACAAACTGCAGAACAAACTCCACATCCAACACAACTTGAGCGTATAATGTTCTCTCCTTTTTGAGCATACGCTCTCACGTCAATTCCTTGTTCACAATAGGTAGAGCAATTCCCGCAAGAAATACATTGTCCTCCATTTGTAGTAATTCTAAATCTCGATTTAAAACGTTGTATAAAACCTAAATATGCTGCTAAAGGGCAGCCAAAACGGCACCAAACTCTGTTCCCAAAAATTGGATAAAAACCTGTTCCAATGACCCCTGCAAAGACAGCTCCAATTAGAAAGCCATAAATGTCTTGAATTGTTTGTGTTTTAATACCTATAACTTCGTTTGCTCCTGAAAAGAACGTGTATAATGCAAAGCCCGTCATGACTAAAACAAAAATAAGGACAGTGTGAATTATAATACGTTCAAATCTCCAAGAAAGCAATGTTTTACTAGAGTTTTGTCTGTATGGATCTCCTAACGTTTCAGCCAATCCACCACAGCCACAAACCCAAGAACAGTACCATCTTTTTCCAAAGAAATACACCATTACTGGTACAACTATGATTGTTAAAATAACTCCCCAAACTAAAATAAATAAACCAAAACCACCGCTAGATAGCAATTCGTCTAAATTCCATTTAAAGAAAAAATCATAATCTAAAGGAAACGCATTTTTAAAATCGTACCAAGGTTTTTCGAAACGAACTAAAATCTCTGGAATCAAAAAAGCAAATACCACTTGAAAAAATAAAACGGACGTTGTTCTTAAAATTTGATATTTATTATGACGGTATTTGATATACATTCTGACGGCCATAACAGTCATAACTGTACAGTATAAGAAACCATATAGAAACCATTGAGAGGCTTCGCCTCCACTTAAGTTTTTGCTAATTGGATCAACCAAATACACCCAGTTTACAATAAGATCTGGATAAAAATATAGTAGTATGTAAAAAGTAACTAAGAAGATAAAAGTGAACCAACCAATCCAGCCACGATTTGTAGCCGCGTTTAGAAAGATTCCATTATTTTTTATTCCCGGTTTTCCTAATAGAACAACATCAGGGATTATAAATAGTAATGCACCTAAAATAGCCAAGCCAAATGTTAAAAACCACATAAATACTGGGCTGTCGGCAGGAAGTCCGTTGCCTGCTTTTTTAGCAAGTGTAAAACTTAAACTGTGTAATTTCCCATAGATTTTGTATTGATATTGTTGGCCTTTTTTATCCCAGTTTTTTTCTGCATCATATTTAGCAATTAATGCATCGTAATGATTATTAGAAACCTGATATGCATTTATAACACGGCTTGAAAAAGCGAAAATATTTAAATCTTCGTTGGTAACAATAGCTTTAGAAAGTTCGCCTTTTATAATTTCACTTTTATATCCTTTTTCTTGAACAAAAGTATCTAATTCAGCTTGTGTTAAACTGAAAGAACCTGTAAAAATGGTTCCTATGAAAATGGCTATCCCTAATAAAAAAACGACTAGACCTGTTTGTTTTACTGCTTTCATATTATTATGCTTTGCTAAAAATTCGTTTCCAGCTTTTCTTTTTAAGTTGTATGTTGGTATTGTTTTCATTGTTGAACTTGGCAATGATTTCTGGTTCGTACAATTTGTAAAATTCAGGATCAAAATTGGCATCTGCTAAATGTTCTAAGACATAATCTACAGATTGTTTTTCATTTAAAATACGATCAAAAAACTCATGTCGCATTCTAATTCCGAAATTATTAATTCCAATAAATTCTCGGGTTGTTTTATCATAATTGATATGGATACATTTATTACCATCTGCATGTTCCCAATAAAAACGAGCTTCGTTTTCTTTAGTTTGCGCCCAAACCCAACCATAGGTTTGGTATTCTATATCTATAAATTTGGCTGAGTTAAACCAATGCCCAGGTTTGTATTCAATTTTATTTTTACAAATAGTTTGTGCAACAGTTTCTCCCATCATTCTACCAGTATACCAAACAGCTTCAATGGGTCTACGTTGATCTATAGCTTCATGTTGCTCTGCACAATCTCCAATGGCGTAAATATCTTTTAAGTTTGTTTCTAAAAATCGATTTACTTTAACTCCTCTTCCTATTTCTATTCCAGATGCTCTTAAGAAATCAATATTTGGAGAAACTCCAGCAGTCAATCCAACAACATCACAGGTAATTTCTTCGCCAGTTTCTAGTATTACAATACTTTTTACTTTGCCGTTTTTATCCTCTTTTATCTCCTTTAGGTTAACACCTAAACGTAAATCAATACCGCTACTAATAATTTCTCTATTAATCATAGCAGATTCACCTTTAGGTAAAACACCATTCCAAAAACTATCTTCTCTTACTAAAAAAGTAACAGGAATATGACGTGAATGCAACATTTCTGCTAATTCAATACCAATCAATCCTCCGCCAACAATTACTGCACGCTTACATACGGTATTATTATGAGCATATTTTTCAAGTTTTTCTAAATCTTGTTTGTGATACATGCCCATAACTCCATCTAGATCTTGCCCAGGCCAACCAAACTTATTCGGTTTACTTCCTGTTGCAATTATCAATTTGTCGTAGCTTAGTTTTTCACCGTTACTAAATTCAATTTCATTTGAGTTTGAAGTCACTTTTGATACAAATCTTTTTTTAAGATTGATTCTGTTTTTTTTCCAAAACCAAGGTTCATAGGGCTGAGTATGCTCAAACTTCATATGCCCCATATAAACATACATTAAAGCAGTTCTCGAGAAAAAATAATCGGTTTCTGCTGAAATAATGGTAATTTTTTTGTCTGAGTTTTTTCTGATATGTCTGGCTGCTGTAACTCCAGAAATTCCATTTCCTATAATAACAATGTGTTCCATAATTAGTTTGTTGGCTATTCTGTCGAAAGGGAAGTTACAAACTTAATAGCGGAATTTAATTTAGAACGATTACAGATAGCGGGGAGGGATTTTAGTTTGTAAGTACTTTGTCATTTCTTACGACTGATGGCATAATTAAAGTGATAACCACCAAAAATTTAAAAAATGAATTCAAAAAAAATATTATTATTTATTGTGTTTGCAATTTTTTCTGCAAAAGGTTTTGCACAGGATAATTTTGAAGTAAAGAGTAACATTCAATCTTACACCCCTTCAAAATTATTGAAAAAAGGAGAATGGGATGTGAAATGGTTTAATAACCTATATACAGAAACTAAATTTGCTGATGGAAACGGAAATAGTAAATCTAAAGCAAGAGAAAATTATTTTACGACATCTTTAGATATATTTACTGGGGTATCTGAAAATAGTAGGTTAAATGTTGGATTGTTATTTGAATATAGATCTAACACAATTGGAGGAAGAGATGCGCTATCTGTTTTTAGTTTAGATAATTCTAATTCTGGTAGAAAAGGATTGTCTTCGTTTGCGCCAGCTATAAAATTTCAACCATTTAAGAAAGTGAGTAATTTTTCTATTCAAACAGCATTTCATATTCCGATTATTAGTGATGAGTCAGATAGCAATGGTGTATTTTTAGATCAAACTGCCTATACTTTTCAAAATAGATTTTTTTACGATTATACGTTTCCAAGTAATAAATGGCAATTGTTTACAGAATTAAACACTGAGTATAATTTTGGTGACGATAAAAGTTTTGCTAATAAAACCTTTGTTTTTGCGCCAGGATTATTCATGAGTTATTTTCCATCCGATAAATCTACAATCTTAGGTTTCGTTCAGCATTCTCAGAGATTTGGAGATTTTAAACAAGATTACACCGCTTTAGGTTTTGGAGGGAAATATCAGTTGACCAAAAAGATGAACTTAGAAGTTTTGTATAGCAAATTTGTAAGAGGAGAATCTACAGGTTTGGGGCAGAGTTTTAACCTTGGGTTAAGATATTTGTTGACAAAATAAGAGTAACTTAGGAACCTTATGAAGATACACAAGATTCTTATTATCACAGCAATTACATTCCATTCATCTTTTGTGCATAGTCAAAAGATGAATGGAATTAGTTTTGTTGCGTCTAATGATGCAATAAATACTAAACATGTAGAGCCAGTATTAAATGTTAATGGAAATTATGTGGCGTTAATGCCATTTGGTTTTATAAAAGAACTTAAATCGCCAAAAGTTCAATACAATTCTAAAAGGCAGTGGTTTGGAGAAACCAAAAAAGGATTGGCACATTATGCAAAAGAGTTTCAAAAAAGAAATGTAAAAATAATGGTAAAACCTCAAATTTGGGTTTGGAAAGGAGAATATACTGGTTATATAGAAATGAACACAGAAGAGAATTGGAAAACTCTTGAAAAAACGTATGAAAAGTTTATACTAGATTATGCCTCAATTGCAAAAAAAATAAGTGCAGACGTTTTG
>Ga0209395_1003593_pt1 | contig 19013 bp, 16 predicted proteins | sample GOMGulsemesocosm_3_FD_184635 | JGI IMG/M metagenome (GOLD analysis project Ga0209395, IMG submission 184635) | Methane-oxidizing microbial communities from mesocosms in the Gulf of Mexico - GOM9D Gulf of Mexico (SPAdes) (version 2) | ecosystem: Environmental > Aquatic > Marine > Cold seeps... | reverse complement strand
AGCATGCACTTCATATTAGTTGGGTATAAATCTACTATTTGGACATATTTGTAAAATTGGAAAGCTAAGTGTTCAAGTGAGCTAACTGCTCAGTAGTGAATTGGTATAGAGAACCTAGATCGGTAACTACTCCCTCGTGCATTTCGGATAATACTGTCATACGTTTATAGTCTTCTCGCATACGCTCTTTTTTATCTAAAGCTTTGCGCGCATCAAGTATGGCTAAATCTTTAATCTCATCATAAAGGCCAAAAATAGCAGGAAACTGTACTGGTAGTCCCGTTACAGTTTTTAACGATGACAGTAGTACTGATAAGCGCCAACAGCCTTCATCAAAGTCACACTGCTCTTGCTGCATTGCTCTCGTGATCAGCAATACACTATCAAAGACTTTCTTATCGTGATTATTTAAAGCTTGTTGCTGTGCTAATTGAGCCTGCTGTTGCTGCTCTTTTTGCTGCGCCACCTGTTTTAATAACTTACCCGCATAAAACGCTAATGCCAGCACAATAACAATGCCAAGCAACAAAGCATAAAGCCAAAGGTCACTCATTAACGTTACTCTTTATCTTCAAAATCTGAAAGGTTATTGTTGTCTAACTTATCCCACAGATCATCTTCACTGTCATTAGCATTAATTTCATCACTAATGTCTTCATCTTCATCAAGACCTAATTCAGCTGATAATGCCTGATGTCGTTCCATCATGTCATTATAGTAATTAACTTCTTCTTCAGTTAAGGCAATATCATCTTCTTCCTTAGCTAAGATGCTTTGTAACCTATCATCTTGCTCTATGGCATCTAATTCCTGCTCTGGTGACATACCTGACAGTAAGGTAGAGGATAATTCAGTAACTTCAGGTTCAACAATGCGAACTCCTGCAATAGCAGCTGATTTAGAAGTATCTTGTTTTACTTTGTCTTGTTTAGACTTTTCCGCTTTGGCAACAATTTTACCTAAAGCTATCGGGGTTTTATTACCAAGACGAGGGTCTTTTTTTGCCCCTTGTTGATGGTTGCCCTTTTTTTCTTGCAAAGCTTCTTTTTGACGGTTACCCGCTACCTTACCCGTAGTTTTACGGATACGCTTTTCAACTTTTTCTAATTCCTGCTTACTTAACTTAGGCTTAGCTGTAGGAGCTCCACCTGGTTTTCTAGATTTTTTTGAACGTGACATAGATACAGTTACTTTTACCAATAATAATGTGGACTATTTTACGTTATTCACAGCTTAAAAACCTTAAAAAGCAGAAAAAAGACACAAAAAAAGCGCCAATCGACGCTTTTTATTATTATGAAAAGTACTTATGCTCTAATATTAATATTTGGGTGGGTATTGATTTCTCCACCTTTTGAGATAGTAGCAATATTTTCATTACACGTAAGAATTGCCACACGTGTATGGTGATAGTCTCGAATAAAGTTAAGCTTATAGCCAAATTGCGTTAAGCTGCTAGCAGCAAATTTTTGCGCCAATGTTAGATTTTCCCAAAGTTCATCAGTATGCTCCGACGTTTCTTGTCTCCGCTCTAATAATTCTTCTCTTAGCATTGCTACAGCCATAACTTCCCCCAACCCCATCAAAATATGATTTGTTTAAATTATTTTTATTATTGATATCATTTTTCTGCACAAAACTTAACCTACTTTGCATGCGACATCAATAGCGATTACACTAGCAACCATGAATTAATTGGCGTGTAGACAAATAGTCTTTGAAATATAAGGTAAAAATATGACTCAGGTTTTGGATGAATTATCAGCGTTATTAAAGTTAGAAGTGATTGAGCAGGGAATTTATCGAGGTCAAAGTCAAGATTTAGGCTATAGAGCACTCTTTGGCGGCCAAGTTATGGGCCAAGCCCTCTCAGCCGCTCAAGAGACTATTGCCGAGGACCGCTTTGTGCATTCACTGCACTCCTATTTTTTACGCGCAGGTGATGCCAGTTTACCCGTTGTTTATGAGGTCGAAGTAATTAGAGATGGTGCTAGTTTTAGCACTCGTCGAGTACAAGCAGTCCAAAACGGCAAGGCTATTTTTTATATGACAGCCTCTTTTCAACATACTGAGCAAGGCTTTGACCATCAAGATACTATGCCGGATGTAGTAGCACCTGAAGAACTGCCATCATATACCGACTATATTAAAGCCAATCAACAGCATTTGCCTGAAGCACTGCGTGAAAAATTCTTATCTGAAAAACCAATAGATATTCGCCCAGTCCAGCAATATAACTGGTTAAAACCGACACCAACTAATTCAGCAAGCCAAATGTGGATTAAAGCCAATGGTGAATTACCTGATGATTTGGGCATTCATACCTATATGCTGGCGTACACTTCAGACTTTCACTTTTTGCCAACCGCACTATTACCTCATGGTGCTAGCCATTGGCAGCCAAACTTTCAAATAGCGACCATAGACCATGCTATGTGGTTTCATCGCCCTTTCCGCTTCGATGACTGGTTACTTTATTGTATGGATAGCCCTTCAGCGAGTAATGGTAGAGGTTTGGTGCGAGGACAAATATACAACCGCCAAGGACAATTAGTCGCTTCAACAATGCAAGAGGGTGTCATTAGACAAAGGTAGGCTGTACTTAGCTATACCTCTGTTATGAGACTAGTTAGAGGACAGATATACAGCTACATAACTATCAAGGACAGTTAGTTGCTTCCACCATGCAAGAAGGTGTCATTAGACAAAGGTAGCTTGAACTAAGGTAAGCAAAGCTAACAATGCTTACATAATTTAAGTTCTCATCAGAAACCAATCGCTACCAGAGACTACCCAAGGGTAGCCTCGTAATTATGAATCGCGCTTTTTAGCTTCTAATGCTCGGCGTTTTTCTATTGCTATCGGAGTGATACGATCTTTGAGTGCAGGCTCTAATCCCAGCATAAAATATACTTCAGCCATTAAAAATAACGGCCCTATCAGAAACTGGCTTAAATCATCAACAAAAGCCGGTTTTGCTTTCTCATAATGATGACCTAAAAATTGAATAGCCCAACCAATAACAAATAAGCCAATACCGATATAAAGCACCCCGTCAGTATCACTCAATAACTGTGCTGCAAACAGGTTCACTAAAATGTAGATCAACATGCCTAAAGCGAGTAGGCGATGTAATACCAAGTAATAAAGTGCCACACCAGCAAAAATAATCATCGCTAAAGTAAAGTTCACAGTGAGCGCTGTCCCAATAAAGTCATCCATCGCTAGCTCAAATGATATGGTACTTAGCATCAAAGTTACGGCAAATACTATTAAGGGAACACCTATAAAGTGTGTTTGAATATTTTTCTTATTTAAGTGCACACTTTTATATCGTGCTAATTGCTCATCAATTGATTTCATTATCTTAACCTTTCTTATTATTATATTAGGTGTTTTTTTGCCAATCATGACCACTAGGATGTTGAAATATACGTAAACCAAACTGTGGTGCTATAGCAAAAAGATGATCAAAAATATCAGCTTGAATCGCTTCATACTCTACCCAATTGGTGGTATTAGCAAAACAGTAAACTTCCAGCGGCAAACCTGTTTGTGTCGCGGTAAGCTGTCTTACCATACAAGTTAGATCATCACGAACAAAGCTATTTTGTTGTAAGTATTGAGTGATATAAGCGCGAAAAGTTCCGATATTGGTCAATTGTCGACTGTTCATCGCGGCTAGTGATTGTGAATTTTCTTCATTGCTCTCAATCTGCTGATCTAGCCCAAGCTCTTGCTTTTTGTCAGTAAGGTAATTTTGTAATAAATGCGCATCAGTGAGCTGACTTATTTTTTCTGAGCTGTAAAAATCAATACTGCCAATATCAATTATAATAGTGCGCTTAATTCGACGTGCACCTGTGTGATACATGTTTCGCCAGTTTTTGAACGAGTCGTCGATTAAAGCATAAGTAGGCACTGTGGTAATAGTTTTATCAAAATTTTCAATTTTTACGGTATTTAACCCAATTTCAATAACATCGCCATCAGCACCATATTTTGGCAGTTCAATCCAATCACCAGCCACTACCATTCGGTTAGCAGAGATTTGAATACTCGCAACTAAACCTTTAATAGTATCTTGAAAAACTAACAATAAAACAGCAGTTAAGGCACCTAAACCGCTGAGTAAATAAACGGGTGAACGATCGATAATCAGTGAAATAATAACGATGCTCGTTACTAAATACAGTACTAATTTAATTATTTGGATGATGGCATTTAACGGTACAAAACGTTGTTTTGCACTTTCACGATATATGCTTCTACTGACATTCAAAACAGCGCTGATGCTGCGAGATATCTGAAACGTAAGTAAGATTTTACTTAATAAAATAAGCACTGAACTCGCTGAGCTAGTGCTCTCTAAAATGAGAGGCGTTAAAAAGAGGATCAATACTAACGGCAAGAGTAAGGTCATCCGAGTAAGCACATTGTGCTCAATCAGTGCGTCATCCCAGGTATTTTTGCTGTTAATTATTAGTTTATGTACCAGGGTTAAAATTTGGTGCTTAGCCAGATAAAAGCTAACACACGCAATCAGTAAGATGAGGCCAATGCCTACCGCAACAGAACTACTAGCAAGATACTGGGAGCTAACGCCCTGCTCGCTTAACCAAAGACTTATTAGCTCATTCATACACTTCCCTTATAATATGCTCAGTGGTGTATTTGCCTTGTATTTGATGTGTTTTTTAAGCTTTCACTCATACCTGGCTATTCTGTTTCATTTTTTCGAGGCGGGCATCTTTTTCATGCCAAAATTTCGTTAGCCACTTTTGAAAAACGATTCTATCATTGCGATCAGAAAAATTAATATGCCCTAATTCTTCAGCAATATCCATGGTATGCACTTCAATATGCACATTATCTACTTGCCCGTAAACAAAATCACTAAAGTTAGGAATGCCCTCTGGATAATAAATGGTAACATCAACAATCTTAGTTAAATGTTCACCCATAGCATCTAAAACAAATGAAATACCGCCAGATTTAGGTTTTAATAAATGCTGGAAAGGAGAGTTTTGTTTCTGATGTTTTTTCTCGGTAAAGCGCGTACCTTCAATAAAGTTCATCACACTAACTGGCTTATGCTTAAATTTAGCACAGGCTTTTTTAGTCGTTTCTAAATCTTTTCCGCGTAGATGAGGGTTTTTCTTAAGAAATGCCTGGCTATAACGCTTCATAAAAGGAAAATCGAGCGCCCACCAAGCTAAACCTAAAAGAGGTACATAGATAAGCTCTTTTTTCAGGAAAAACTTTAAAAAAGGAATGTTGCCGTGCAAAGCACGTTGTAATACCACAATATCAACCCAGCTTTGGTGGTTTGCTAACACCAAATACCAGTCATCTATTTTAAGCTCTTCTAACCCTGTGACAATAATATTCGTGTTAGTAAATAGTTTTTGAATCAGACTATTAGTGGCAACCCAATTACTTGCCATTAAATCGAGTAAATAACTAAATATTTTCTTAGATAAGTTCAGTGGAATTAAAGCTTTAAATAGGGAGAACACTAATATAGGTATAAGCCAAAACATCGTATTAAGGATATAAAGCGAGAAGGATATAAAACCAATCAATTTAGCAGGTAAAAAATTTAGCATAACTTGATAATAACTATTGATAATAGAGAAGTGACTCGGATAGCGTTATTTAATCATGATTTAAGTGATAATTATATTTTTTTATTACTCTCCTCCTAAAGCAATTCATATCAATATAACGATCTCAGTGGAAAAATAGTACGCATGAAAAGTGATCGTTTTTTTTTTATCGCCGACAATTATGGCTCATTTTATTAAAATAAGGGGATAAAACAGGGCTTTGCCTACACATACTTTATTAAGCGAATGAAAACATACTTTTGACTCTAAGTTATTCAGAATAATTATCTTTATTAATTGAGATTGCACTCAGTTTCTTGCATACTAAAATCAGTATCAGAAAGGAGAAAAAATGAACTTCAACAGAGCTGTAATCAAAGTAGGTAGTGCTTTAGTGGCACCAACTCGCGATGGTTGTAGTGGCCAATATACCTTAGCAATTGCACAATTTATTACTAAATGCCAACAGCAAGGCAAAGAAATAATCTTAGTTTCCTCAGGCGGTGTCGCTGCTGGACGCACACTCATTCAACATGGTTCTCCAAAGCTCTCCGTAAGCACAAAAAAAGCCATGGCCAGTGTCGGTCAAATGCAAATGATGGCCAATTGGCAACGCTTTTTTGATAGCCCTTGTAGTCAAATATTAATTACCCAAGACGATTTAGCTGACAGACAACGTTTTATCAGCATTCAAGAAACCATAAAGATTCAATTAGCTAATGGTATTATCCCAATCGTTAATGAAAATGATACCGTCACCACCAAAGATCTGACTATTGGGGATAATGATAATCTAGCCGCTTTAGTAGCCCAAGTTTGTGATGCCGATAGCTTGTTTATTTTAAGTGATATCGATGGTGTATTTACCAAGGATCCAAAAGTAAATGACGATGCTGTATTAATCCCCAATATTGATGAAATAACTGATGATATCTACGCCATGGCAGGCACGAGTCGCAATCATTTAGCGACAGGGGGCATGAAAACCAAAATTCAAGCCGCGGAGAAAGCCGTTGAACACGGCATTAATACCTATATTATCAATGGTACCAAAAGTGAAGTTTTCAGCTCTCTATTGGCACATATTAATCCAGGAACTCGTTTTTCCGCCGTTAAAGAGACTATTACTGCTAAAAAACACTGGTTAAAACACACATTAAAAAGCCGAGGTAAGATAGTATTGGACCCTGGTGCAGTTAATGCTGTGGTAAACAAGGGCGCTTCATTATTACCTTCCGGTATAAAATCAATTATGAACAAGTTTAAAGCGGGTGATGCAATAGAGCTTATTGATGCTCAAAGTAATACCGTAATTGCTAAAGGCATTTGCTTATATAGTCATCAAGATTTAAAACGAATTATGGGTAAGCATAGTAATGAAATTACTCAAGTATTAGGACATGAAAAAGGTGATGTGGTTGTTCACCGAGATGAAATGGTTATCTTTAAATAGTCCCTAACCAGCGTTAAATTAGTCTATAAGCCAAGTTCCTCCTATAGTAACTTAAACAATTTTCGAAAAGAGTAGTAAGATGACAGATTTTAATATCGCCACAATGGCAATTAATGCCAAAAAGGCCAGCCGAGTTGCTGCACAACTTAACAGCGGTGAAAAAAACGCCCTATTAAACGCCATTGCGAATGCTATTGAAGAAAATAGCGATATTATTATTAACGAAAATAGTAAAGATATTGCCGCTGGTCGCGAGAAAGGCTTATCGCAAGCCATGCTTGATAGATTACTGCTGACCGAGAACGCAATTAAAGATATTAGTTCTGCTATCCGTGAAATAGTGGCTTTAACCGATCCTGTCGGTGATGTTGATAAACTTTCCTTACGCCCCAACGGCATCCAAGTGGGTAAAATGCGTATTCCACTTGGTGTCATAGCCATGATTTATGAAGCACGACCGAATGTTACCGCTGAAGCAGCAGCATTATGTATTAAATCAGGTAATGCGGTAATTTTACGTGGTGGCTCCGAAGCTATTCATTCAAACCTAGCTATTGCCGACTGCCTTCATCGGGTATTAACAGAACATGATATTGATGAGAGTATTGTCAGTGTTATTCCTGATACTAGCCGTACTGTTATTGAAGAACTACTAAAACAAAGCGATACCATTGACTTAGTGATCCCACGTGGTGGCGAAGGGCTAATTCGCTATGTTAGCGAAAATAGCCGCATTCCAGTCATTCAGCATTACAAAGGTGTTTGTCATTTGTATATCGATAAGTACGCTGATTTAAACAAGGCGGTCAATATTCTAGTAAATGGTAAAACCCAGAAGCCTAGTGCCTGTAATGCCTTTGAAACGGTATTAGTACATGATGATATCAGTGCAAAATTTTTACCACTAGCAGCAAAAGCACTTGCAGATGCTGCACAAGTGACAATTCATGCTTGTGAACAGAGTATTGCTCACTTTTCTCAGGCAGAATTAGCCACATATGCGGATTATCAAGCGGAGTACTTGGCGCAAGAAATTGCCGTTAAAGTAGTAGATAATTTTGATGAGGCTATTGAGCATATCAATGAATTTACCTCAGATCATACCGAAGTTATTGTCAGCCAAGATATTTCGCGTAGCCAAGCCTTTATCCGTAAAATAAACTCTTCGGTAGTAATGGTTAATGCCTCATCACGTTTCTCAGACGGTAACCAATTAGGTTTAGGCTCAGAAATAGGTATATCAACCAGTAAGCTGCATGCTTATGGCCCAATGGGGCTAGAAGCATTAACTACAGAGAAGTTTGTCGTCTTTGGTGATGGGCAAGTGCGAAGTTAGCTAGAATTTCCTGGGACAACCTACACGGTAGTAGCTGTCCCTAAATGCTTTGATAACCATTAAATTATTATAGAGTGCCAATGAAAGACTGGTTTAATGTCTACGACGAGCGTTAGGCTTTTGCTTTACCACACCTAGTGCCAAGCGATCCGCCCATTCTCCCTGATGTTGACGCTCGCATGCTTCTTCACTATCAAAACGAACACATTGATTGATGTTTTTAACTACCACACCAATTTTTAATAACTGTTTTTGAATAGTCATACGCAATAGCTCATCTTGTTGCTGTACTTTCATCATTTCAACTTCTTCATCAGTATTAAACACACAGGTGATGACTAAAGTCGCAGGAAAGTTCGTATAATTTACTCTATGAGTTAGCCAAACAAACCCCGCTATCTCATGTAAAGAAGACTCACAGGCAATGGTTAATGCTTTACAAACATTGTTATCAATCTTTTGATTTGTTTTACTTAATTTCATTGTCTATTGCTGCAGTTGTTTTTTTGCTATTTTAACTGACAACTACTTGTGAATCACTGATTAACTGAGTATGCTACGCGACCTTTTTCTTCTCGGCATTCATAGGCCCTTTTGCAGGTATAAAAATGATAGGTTTCGATTACGGCACATCTAACTGTGGTGTCGCCACCATGGAAAATGGTCAACCGAAAATTACGCCATTATTAGGTAATGAATCATTTATTGCCTCAAATCTATACGCACCTAGTCGCGATGTTATTGCTAATTGGCTTGTTCAACAACTACCTGAAAATCAGCAAGAAAAATATCTTGTTGATCGTAAACTTCAGCTACAAAAAGGCCAAGCTGCGCTACGCGAGCTAAAATTTGATGGCATTTCTAGTGAATTACTTTTTGGTAAGACAGCCTTAGAGCAGTACCTTGAAGACCCTGAAGAAGGCTATTACATCAAGTCTCCTAAGTCTTTCCTCGGTGCTAGTGGCTTAGCTGCAACACAAATTCAATTTTTTGAAGATATCGTTGCTTGCATGATGAGTAATGTAAAAAAGCTGACCGAACAAAGCCTACAAAGAGAAGTCAGTCAAACCGTAATAGGCCGCCCTATTAATTTTCAGGGTTTGCATGGTGAAGAAAGCAACCGACAAGCGATCGCTGTTTTAACCAATGCAGCAAAACGTGTTGGCTTTAAAGATGTTGAATTTCAATATGAGCCGGTCGCTGCAGGATTTGAATTTGAAGCTTCATTAACCAAAGAAACTCGTGTACTTGTGGTCGATATTGGCGGCGGTACCAGTGATTGCTCTATGCTTTTAATGAGTCCAAATTATAGTAATAGCGATAACCGCAACGATCATTTGCTAGCTCATACCGGTGTACGTGTAGCAGGGAACGACTTCGATATTCAGTTGGCCTTGCAAGGTATTATGCCAAGCTTAGGTATGAATAGCCTATTAAAAACAGGCAAACCTATGCCGACCGCAAGTTTTAGGCAAGCATTAGCAATTAATAATATTAACGAGCAAACTGAGTTCTATAGTGCTAAGAATCGCCGAGACCTAGATCTATTAAGTCGTGATGCCAAAGAGACTGAACTTGTTTCGCGCTTGATAACGGTTCACGATCATAAACTAAGTTATCAACTGGTTAACTGTGCCGAACAGGCTAAAATAGGCCTATCAACTCATGATGAACAAGTCATAGCGCTTGATGATATTCATGATGACTTAGCGGTAACCGTTTCTCGTAATACTTTAAAACAAGCAAATATGCGCACACTAGAGCAAATTGCACAGTTGATGAAAAATGCTGTTGCAGAGGCACAATGTCAACCTGAAGTTATTTTTGTAACTGGCGGCACGGCAAAATCACCTGTATTGAGTGAATTTTTGCAACAACAAATGCCAGGTATACCTGTTGTTGTTGGTGATCATTTTGGTAGTGTTACTGCGGGGTTAGCTCGCTGGGCAGAAAAAATATATCAATAAATCGTGTGCTGTTTGCTCTATACTTTACGAATTGATATTTCATTTATCATAATTAGAGATTTTATTAAGGAATAATGAATTTGTACTTTTTTGCTCGCGCTGTCTTAGTAATAATGCTTATAAGTACCATTACTCATGCAAATGAAATTGAACAAGTTCGTTATATCGATTCAAAAGACTTCCCCGATCCTAAGCAAAGTTATTTCATAGATTTATTAAAGCTCACCCTTGAAGCGAGCAAAGACCAGTATGGTGATTACCAATTACAGCCAGTTACTATTGAGATGGCACAAGCTAGAACCTCTGTCATGTTACAGCGCAACGAATACATTGACTTAACATGGCGGATGACCTCTCAACAATTAGAGCAAGAACTGCAAGCTATCTATTTTCCGATACTTAAGGGGCTAATGGGTTATCGAATTTTTATTATTGGTAAAGAAAAGCAGCACCTTTTTAATAAAAACATAACATTAACAGCCTTGCAAAGCCTCCACTTAGGTCAAGGATATAACTGGCCTGATACCGAAATATTACTCGCTAATGGCTTTAATGTTATTCAAGGTCATGATAACTTTCTTATTGATATGCTGAAAAAACAACGTTTTGATTATTTTCCAAGGGCGCTACATGAGCCTTGGCCTGAGATAGCGGGTGATAATACACTGGCCGTTGAAAAATATTTAATGCTGCACTACCCCGCGCCAGTTTTCTTTTTTGTTAATAAAGAAAATATGCGTCTACAACAACGGCTAACATATGGTTTAAGTAAGCTGCTAGAGTCTGGGAAGTTTGAACACTTTTTTCTCAATCACCCAATAACATCTGGAATTACGGCTAAAGCAAACGTTAGTAAACGTACCACTTTCCCGCTTGATAACCCTTTATTATCAGAAAAAACAAAAACGCTGTTAGCGGATGAAAGACTTTGGATTAAATTGATGCCAGCCAAGTGAGCACTTGGGGAATGCTGTTATCTTGATTAATATACATGATATAAAACAAAAATCGACGCAAAGTGCGCCGATTTTTTACAACTTAAAATAAGGTATTAAAGCAGAGCTAAGCTGGCTTAACCAACATAGTCGTTCCTGTTATAGCGACAATAATGCAAATACAATTATTCTCTATCACATCAACCTCTACATCTTCAGCTAAACGTGCATGCCAGTTAACTCCGGAATAACGAATACTACCAGTTGAACTAGTAACATCTTCAAAAACAGTAACTTGCAAACCAATCATATCACTGGAATTATCCGTTTTACTTCTCGAGTTTTGTATATTCTTTAACGGTTTCCATAACAATAAAGTAATAACAGCTGTTAATACACCTACAACTAAAATTTCACTCTGCCAACCCTCTACAAAGCCAAGGCTGATTAACACTCCAGTGATGATACTGGCAAAAGCAAAAAATAGTAATGGTCCACTCAATCCCATAACACCCAGCTCAACAACTAAACTTAAACCGGCAATGGCCCACCAAATTAATTGATGACTTTCTAAAAAAACCTGCATGCTAACTCCTTAGCTTAAATACCTACTGACGCTAATTAAATTATAGCGCCATACGTAACATCAATGCTTGTAAGTTTAAACTTTTAAGCTGCTCGAAACTGCGATGGCTTGGGCCACAGTATTGGCGATATTTTCGCCTGTTTTACCATCGGTTAATACTACGGTACTTTCGTTAGCAATAGCTTGGTGCGCACCAATGGCGTCTTGAGCTAAGGTTAAAGTTACCGCCGCTTTACCTTGTTCGGTGTTAGCTACACTACCAACAACTTCTAATGCATTGGCATCAGCATCTGCAACTAATCGTATGGCTTCAGCTTTACCTGTTGCCTCTAGGATTTGAGACTCTTTAGTTGCTTCTGCTGCTAAGACTTGTTCGGCTTTTGCTGCTTCTGCATCAAGTACTCGCGCTTGTTTTTGACCTTCAGCTTCAGTAATAGCAGCAGTTTTAACCCCTTCAGCAGTTAAAATAACAGAACGCTTCTCACGTTCAGCTGTCATTTGTTTTTCCATGTCTTCTCGAATAGTTTGCGGCGGGGTGATATCTTTAATTTCATAACGAGTCACCATAACCCCCCAAGGTGATGTTGCTTCAGTCATAGCACCTAGGATCTGGGCATTTATGGCATCTCTATTTTGAAAACACTCATCAAGCTCCATTGAGCCTATGGCATTACGCATGGTGGTCATAGCTAACTGAGTTACCGACATTTTATAGTCCGTAATATTGTTAGTTGCCGCAGCGGCATCAGTCACTTTCATAAATAAAATACCATCAATCTCTAAAGTAATATTATCTTTGGTAATAGCAGGTTGAGAGATTATTTCTAATGACTGTTCTTTTAAATTACGATCAGCAGCAATAAACTGTACATACGGAATAATAAAATTTAGCCCTGCAGATAAGGTTTTACTGTATTTTCCTAAGGTATAAACAACATAACCACGGTTTTGTGGGACAAAATAAATGCCCTTTTTTAACGTGTATAAAATAACAAGGGTAAGCCAAAGCGCAGGGCTTGAAATAAGGCTTTCAAATAATGACATTAATGCATCTTCCTTTTTATATATTAAACCAAGTAGAACAATTAATTAGTCCCAACTGGTTTTAGCTTCCAGATTAGTAAGTAATAAATCTACCTTTATAGATAGACAACTGCAAGCTAGCATTTATAGTCGCGTAAACTATCCTTAACAATTAGCAATTAAATGCCACTCATTCCTTATAATAGGCTGTTTATCTTACCCTTTAGCTATAGACAAAAATTAAATAAGGGGCATAATTATAATCAAAGCAGGCTTGTATTTGTTTAAATAACAACCACACTGCTTATTTAGTATGGAAACTATATTAGGAAAGAAAAATGCTTTTAAGTGCTGGCTATGAAGCGAGTGAGGAACTCTTTAATAATGACTCTACGATTATTTATCGTGGCATCAGAACCAGTGATAAAAAAAACGTCATTATCAAAACGTTAAATAAGAACTACCCTTCCGAACGTGAAATTTCCAGAGTTAAACGCGAATATGAACTTGCAAAGTTTTTACTTGATATTGGCGGTGTACGGCAAGTTTACCAGCTAATAGAAAACAATAACTCCTTGATGTTAATCTCAGAGGATATTGGCGGGCAAACCCTTAAAAGAGCCTTTATTGAATCTAGTATCCCCATTAGTGATATCAATATTGAGCAAAGACTTATCATTGCCATAAAAATTGCCAATGCTATTAACCAAATTCATCAGCACGGTATTATCCATAAGGATATTAGCCCAGATAACATTGTTTTCAACACTAAAACAGAACAAGTAAAGGTTATTGATTTTGGCATCTCATCTTTATATTCCATTGAACATCAAAGTTTTCAAAATCACAATGAGCTTGAAGGCAAGCTTGAATATATGTCACCAGAACAGACGGGACGAATTAATAGAGCGCTAGATTATCGTTCAGACCTATATTCTCTTGGGGTAACACTTTATCAACTCTTTACTGGGGAGTTGCCATTTAAAGATTGCCGTGGCATAGAGTTACTTCATGCTCATATGGCAAAAATTCCACTCTCTCCACACGAAATTAATACAAGATTACCACTGGCTCTTGCCAAAATAATCAATCGTCTTCTTAATAAAATGGCAGAAGATCGCTACCAAACTGCAAAAGGTCTCAGCCACGATTTAGAACTGTGCTTACAGCAACTAAAACGAAAATCATCATCAGACTTCACCCTAGGCGAGCTTGATGTCTCGCCCAAATTACAGCTAAAGCAGAAATTATATGGTAGAGAAGAAGAAATAAATCTGCTGCTCAACTCGTTTGATCGAATTAGCCAGGGTGCATCAGAAATAATGCTTATTTCCGGCTCCTCGGGAGTTGGAAAAAGTGCCTTAGTAAACGAAGTTCACCGTCCACTTACCGAACAGCAAGGCATATTTATTTCAGGGAAATTTGAGCAAAACCAGCGTGGTATTCCTTTTTATGCATGGAGCCAAGCCTTTACTTCTTTAGCTGACTATATTTTAAAAGAAGATGATGCGTCACTAAAACACTGGCGTGAACTGATACTAAATGCTGTTGGTGATAATGCTCAAATAATTATAGATGCAATTCCCTCTTTTGAACTTATCCTAGGGAAGCAGCCAAATGTAACTGCATTATCAGGGATACAAGCGCAAAATAGATTTAGTTATGTGGTAAACCAATTCATTGATGCTATCGCCCTAAAAGAGCATCCTCTGGTAATATTTATTGATGATTGGCAGTGGGCTGATATTGCTTCTCTCGATTTATTGAAATCTCTCGTTGAAGGAAAGGCTAAAGAGTATTTATTAGTTATTTCAGCCTATAGGAATAATGAAATATCTGACTCCCACCCCTTTTCATTAACACTATCAGACATCTCTAATTCCGCTATTTACAGTGAAAGTATTCATCTTGAAAACCTGACAAAGCAAGCAACAAAAACACTTATTTACGATGCTTTACAAGGAGTAGATGAGGTACAAGAACTATCACAATTGGTTTATGAAAAGACTCAGGGCAATGCTTTTTTCTTAGTTCAATTTTTAGATATGCTGGAAAAAAATAACTACCTACGCTTTGATTTACAACAAGGACATTGGATTTGGGATATAGAAGAACTTAATAAGCTCAATATTACTAACAATGTTATCGACTTGATGGTTGATAAAATAAAGCAGATGCCAGAGCTTTCACAACAAGCATTAAAATTTGCTGCTTGTATAGGTAATAGATTCAAATTAGCGGAGGTTGCCAATGTTCTTGATTATGCTCAAGAGCAAACAGCAGAGCTGATAAGCAAGCCAGTAAAAGAAGGGGTTCTAAGGCAGTCAAAAGATAGTTATTACTTTATTCATGACAAGGTACAACAAGCTGCATACAGTATTTTTGATGAGACAACTAAAAAACAAGTCCACTACAAAATTGCTTGGACTCTACTCAATAAACTTTCGAGTAAAGAACAAAAAGAGAATTTATTCGAACTTGTTAGACATTTAAATATAGGCAGTTCGCTTATAAGAGAAGATAAAGAAAAGTTGGCTTTATCATTATTAAACTTCCAAGCTGGAGAAAGGGCTAAAATATCGACCGCTTATGATGCGGCTTTACGTCACTTTACCTGTGCGATTGACGCATTATCACCTAGCTGTTGGCATGAGGAAAATCATCAGCAAACCATCACTCTCTACACTGAAGCTGCGGAGGTTGCTTACTTTCTTAACTTATTTGATCAAATGGAATCATGGCTTGACCTTGTACTCACGCACGCAAAAACACCAATAGAAAAAGCTCAAGTCGGCGCTATTCGCTTACAAGCTTATACGGCCCAAAATAGGCTGTCTGAAGCCGTTGATGCATCACTACAAGCCTTGAACACTCTCGGTGTGATTATTCCCAAAAAACCAAATGACGTGCAGGTTCTTTTTAACTTAGTGAAAACACAAAAAGTATTAAAAGGGCATTCGCCACATGAGCTGCTATCGTTACCAAAAATGAATGACCCTCAGCAGCTATTAGTGATGGATATTTTAGGCTTAACTGTGCCTGCTGCCTATTGGACTTCCCCAAATTTAGTTGCAATGGTCATTTTCAAGATGACGCAAAACTCTGTAGAGCAAGGCTACGCACAAATTTCTGGCTATGCTTTCTCATGGTGGGGTATTACTGAATGTGCCATGCTTGGTAACATTGATAAAGGCTCTGAATATGGGGAGCTAGGGATAAAGCTTGCGGAAACTCACAATCTCTATTTACAGCAGCCGGTATTCTTTTCTGGTTGGATGATTAATAGTTATAAGCACCCTTTAAAAGAATCTCTGCCAATTCTAGAGAAAGCCTACTCACTCGCGCTAGAAAAAGGGGATTATGAATATGCTTCTTACGCCCTTAATAACAGCATTCAACAAAGGTTACATTGCGGGGAATCTCTTTCAATACTTAGATCCAATATGGAGCAAGCAAGCCAAACACTAAAAACCTTTAAAATGGCCTCATCTCAGTTCTGGCATGATATCTGTTGGCAGTTAGCTAATAATTTAGCCGAATTAAATGTAGCGCCTAAATTACTGTCAGGTAAAGCTTATGATGAAGGTGAATACCTCGAGCAACATCTGAGAGAGAATGATGCCAGTACGCTATTTTTCCTCTATTTTTCTAAGCTAATGCAAAGCTACTTATTCAATGACATTCCTCAAGCGTTAGTGAATTCCAAAAGGGTCAAGCCCTTTTTGAAAGCCGCCATGGGTACATTCCAACATCGTTTGTTTTATTTTTATAATTCACTAACTTTATTATCTGAAACAAAGGTAACTTTTTTAGGTAAGTGGCGTCACAAAAAGCAAATATTATCAAATCAACGTAAATTAAAAAAATGGGCTGAGTATTCGCCACAAAATCACTTGCATCATTGGCACTTAGTCCAAGCTGAGTACATGCGAGTAATAGGTAAACCAAGCCAAGCTATGCTTCATTATAATTTAGCAATTAAATTAGCCAATGATAATGGCTTTATTCATGAGGAAGCTCTTGCCTACGAGCTCTTCACAAGATTCCATATTGACAATAATCAAAAGCGGTTTGCGGCCAATGATTTAATTCAATCGCATTATTTGTATACTCAGTGGGGCGCACATGGCAAAGCGAAACAATTACAGCAACAATATGCTAATAATTTTCCACAAATACTCAATTATGCTAATGATAATAGAGTAAAAGTTGATCACACCTATACTCAGGATTCTCATTCTCCTAGTTCTTTTACACACACCTTATCAAGCCAGCTTGACTTGGAAACAGTGATAAAGTCCTCACAATTAATTGCCGGTGAAATAGTCTTTAGTGACTTAATCAATACCTTATCAAGCTTCATCATTGAAAATGCCGGTGCTCAGCGATTCTTGCTATTGAAGGTGGATGAAAATGATATTGTTATTGAATTTGAGAGTATTTTAGACAATAAAAAAATCACTTCAAAATTGCCTAGCGCCGATGAATTAAAGCAAGGCTCCATTACTTTTCCCAGCTCCTTAGTTGATTATGTCAAACGGACCCAACATAACGTTACTTTAGATAATGCCAAGACACACGACGACTATTGCCAAGATGAGTATTTCATCACCAATAATGTCAAATCAGTTTTTTGTGGTCCTATGCTTCATCAAGGGCAACTAACAGGTGTAATTTATTTAGAAAATAGACTCATTTCAGGAGTTTTTACCCCAGAGCGCATTGAACTTATCCAGCTATTATCTTCTCAAGCGGCCATTTCTATAGAAAACTCAAAACATTATAGTAACTTAGAAAACAAGGTGCTTAAAAGAACAAAGCAGTTAGAGCTAGCTAACGAACAACTCACGTTATTAGCCACAACAGATAATCTCACTAAGTTAGCTAATAGACGTCACTTCAATGAACAAATAAAACAAGAGTTTGCCCGAGCAAGGCGACAACAAACATCAGTCTCATTACTCTTATGCGACATTGATAATTTTAAGAAATTTAATGACTACTATGGCCATATTGATGGTGACGAATGTCTTGAAAAAGTCGGAATGGTCTTTAATAACTTATTTTCACGTGCCTCAGACTTGTCTGCTCGCTATGGTGGTGAAGAGTTTGCCGTAATTTTGTCCTCTACCGATTCAGAGGCTGCATTAATAATGGCAAACAAACTCTGTGAAGCAATTAAGGCGTTAAATATACCTCATCTAAATAATGATCATAATAAAGTAGTAACTATCAGTGTGGGTTGCCATTCTATTATTCCAAACTTAATAGATGATATAGATACACAAGTTGAAAGGCTATTGCGCCAAACAGATAGAGCACTTTATCAAGCCAAAGCCGGTGGTCGTAACTGTACCGCAAGCCTGCTGCAATAATGCCCCAGGCTCACGCTAGTCATTGTAGTTATATCAATTGCACTTGGTACATCTAGCTAATATAAGTACAGCAATAATCAATAATGGTTTTAGCTTTTATCTCAAAAGAGCTATCAGCATCCACATTGAACGATTGCCCACCGCTAATGCTTTGCCACTCATCTGAGCCAGCGAGTAAAATCTCACATTCACCAGCAGTAATTTCCATAAGTTCTTTTTCGTTAGTGCCAAACTTATAGTCACCTGGCATCATAATACCTAAGGTTTTAAAACTTCCATCTTTAAAAGTAATTGTGCGGCTAGTCACTTTACCATCAAAATATACATTGGCTGCTCTGTTGATTGTTACTTCTTTGAAGTCAGACATAGGTTATTTCCTTGTTAAATTTTATTAATAATGAATTTTCTATATAACTGTTTAGGCAATAAAAAACGGCATTGAAGTTAAATTCATATGCCGTTTTTTTATTAACTCCCTCTACTTCAAGAGGAGAGTATTATTTTGCGCTAGCAATTTTTTTCATATCTGTCATATAACCACGAAGTTCTTTACCAATCACTTCAACACCATGGCTGCGAATAGCTTCATTTACTTCGATTAAACGTGCGTTATCAACATTGTTTGAGCTATCTTTTAGACCTTCACCTAATTGCTCTAATGTTAACTTGCTAGTGTACTCTTCTAAAAGAGGCACTGCTGCATGAGTAAATAAGTAGTTACCGTACTCA
>Ga0209395_1003589_pt1 | contig 19022 bp, 14 predicted proteins | sample GOMGulsemesocosm_3_FD_184635 | JGI IMG/M metagenome (GOLD analysis project Ga0209395, IMG submission 184635) | Methane-oxidizing microbial communities from mesocosms in the Gulf of Mexico - GOM9D Gulf of Mexico (SPAdes) (version 2) | ecosystem: Environmental > Aquatic > Marine > Cold seeps... | reverse complement strand
AGAGACTGATGAAGATAACCGCTACAAATGTTTATGTTGGTCCAAGTATTTACGCTAACTTCCCCGTTATTCGCATGGTGCTTGATCTTGGCGTTTTGCTGGATTGGCCCTCGGTAAAATGCGGCAGGGAATTTACAGACGGTTTACAAAGGGCGTTGCCGAGTTTGGCCGCTCATGGCTGCTCCTATCGTGAAGCGGGTGGTTTTATTCGCCGTCTCACCGAAGAGGATGGCACTTGGATGGGCCACATCATGGAACACGTGGCGCTCGAAATTCAGAATATTGCTGGTTCCGGTGTTTCATTTGGCCGCACGCGCAGCACTGGTGAGCCAGGTATTTACAACATGGTGTACGCCTACAAGCAGCGTGATGCAGGCCTTGAGGCTGGTCACTTGGCGTTACGCCTGTTAATGCATTTGCTGCCTGAGCATCTACAGGAGAAAGCCGGTTCTTCGATTGATGCCGAGTTTGATTTCCAGACCGAGCTTGAAGACTTTGTGCGTCGAACACAACGCCGTGAATTTGGGCCTAGTACACAGTCTCTGGTGGATGCGGCTGTAGAGCGTAATATTCCCTGGTTACGATTGAATGATTACAGTCTGGTGCAGTTTGGCCATGGCAAATATCAGAAACGCATTCAGGCTACCGTTACCAGTGATACTAATTACATTGCTACCGCGCTTGCTGGTGATAAAAAAGGTACCCATGGTTTACTCAAGGACATGGGCTTGCCCGTACCTCTGCAGGCCATGTTCTATGATGAAGATGGAGCCGTGAAAGGCGCTAGAAAAATTGGCTATCCGGTGGTGATCAAACCGCTCGATGCCAATCATGGTCGTGGTATTACGATTAACCTCACCAATGATGAGGACGTCCGCGAGGCCTTCCATATGGCGCGAGAGCAGGGTAAATCACGCGCTGTATTGGCTGAGAGCTTTGTTACCGGCTTTGATCACCGGATGCTGGTGGTGAACAATGAATTAGTGGCTGTTGCCAAACGTGTACCCGGCAATGTGATTGGTGATGGCCGATCCACCATTGTCGAGCTTATCGAACTTGTTAACTCTGATCCTCGCCGCGGTATTGGTCACGAAAAAGTGTTAACCCGTATCGAAATTGATGCTCAAGCCAATCGCCTGCTTGAAGAGGCAGGTTACGATGAAAATACCGTGTTGGCCGCCAACGAACAGTTCTTTTTGCGCTCCACCGCCAACCTTTCCACTGGTGGTACCGCCATTGATTTGACCGATCTGGTGCATCCAGATAACCGCGAAATGGCGATCCGCGCGGTGCGTGCCATTGGCCTTGATATCGGCGGTGTCGATTTTATTACCGACGATATTACTCACTCCTATAAAGATGTTGGCGGTGCCATTGTCGAAGTAAATGCTGGCCCAGGCTTCCGGATGCACGTTGCTCCCAGTGAGGGGGAATCGCGTGATGTGGCTGGAAAAGTGCTGGATATGTTGTATCCGCCCGGCACACCGGCACGTATTCCGGTGGCAGCCATTACCGGCACTAACGGTAAAACCACCACTACCCGTATGCTCTCTCATATCATGAAAACTAGCGGCCATATTGTTGGCATGACCTCTACCGGCGGTATTTTGGTGGATGGTCGCATGACGGTTAAGGGTGACATGACCGGGCCGCATTCAGCGCAAATTGTATTGCGTGATCCAACTATTGATTTTGCCGTGATGGAAACCGCCCGTGGCGGTATCCTGCGCGCCGGGCTGGGTTATCGCGAATGCGATGTTGCGGCTTGCATTAATGTCACTGCGGATCACATGGGGCTCGGAGGTATTGATACGCTGGAGCAGTTAGCTCAAGTGAAAGAAACGGTGGTGCGTGTCGCCAACGACACCGCGGTATTGAATGCTGACGACAAACTCTGTTTGAAAATGGCCGACAATACCCGTGCCAAACACATCTGTTATGTCACCATGGATCCGACTCACGGTCTGGTGCGTGAGCATATTCGAGCCAACGGTCGTGCCGTCGTGCTGGAAAAAGGTATCAACGGTGACATGATTACCATCTACGATAACGGCGCTCATATTCCTCTGCTGTGGACGCATTTGATCCCTGCAACAATTGAAGGCAAGGCGATACACAACGTGCAGAACGCCATGTTTGCCACCGCCATGGCCTACAGTTTTGACAAAGATCTGGAGGAAATTCGTCAAGGCCTGCGGACCTTTGATACCTCCTTTTACCAAAGTCCCGGTCGTACCAATGTGTACAATGAGCATCCCTTTAAGGTCATTCTCGATTACGCACATAACCCGGCCAGTTATGCTGCCATGGCTGATCTTGCTGATAAGCTCGATCCCGTCGGCCGGCGTATGATTGTGATATCGGTGCCCGGCGATCGGCGTGACGAAGATATTCGTGCCTGCGTGGAAGCCTGTCTGCCGCACTTTACCCACTTTGTGTGTAAAGCCGATAATAACCGTCGTGGCCGCAGTCATGATGAAGTGCCGCAGTTGGTACGTGGTCACTTGCTTGAGCTAGGCATTGATGACGCCAATATCTCGGTCGTTCCTGATGAGGTTGAAGCGGTTCAACATGCTTTGGAGTCAGGCGAAGAGGGCGATCTGATGGTTATTACCGGCGATGATCTGACACGAACCTGGAAGCAGATCATTAATTTTAATACCGATAAGCCTAAAGCTAAGGAAACGATACCTGGCACTAAAGTATTTGTTCAAGAACGCGCAAAACGATACGTGTTAGAGGACGATGAAGAGTTGATCATTGATGAGAGGGGTGTTCGTCTGGCGAGTAATGTGCCGGAGGATAGCGACTAAACGTTGTTAGGCGGTTTTTTGTTGTGTCGAAAATCGTCTGCAGTGAACCTACTTCGGTCATAACCCACATACTTTCAGAATAATAATTAACCCAGCATTTTTAAGAGTAATTTATGGCAACCTCTCGTTTTAATTTCCAGAGCTTTTTGGTCAGACTCGTTTTTGCACTTGTATTGGTTTACGCCAGTTACAATCCCAGCGGTTACAGCTGGTTTCACTGGGCAAAGGAAACATTGTTCGCTGAAAGCTTATCCATCTCGCCGGGCTTTGCCATGGCGTCGGTTGTATTGCTGATTGGCTGGGTGGTTTATATCCGCGCCACATTGCGCTCACTGGGTGCCTTGGGGTTAGGTTTAGCCTTCGCCTTCTTCGGCATCATTGTCTGGTGGCTGGTTGATATTGGCCTGATTGGTGTCGCTAGCGTATCGGTGATGACTTACATCGTTTTGTTCTTATTTGGCGCTATTCTTGCCACCGGCATGTCTTGGTCGCATATTCGCCGTCGCATGTCCGGACAGTTGGATGTTGATGAGGTGGATGAATAAAGACACTAACACGCCTGTCGTGCATTGAGAGCACGATGGGCGCGTTAATGAGCAATCGCAATGGAGAGTCTTATTTTATGGTGAACTCAGGATAAGCCTCGATCCCACATTCATGAATATCCATGCCTTGGTGTTCCACGTCAGCTTCAACGCGGATTCCAACGGTTAGTTTGATGATAAACCAGGTTAGTAGGCTTGCGGCAAAGACCCAAGCTAAGATTGTCAGCATACCAATAAACTGCCCCAGAAATGATGTGCCGGAATTTGTTAGTGGTACAGCCATTAACCCCCATATACCTGCCACGCCATGAACTGAAATAGCACCAACGGGGTCATCAATTTTCAGTTTATCCAGCATCGTAATCGAAAAAACAACTAACACTCCGCCTGCTGCACCTATTAATGTCGCGGCTAACGGTGAAGGTGTGGCCGGCTCGGCGGTAATGGCAACTAGGCCAGCTAGAGCACCGTTCAATACCATTGTCAGGTCAGCTTTACCAAAACGTAACTGTGCAACGATTAATGCAGCAATGACACCACCTGCAGCCGCTGCATTGGTATTCAAAAAGACCATCGCAACAGCATTTGAGCTGGCGATGCCACCCAATTTCAGAACCGACCCGCCATTAAAGCCAAACCAGCCCATCCACAGAATAAATGTGCCCAGAGTTGCCAGTGGCAGGTTGGCGCCTGGAATAGGTTGGATTTGTCCCTTTGCGGCGTATTTGCCTTTCCGTGGGCCGAGCAGGAGAACCCCTGACAGTGCGGCTGCCGCGCCAGCGAGATGAACGATACCTGATCCGGCAAAATCAGAAAAACCAACGTCATCAGTCAGGTTGAATAATCCCAACACGGATTGACCGCCCCAGGTCCAACTTCCTTCCAGTGGATAGATAAAGGCAGACATGACAACCGCAAACAGCAAGAACGCCCACAGCTTCATGCGTTCAGCAACTGCGCCAGAAACAATCGACATGGCAGTGGCGACGAAGACCACCTGAAAAAAGAAATCTGCGGCATTGGAATACACGGCGTCCCCGTCAAAACCAGCGGCCGCTGACTCCTGTAATACCGCCTCAGTCAAAGCGCCTGCATTAGCACCATCCAATGCAATGTCCTTCAAAAACAGGCCTCCTTCGTACATAACCTCGTAACCGACCACCAGATAAGCCGAGCAGGCAATCGCAAAAAGCGCGATATTTTTAGTTAGAATCTCGGTGGTATTTTTCGCTCTGACCAAGCCAGCTTCCAGCATGGTAAAGCCAGCGGCCATCCACATCACCAATGCACCCATAACCAGAAAATAAAAGGTATCAAGCGCATACTGTAATTCAAACATATGATTTTCCATGTTGTTTTCCCTGATGTTTCTTTAGAGAGCTTCCGGCCCTATTTCGCCGGTACGTATGCGTATGGTTTGATCTAGAGAGGTAATAAATATTTTGCCATCGCCTATTTTTCCTGTGCAGGTAGATGTACAAATCGTATCGATGACCTCATCAAGCTGGGATTCTTGAATTGCCACTTCAAGCTTTACCTTGGACAGAAAATCGACCACATATTCGGCTCCACGATAGAGCTCGGTATGTCCTTTTTGGCGACCAAACCCTTTGACTTCAGTTACGGTTAAGCCTGTTATCCCAATTTCGGATAATGCTTCACGGGCATCATCCAACTTGAAGGGTTTGATAATTGCCGTCACTAATTTCATGGTGTGCTCCTTTCAGTTGGCTTTTTGTTTATTTCCATGAGGCTTTTGCATAGCGCGTGCCAGCTTTTATTGTTTAATAATTTCAGGTGGTTACGGTTATTTTGTTGGTTAAGCTGTTTTTGCGCATCACTTTTGAGCGCACTCGCTGCACTTATTTGGTGCGCTGGGTGACGGTGAGGATTCTTAACAGCAGGCGTAATGTCGGGTTTCTGCTAAACTCGATTTACGGAGTTTTTTTACATACACGGCACAGCTATACAGAACTCTGAGCCGTTTTTTAGAAAAGGTTTTCAGAATATGAGCGATACGGCAGAGCAAACTGCGATAATACCCATGGATAAACTGGTCTCAGAGTCGTCCAAACTCTATAGCCTGCCAGACGTTTACCTTAAAATTAAAAGCATTCTTGCGGACCCTGGTTCGCAAATTAGCGATTTAAGGGATGTGCTAAGTACTGATCCCTCGCTGTGCGCGAGACTGTTACGGATATCCAATAGTGCTTTTTTTGGTCTAAGCAATAAAGTGGAGACCATCAGTCGGGCCGTCCAGATTATTGGTTTTAAACATATCCATAATCTTGTTGTTGCCACCAGCATAGCCCGTGCCTTTGATGGCCTTTCAAGTGATACAGCGAATATTCAACAGTTCTGGGTGTCTAGTGTGGAAAGAGCGTTGCTCGCGCGCATACTGTCTAGCAGACAACGATCCCCTGATTCCGAACGCCTGTTTGTAGGCGGGCTGCTGATGGATATTGGCCACTTGGTCATGTATGAGCATATTCCTGAAGCTATGGAAACCGCGATTATTCGTGCCGAAGCTGAAGGCAAACCTTTGCATACGCTGGAAAAGAAATTATTGGGGTTTGATGCCGCAGAATTAGGTGCCGCATTAGCCAAACATTGGCAGCTACCAGAATCTCTATGTAACCTGATTCTCTATCAGGACCAGCCGGAGTTATCCGAGGAAAAACAAGAAGCGGCCATTATTTATGTCGCAAAACAACTGGCGGGCACGGTACCTGAGCCGGAGTCGGTAAAAATGGTGTTTGATTCAATACCGGCTGACGTGAAAGAAACCCTCAGCTTGACGGCACAAGATTGTGAAGACATTTTATTTGAAGAGCTTGAAGAGCTGTCCGAAACGCTTGAGATGATTATTCCGCAGGGGTGATTTTTTATACTGGTAGGAAATTTCTCATGATTATGTTTTTATTCGGACCCTAAATATTTAAGCGTAAGTGCTGCTAGTTTTTAATCAAAACACTAGAAATGGAGATAATCTTGGCTAGGGAGTGCATTCCAAAGAAGATCAAAGAAAAGGTTCTTGATGAATATGATCATAGGTGCGCGGTTTGTGCTGGTGACCGTCCGCATCTTCATCATATAGATGAAGATGCTACCAATAACGTTGCCGAGAACCTGTGACCCCTCTGCCCCAATTGCCATTTAAGAGACCAGCATAATCCTACGAGAAAAATTGATATACCTAAACTAATGTTGTTTCGAACTTTCAAAGATCCAGCCATTCTCAAACCACAGTTTGATCCTTTATATCTACGACAAACATTTTTAGACGCAATAAACGAAAGTGCGGAAAGCTCCTCTGAACTAGAGAGCTGTTCTGAGGAACTGATTGAGTTTGTCGCGTGACTGGAGATGGGCGATTTTTATAGCAAAAGATTGAAGGAATTGATTGGCCGGCTTAATCGCGCTTTATTTATGGTTTTAGATGGGGGGGGATGACTCTTCTTTTAATCGACAGATAAGAAATGCGAACTTGGATTATCGTAAAAAACTTATACAAAATAGAGATGCTGCGAAGCAGTTAGTGGTAGAACTTCTAAGGTATCAGCAATGGGCAAATGGTTAAGATAACTTCAAGTGTTTAAAATTCAGTCAAGAATTTATAATCCGGCTTTAATAGCGAAAGTCCGCTGCTCCCGCAACTTCTCCCCCAACGCCTTCCCCTTAAAACCCTGTTCCACTAACTGTTTCGGATCAACGCCTTTATAGCGTTCAAAGGCCTGCCTTAAGTACTCGGCCTGCGGGTAGGTTTCATCTTCTCGTCCTTTACGACCGCGAACATCGGCTTCACAAACTAGCAACATTTCCTCAAAACGTTCCGGGCGGCGCAGGGCGTCGGCGCCTTCAATGAGTTCGAGTAATTTAATTGGGCGCATGTCCTGACAAATATGACAACGAATGTGCAGGGCGGCGGAGAGTCTTGCCAGTTCAGTAAACTGTTTGGGTACTTTTAATCGCTCGCCAACGGCATCAACCGGTTTTACGCCGAGCACATCGTGGGCGTGATGTTTGGGCCATTGGTCGGAGGGTGTGAGGGCTTTGCCGAGATCATGCATCAGGGTGGCGTAACGCACGGTGGTGGACTCCGTCATTTGCGTAGCTATTTGCAGCGCCATCATCACGTGTTCGCCGGTGTCGATTTCCGGGTGGTGAATTTCGGATTGCGGTATGCCAAACAGCGCGTCGAGTTCGGGGATTAATACCTTCAGTGCGCCGCAGGCTCTGAGTACGCGGAAGAACTCAGCAGGTGACTGGGTGGTGAGTGCGGAATGAATTTCCTTCCAGACTCGTTCCGGCACAAGATGTTCGGCTTCACCTTCGTCGACCATCTGCTGCATCAATGCCAGCGTTTCATCGGCGATGCGAAAACCGAGGTGATAATAACGCGCTGCAAAACGGGCTACGCGCAAAATACGTAACGGATCTTCGGCAAAGGCTTCGGAGACATGGCGCAGGATACGGTTTTCAATATCCTGCTGGCCGCCGTAGGGGTCGACCAGTTCACCTTTTTTGTCTTTGGCAATGGCGTTGATGGTCAGGTCACGACGCAGCAAGTCTTCTTCAAGCGTGACATTGGGGGTGCTGTGGCATACAAAGCCGGTGTAGCCCTTGCCGGATTTACGTTCGGTGCGTGCCAACGCGTATTCTTCGTGGGACTTGGGATGCAGGAATACAGGGAAGTCTTTTCCTACCTGTTGATAGCCCTGTTCAAGCATTTGCTCAGCGGTTGCACCCACTACAACCCAGTCTCTTTCGTGAAAGGGGAAACCGAGTAATTGGTCGCGAACAGCGCCGCCGACGAGGTAGGTTTTCATTTATGGCTGTACTCAACTGTTTTTAGGTAGGGAATATTAGTAAAACACTATTATAGGGTAGTCTGGCTCTGCATGATAAGTGATTGCAAAGGTTCACTACCGCCGCCAAATTCATTATCCTAGCGCCTTCGTATTCAGAGACTGCCGTTGCTGGCAGCTTCGTTTTAGATAGAGGATGATGATGATGAAGTTTTTAACCCTGGAAAATGGTCAGTTGGGTGCAGTTGTTGGCGAGACTGCGGTTGATTTGGTGGCTGCGGCAGCGGAGCTGAATATTGATTTGGCAGCTGATACGCTGTTGGGTCTAGTCGAAGCAAATGAAGCAGCAACTGAAGCAGCTTGGGCTTTAGCTGAAAAAGCCGCTGAGCAAAATGTTGCCAGCCGAGCTTACGCAGATGTAACACCACTGGCGCCGATTCCGGTGCCAACGCGCAATATCCTTTGCCTGGGTAAAAACTATCAGGAACACGCCAATGAAGTGGCCAAGAAGATGAAAACCTCTTCGGACAAGCCACCTGTGCCGATCATCTTCACCAAAGCGGTGACTTCAGTGATTGGTCCGGAAGCGTCTTTCCCTGCCTACGAAGAACTGACCTCCAAGCTGGATTATGAGGCCGAAGTCGGTCTGATCATCGGTAAAACGGGTACTAACATCGCACCAGAAGATGCCTGGGACTATGTGTACGGTTACACGGCGATCAACGACGTATCCGCTCGTGATCTGCAAAAAAGCCACTTCCAGTGGTTCCGCGCCAAGAGCCTGGACGGTTTCTGCCCAATGGGTCCATTGGTTGTTCACCGCAGCATCATGCCGGAGCCAAAGGATATTCGCGTGAAATGTTTTGTGAATGGCGAAGAGCGTCAGAACGAAACCTTCGATCAATTAATTTTTGATGTGCCAGCGATGATCTCCAAAATGTCTGCCGGCATGACACTATCGGCGGGCGACATTATTGCTACCGGTACGCCAGCAGGTGTTGGCATGGGCTTTACACCATCTAAATACCTGAAAGCGGGTGATGAAGTGGTTGTTGACGTGACGGGCGTTGGCCCACTGCGTAACTTCGTAAAATAAGTAAAAGGATCCCCCGTGTCGCAATTGCCGGAAAAACGCCAATACATCGCCATCAATGAAGATCAGAGCTTGAGTGTCGCCGAAGAGATGATGACTGAGCTGAAGCCTGGTGACGTGCTGATTAAGGTGGCGGGTGTCGGTATTAACCGTGGCGATCTGTTGCAAGTTAAGGGGCAGTATCCGCCACCGGTTGATGCCTCGCCAATTCTAGGGATGGAAGCCTCCGGTGAGATTGTCGCCTGTGGCGCGGATGTGACTGAATGGCAGGTGGGTGATCAGGTGTGCGCGCTCACCCACGGTGCGGGTTACTGTAATTACACAGCGGTACCGGCTAGCCAGTGCTTGCCGGTACCTGAGGGTGTTTCGCTCAAGGAAGCGGCGGCCTTGCCCGAAGCGCTGTTTACGGTTTGGCACAATGTCTTCCAGCGCTGCCAGCTTAAGGCCGGTGAAAAACTACTGATTCACGGTGGCAGCAGCGGCATTGGTAGCTTGGCTATTCTGATGGCCAAAGTGATGGGCGCAGAGGTCTTTGTGACGGCGGGCAGTGATGCCAAGTGCCAGTTCTGTTCAAACCTAGGTGCTAGTCGGACGATCAACTATAACACTCAGGATTTTCTTGAGGAGTTACCGCCCGTTGATGTGATTTTTGATATGGCCGGTGGCGACTTTATCCCTAAGAATCTCAAACTGGCTGCACCGGATGGGCGTATTTGTTCCATCGCCTTTGCGCGGGGGCATCGCACTGAAATCAGTTTTGTGCCTGTGTTGATGAAACGGTTGACGCTGACTGGCTCCACGCTACGTGCCCAGAGTTTTGAGAAAAAGGCGGTGATGGCAAAGGAAATTGGCGTACATATCTTGCCAGCTTTTGCTGATAAACGTATGCATCCGGTGATTGATTCGGTGTTTGATTTTGCTGATGTTGCCAAAGCCCATGCCCGCATGGCGAGTGGTCAACATATGGGTAAGATTATTCTTAAGGTGACACACTAGTCGTTTTTGTCATTTCGGCTGAAGAGAGAAATCTTTTCAAACTGAGGTAAAGCCCCCTCAGATCCGTTCGAATTTTAGTCGCAGGGAACGGCCATGAGTTTCTTTGTAATCTCCCAAATCCTCGCCGCGCTGGCCCTTGTGTTCGGCATGGCCTCCTTTCAATTTAAACCCCGCAAAACCGTTTTATTGTGTATCTTTTTCTGCGCGATTTTTAACGCCAGTCATTTTCTTGTACTTGAGCGCTATGGTGTGGGAACGCTGATTTTTATCAACTCTATACGATTTTTGGTGGCGGCTTATATTCCGAGCCGACGTTGGATGTGGGTTTTTATCGGACTCAGTCTGATTAGCTTTGCCTTTACCTGGACGGACGTTGTTAGTCTGTTGGGGTTGGCTGCAACTCTGATTGGTACTGTCGGTACTTTCAAACAGACCGACAGAGAAGTTAGGCTTTACTTAATGTGGGTGTCCGCCTTTTGGGTTGTGCATAACCTGCTGGTGGGCAGTCCGGTGGCGATGCTGATGGAGGCCTGCTTTCTGCTCAGTAACTATTGGGGTTGGCGACGGTTTTATTCGCGCAAGGGGTAGGTGGAAGTTTCCGCCTATCCTGAACGATAGCTTTATTGAGCAACTCGCGCCTTAGCTACTTGTGCCCGATAGTTACGTGCATCATCGGCGCTGGTTAGCCCTTTTATTGCTGTAGGGATCGCTGTTTGCTGACCGGGTTTTAATGTCTCTGGTACCCGGTAGGCGTATGCGTAGCCGCTGCGATCACGGACGTGTACTTCGATACCTGTGACGGTAACCGACGCACGGTTTTTAATGGCAACTCGCAAGGTACCTTTTTTGTCTACATAGAGTTGGCTGGCGATGTATTTATGCGGTGCTTGAGGTAATTCAATCAGCGTCGCTTTTTGCAGTGCCTGTTGGCCGAGTTTGCCACCGGCCTGGGCGGCGCTTTGGTAATACTGCATGGCCTGTGTGGTGTTGTTGTCAGCCATGGCTAATTCGCCTAATACATAACTGGCGGCCTGGGTTTTTAACAGTTGATTACTGCGCTTAAGATCAGAGCGGGCATCACCCAGGTCGCCGTGCTCATAGCGTAATATGCCGCGTGCGAGATGGTGGCTATAGAGCTCGGGATTTTTGCCGATGGCAGTGGTGTAAGATTTGTGGGCGTTGCTGAAGTGTTCCTGCATTTTCCAGGCATGGCCGCGTAACTCCCAGAAATAACCATCGGCGGGCTGAAGTTTTACTGCCTTATCTAAATGGCTCAGTGCCAGTTTTGGGTTTTTAGCTTTTAGGGCTTTTTCGGCTTCGATTTCAGCTTTGTAGGCCGGTTTGTCGCGCGTCAGCTGAGCGATTTTTTGCTGGTAACGATCCCGGTAACTACTACCCTTGGGCAGGCTTTGCGCTAATTTTCGGTTGGCATCAACACGTTCCTGTGAAGGCGGGTGACTGGCAAATAGGCCCTCAAGGAATCCGGGAGTTTTACTCTTGCTGAGTTTAACGAAGGTTTCCTGAAGTTTGACGGCACCGTAGGGATCATAATCTGCGCGTGCCATGTATTGCATACCGTAGGCGTCGGACTCCAGCTCAGCAGAACGACCATAACGCGCCATAAAAGCCGCTCCGCCCAGTTGGGTGGCTAAACCGGCAGCTTGAGCGTAGTTGCTGTCGCGCAGCATGATGCCGACGGCTTGAGAGCCTGCGCCAAGCAGGGTGCCACGGGTGATCTGTTGGGCGGTGTGGCGAGCGGCGGCATGCACAATTTCGTGTGCTAATACGGCGGCTAGTTCGGCTTCGCTGTCCAGATGTAATAACAGGCCACGGTTGATGGCGATTTTTCCGCCGGGTAGTGCCCAGGCATTAGGGACAGAATTGTTAAGAACCACAAATTCATAGGGTAGGTTGGGACGATCGCTGACGGCAGCTAGCTTTTTGCCAACGCTGCTGACATAAAACTGAATATTCGGGTCGATGTAATAACGGCCCCCCTGCGATTGCTGCGAAGGTTGATATTGCTGCTGCCCGATGCTGATTTCTTTGTCGGCGGAAACCAGTGAAAACTCAGATTTTCCGGTGACCGGGTTAACGCTACAGGCGGCAACCAGTAACGATAAAATAATCAGGCCAAGGGTGCGGGCAAAGAGGTTCATGGTGTATTCCTTTCGGGCATTCCTGACGATATGGGTATTTGATGTTAGGTCTACAAAAACGTTCTATAGCATACAATTCTTGTGAGCATAATTCACGGAGCAAGGCGCTAATAAATTAATGCTTACTGAAAGCTGGTGAATGCTTCAGGGGGCGCCGTTAGCGGGGTCTTCATCGTCTGTTGGCACGGGCGTGGTGATTTTTAGGTCGTTGTCGGTGCATTCGATGCTGGAACTGATTTCATCTTCTGCAATGGAATGCAGGTGTACATCAAACTGCCACAGGTTATGTAAATGTTTGACCACTTCGCGGGCGTCCCCTGTGTGCAGCGGCACTCGATTATGCTGGGTGTGATGCAGGGTGATAGAACGATCGCCGCTGAGGTCGACGTTGTAAACCTGAATGTTCGGTTCATGCTTACTGAGGTTGTACTGGTCGGCCAGCAATTCGCGCACGTAGCGGTAGCCTTGTTCATCGTGGATGGCGGTGATTTCGATATCCCTGTTCTGCTCGTCATCCAGTATGGCAAATAATTTTAAATCGCGGATCACCTTGGGTGACAGGAATTGCAGGATAAAGCTTTCATCCTTGAAGTTCTGCATGGCGTAGTGAATGGTGTCGAGCCAAGCTGACCCGGCAATATCCGGGAAGAATTGTCTGTCCTCTTCTGTGGGCTCTTCGCAGATACGGCGAATATCACGATAAATGGAAAAACCCAGTGTGTAGGGATTGATGCCGGAAAAGTAAGGTGAGTCAAAATCCGGTTGGTAGATGACACCAGTGTGGGATTGCAGAAACTCAAACATGAAACCGTCGTTGACCAGCCCCTCTTCGTAAAGTGTGTTGAGGATGGTGTAGTGCCAGAAAGTGGCCCAGCCTTCGTTCATCACCTTGGTCTGTTTTTGCGGATAAAAATACTGCGCGATTTTACGCACGATACGCACCGCCTCGCGCTGCCAGGGTTCCAATAGTGGGGCATTTTTTTCAATAAAGTAGAGAATATTTTCCTGTGGTTCGCTGGGGAAACGCGGTTTTTTCTGCTCGATCTGCGCTTTTTTCTGCGGGATGGTACGCCACAGATCATTAACTTGGGTTTGCAGGTACTCTTCGCGTTCCACCTGACGTAGCTTTTCTTTTTCAAAGGAGATGGGGGTGGGACGATGGTAACGATCAACACCGTAGTTCATTAGCGCGTGACAGGAGTCCAGCAGCGCTTCCACCTCAGCAACACCGTAGCGTTCTTCACATTGGACGATGTAACGCTTGGCGAATAACAGGTAGTCGACGATGGCGCTGGCATCGGTCCAGGTTTTGAATAGGTAGTTGCCCTTGAAAAATGAGTTATGCCCAAAGCAGGCGTGGGCGATGACCAGCGCCTGGGTGGTGAGGGTATTTTCCTCCATCAGGTAGGCAATACAGGGGTTGGAGTTGATGACCAGTTCATAGGCCAGCCCCATCTTGCCACGTTTGTAACCCTGCTCGGTATTGAGGAATTGTTTACCAAAAGACCAATGGTGATAACCCACGGGCATGCCGGTGGAGGAGTAGGCGTCCATCATTTGCTCGGCGCTGATCACCTCAATCTGGTTGGGGTAAGTGTCGAGCCGATAGCCCTCAGCGATACGGGCAATTTCCTCCTCGTAGCGCTGCAAGTTGTCAAAGGTCCACTCGGAGCCTTCGGCAATGTACTTTTTTTCGGTACCGGCGTTAGGTTTGTTCATGAGGTGCTCTTCTTCTCAAACAGGCGGTGGAACACCGGATAAATGTCATCCAGTGATTCTATTTGCTGCATGGCAAAGCTGTCGGGGTAGCGTTTGACGACATTTTCATAGGCGTACCACAGAGCCTGATGATCGCGGGGGGTGATTTCCACGTAAGTATAATACTGCACCTTAGGCAGAATTTTATTGATCAGGAGTTCACGGCAGGCGGGTGAATCATCGGCCCAATTATCTCCATCGGAGGCCTGTGCAGCGTAGATATTCCAGCTGTCCTCGGGATAACGTTCACGAATGATGTCATCCATCAGCCGTAATGCGCTGGAAACCAATGTGCCGCCGGTTTCGCGGGAATAGAAGAAGGTTTCTTCGTCGACTTCGCTGGCGTTGGTGTGATGGCGGATAAACACCACCTCAATTTTCTGATAATTACGCTTCAGGAACATGTAGAGCAGGATAAAGAAGCGTTTTGCCATGTCCTTGATGTCCTGCGTCATGGAGCCGGATACATCCATTAGGCAGAACATCACGGCGCTGGTGGAGGGGCGGGGAATCTCAATCACGTTGTTATACTTGAGGTCGAAATCATCCAGGAAAGGAATATGCGCCAGGCGTTTTTTTAGCCGTGCCAGCTCGGTTTTGATTTCTGCGATGCGCTGCTCAGATGTTTCTTTCAGGCCATTTTCACGATCATTGAGCACCTGTTTCTCGAGTTCTTTTAACTCCTCCTCCAGCGCCTTGATGCGTTTTCTGGCGCGACCGCCCAGTGCGATACGGCGAGCATGGGCGCTACGTAGCGACTGCACTATATTCAAACGCGCCGGGATGCCTTCTTTGGTGTAACCGCCTTTGACGCGGGAGTAGCTGGTGGTGTGGACTAATTGTTTTTTGACCAGGTTAGGCAGTTCCAGCCCTTCGAACATAAACTCCATGAACTCTTCCTGAGTCAGTTCGAAGATAAAGTCATCCATGCCTTCAGCTGAATCGCTAGGATCGCCAGGGCCTCCGCCGCCGCCTGCACCTCCGCCCTGTGGGCGTTGAATATGATCTCCGGTTTTATATTCCTTGTTACCCGGGAAAATTCTGGTTTGGCGGCCGCCCTTGCCATGGTGGAAGACCGGTTCAGACACATCTCGACGCGGAATGCTGACCGCTTCTCCTCGCTCCATGTCAGTGATGCTGCGTTTTTTAATGGAGTCGGCAACCGCTTCACGAATGTGCTTGCGATAACGGCGTAGGAAGCGTTGCCGGTTAACAGCACTTTTGTGTTTGCCATTGAGTCGCCGATCAATAATCAGAAAAGCCATAGTCACCTGCACGCCCGTCGTTTATGTAGAGCGACTAGTTGCGAACTAGTCGCTTTACCTTGAACTGCCGGAGCTTGATTTAACTGACTCCGGCACCCGCTTTATTGAGACTTGCGTACCCGCAGGTACCATTCGGATAACAGTCGTACCTGTTTCTCCGTGTAGCCACGATCGATCATACGGTCGACAAAGTCCTTGTGTTTGCTGATGTCCTCTTTGGAAGACTTGGCATTGAAGGAGATCACCGGTAGTAGATCTTCGGTACTGGAGAACATATTTTTTTCGATCACTAGGCGCAGTTTTTCGTAGCCGTTCCAGGCAGGGTTTTTACCCTGATTGGCAGCCCGAGCCCGTAATACAAAGTTGACCACTTCATGGCGGAAATCCTTCGGATTACTGATGCCCGCCGGTTTCTCAATTTTTTCCAGCTCGTCATTGAGCGCGTTGTGGTCGAGGATTTCACCGGTTTCCGGGTTGCGGAATTCCTGGTCCTGAATCCATAAATCTGCATAGGTAATGTAACGGTCAAAGATGTTCTGGCCGTATTCGGAATAGGATTCCAGATAAGCGGTCTGAATTTCCTTGCTGATGAAGGCAATGTATTCAGGAGCGATAAATTCCTTCAGACAATTCAGGTAGCGGTCATGTAAATCGGCGGGGAATTGTTCCTGCTCGATTTGTTTTTCCAGTATATACAGCAGATGTACCGGGTTTGCGGCAATCTCTGACGGGTCAAAGTTGAATACCTTGGAGAGAATTTTGAAGGCGAAACGCGTGGACAGGCCATTCATGCCTTCGTTGACCCCGGCAGTATCTTTATATTCCTGAATGGACTTGGCCTTGGGGTCGGTATCCTTGAGGTTTTCGCCATCGTAGACGCGCATCTTCGAATAGATGCTGGAGTTTTCCGGTTCAATCAACCGCGATAAAACCGTGAACTGCGCCAACATATTCAGTGTGTCCGGTGCGCAGGGTGCCTCATCAAGTGAACTGTGATTCAGCAGCTTTTTATAAATCTCGATCTCTTCAGACACCTGCAAACAGTAGGGCACCTTGACGGTGTAAACCCGGTCGATAAAGGCTTCATTGTTTTTGTTGTTTTTAAAATTCTGCCACTCGGCTTCGTTGGAGTGGGCGAGAATAATGCCGTCAAAGGGAATTGAACCTATCGATTCGGTGCCGTTGTAGTTGCCCTCCTGGGAGGCAGTCAGCAGAGGGTGCAGAACCTTGATCGGTGCCTTGAACATTTCTACAAATTCCATTAAACCCTGGTTGGCTTTACACAGGCCGCCGGAGAAACTGTAGGCGTCGGGGTCGTTTTGTTCAAAGTCCTCCAGTTTGCGGATGTCCACTTTACCCACCAACGAGGAAATATCCTGATTATTCTCATCGCCGGGTTCGGTTTTTGATACCGCCACCTGATTAAGCACGGAGGGGAAGTGTTTGATAACACGGAACTGGCTAATATCGCCGTGGTATTCCTTTAAACGTTTAGCCGCCCAGGGAGACATGACGGAGGTGACATAGCGTAACGGTATACCGTATTCCTCTTCCAGAATCGTGCTATCTTCATCGGGGTTAAATAATGATAGCGGCGACTCCTGAATGGGTGAACCCTTCAGGGAATAGATGGGCACACGTTCCATCAGTTGCTTGAGTTTTTCAGCCAGTGAACTTTTACCACCACCCACCGGGCCAAGCAAATAGAGAATCTGTTTTTTCTCTTCCAGACCCTGCGAGGCGTGACGGAAAAAGGAGACGATCTGCTCGATGCATTCTTCCATGCCGTAGAAATTGTGGAATTCGGTATAACGCTTGATGATCTTGTTGGAAAAAATCCGACTCAGGCGCGGATCCTGCGAGGTATCAATCAACTCGGGTTCGCCGATGGCGATAAGTAGACGTTCAGCTGCGGAGGCGTAAACGGCGGGGTCCTGTTTGCAGAGATCCAGATACTCCTGCAGTGAGTACTCTTCCTGTTGTGCGTCTTCGTAGCGGGTTTGGTAGTGGTTAAAAATACTCATGTATTTCACCCCTTCACTGTTAGTACCGCATGGAAATTACGAAACTCTCTTCCCTGTTCTTTAGTATAGATTGAAAACCAAAATGAAGCTAAAAAGCCGCAATTCTCAAATTTCCGTTTCAGGGGCTTAGATAATGGTGGAGGGGTGAAGTTCAGCTTTAAAGCGGAGGGATTAAAAAAATGGCGTGTTTTCGGGGGTGGTTCATGCGCCTGACGGTCAGGCGTTGAGGGGGGATGTTAGGCTTCAGTGCTGCACAGTTGCGGATATTGTTGGCACCAAGCTTCGTAGCCGCCATCAAGGCTGTAGACGTCGCTAAAATCTTTTTCGACAAAAAATTGTGCGGCGCTTTGGCTGCTGTTGCCGTGATAGCAGCAAACGATCAGCGGGATATCGAGATCAGCGTCCTGTATAAAACCTTGTACCGAGTGGTGATCAACATGCAGAGAATTGCTCATGTGGCCGGCTTGAAAACTGCCTTCATCGCGAATGTCGATGAGTGTCACGGCACCGGCATCAATCATCTCTTTAGCCTGTTGCACGGAAATACGTTTGAAATCGAACATTATAAATACCCTTTTAAAATTTATTTTGAGATCTTTGCAGGAACCGGGATTTTGTTTTCTGGCAAGGCAAAAACGCACGGAATGAGGGGATTTATGCCTATAAATGACCGATTTAGTACATTTTTAACACTGCTAGAAGACAAAAGGACAATCATGCAGAGGTCTCATTTTACCGTTTTGCAGCTACAACTGAACAGGCGGTGATCTTCCAGACGCATCATGGTTAGACGGCCGCCCCATACGCAGGCGGTGTCGAGGGCAAAAACTTTGTCTTCATTGCTTTCGCCCTCCAGCGCGGCCCAGTGACCAAACAGAATATTGGTGTCGCGGGTTTTGCGGTGGCTGTGGGCGAACCAGGGTTTAAAACCGCTGCGGACATCCTCCAGGCCGTGTTTGTGTAGCAGGTCAAGATGGCCTTCAGCATCGCACAGGCGCATGCGGGTGAAATGATTGGTGATGACGCGCAGACGCTGCCAGCCAGTCAAATCATCAGACCATTGATCGGGCACATCACCGTACATGTGAAACAGGAAGTCTTTGAAATCTGGGCCCTTGAGAACTGTTTCCACTTCCTGACTCAGGCTCAAGGCCTGTTCGATTGTCCACTGCGGGGCCAGCCCGGCATGTACCAGTGCATAGTGTCGTTCCGGGCAATGGTAAAGCAGCGGTTGCTGGCGTAACCAGGTGAAAAGTTCTTCGGCATCGTCGGCGTTGATGACTTCATCGAGGGTGTCGCTGCGATGGGCGGGTTTGATGCCGTAGGCCACCGCCAGCATGTGCAGATCATGATTGCCTAGCACAACCTTGGCGTGCTCGCCCAGCCCTTTGATATAACGTAGCGTGGAAAGTGAGTCAGGGCCACGATTCACTAAATCGCCCGCTATCCACAGAATATCTTTTTGCGGGTCGAAAGAGGCTTCTTTTAACAGACAGGAAAATGCGCTGAAGCAGCCCTGAATATCACCGATTGCGTAGGTAGCCATGATTTCTGGTTGTTA
>Ga0209395_1003588_pt1 | contig 19027 bp, 18 predicted proteins | sample GOMGulsemesocosm_3_FD_184635 | JGI IMG/M metagenome (GOLD analysis project Ga0209395, IMG submission 184635) | Methane-oxidizing microbial communities from mesocosms in the Gulf of Mexico - GOM9D Gulf of Mexico (SPAdes) (version 2) | ecosystem: Environmental > Aquatic > Marine > Cold seeps... | reverse complement strand
GTGCGCGACAGGGTGGCTTCCACTGGCACATTCCGTGAAAGCGCCTTATCAAGCCGGTTAGGCGGATTTTCCGCGATGACAAACTCAATTTGGCGGCTGCCCATGACACGTCCTTCCGAACCCGAACTCCAAGAGCCAACTCAGCTAAAGTTCCTGAGGCGGCTGGTGACCACGCTCACCGCGGTCATGATTGGCGGGCTTGTAGTGGTAATCAGCCTGCTTGTCATCCGTTTGTCAGATAAAGCTGTAACTCTGCCCGATAGTATCACCCTGCCCGACGGCACCACGCCAACGGCGGTCACCTTTGGCAAGGGCTGGATTGCGGTGGTCAGCGACGACAACCGCATTCTGATCTTGGATGCGGAAAGCGGTGATCTGCGTCAGACCATCACAATCGAATAAAAACAACAGTCCGGTTACGACCGCAGCAGTACCTTGGTGGAATCAATCGCCTGGGCGATCTGAGCATATTGCAGCGAGCGGCCGTTAGAACCTTCGGCACTACGCAGCAATTGCGTCTGTGCCTGCTCAAGAATGGCGATGGCCCGTTCCCCAACCTCTGCCTGCGCCCCACTGGCAACAGGAGACAGCGGTCGCGTGCTCCGTTCAGACGAATCGCCCTGGCGTGAGGCCGGTGCTCTGGGCAAATCCGGATCCCGATTATCGCGCGCCAGCAGCGCCATCTCAGCCGAAGCGGCTTCCAGAACTTGGCGCACCTCGTCGTAATCGGTGCCCTCGGGAATGCCATCAGACACCACTTGCAGCCGTTCAGACAGACAATCAACACGGTAGGCCGACTTGTCCAACCCTCCGCAAAAAGCCTTGGCGGTGGCCAGACTGGACACCAGTTGCCGGGTGAAGTTGGCCGAGCCAAAATCACCCGCAGGAACGATAACAGTATATAACACGCCAACGGTGCTCTGCGACCATGCCCCGGCTGGCACAATGCCAATGGACACGGCCAGCGCGACACCTACCACTTGAACCCGTTTCAACATCACTCAATCTCCTAGATACACCAACAACCACTCAGTAAATTAGAATTGAAGCTCACTTTATTGCCTTAGCATTTCCCCTGACAACTAACGAAAAATACATTCCGCAAAATCTGGGATTAACTCAATTACATTTCGCGGCTATCATAACCCTATAATAATCATATCGGGTGGTGTTTTATGAACAAATGTTTTTTGAGACCTTTTTTATTCGGTGCAGCTTTATTGGCCACGCCTCAGCTTGCCATTGCGCAGGCGGTAGACTTGGCATTGACTGAGGCCAAAACACGTTTGGTCTGTGGAACCGGAACACCTGTTGCGGCCGAGTATCTTCCGGGGGGCGTGTTGCAAGTGACTTGTCGGAAAAACCTTCCTCGCGACACGTTACCCGACGCACTCCAAGGGACTGGTCTAACTGCAACAACCCAAGCTGGACTAATTGCTACTATCGCTGTCATCGCAGTTATTGCTGGCAACAGCTCTAGCAGCACAACCACCAGCATGTCGGGTTACTAGCCAATTTCGGCACAGATTAGGTTCCCATTCCGGGGGCTACAACTTGCAAGGGAATGAATCCCAGCCGACATATCGTCATGTTCGACTAAAAAGTTTCAGCATGCGACTGCCGGAATATCCGAAGACATTCCGGCAGTCTTGTCCATAGCTACCCAACCAGTGACGGCAGGTACAAAACGATACCCGGAAAGGCCACCAGCAGCGCGATGGTAACACCATCGGCGATGAAGAATGGCATCACCCCGCGGAAAACATCCTGGACCGTCAGATCGTCACGCACCCCGGCCACCACAAAGCAGTTGAGGCCAATCGGCGGCGTGATCAGGCAGAACTCCGCCATTTTAACCACCAAGATACCAAACCAGATCGCGCACATGGTGCCATTCATGCCAAAGGCACTGTCGGCTGCGGCGACACTTTCGCCACCATTCAGCGCCATTACTGCCGGGTAGACCACCGGCAGGGTCAGCAGCAGCATGCCGATGGCGTCCATGAACATTCCCAGCACTGCGTAGGCCAGCAGTATGCAGATCAGGATCACCATCGGTGCCATCTCTAGAGAGGTGATCCAATCGGAAAACGCCCCCGGCAGATCAGCAAAACCCAGGAAACGCACATAGATCAGCACGCCCCAAATGATGGTAAAGATCATCACCGTCAACTTGGCTGTTTCCAGCAGCGCTGACTTCAGCTGTTCCCATTTCATGCCGTTATAGATCGCCATGCAGAACACCACAAATGCGCCCAGCGCGCCGCCTTCTGTTGGAGTACCCCAAGCCTCGTCACCAAACGGGTTGTAGACAAAGCAGATGATGATCACGACGACAAAAATGATCGGCAACGCACCCGGCAGAGACTCAAATCGCTGGCGCCAAGTGAACCCTGTTACTGGTGGGCCGACATTCTTAAACACCACCGCGATGCCGACGATCAGCAACACATAGACCACTGCACTGAATGCTCCGGGAATAAACCCAGCCAGCAGCAGCTTGCCTACGTCCTGTTCCACGATGATGGCATAGATCACCAGAATCGCCGAAGGTGGAATCAGCGAGGCCAGAGTCCCCGCGGCAGCCACCACACCAGCTGCGAATTGCTTGTTATAGCCAATCGCCAGCATTTCCGGGATCGCGATCCGGGCAAACACCGCCGAAGTCGCCACGGAAGCGCCGGACACAGCAGCAAAGCCTGCCGTGGCGAACACGGTTGAGACCGCCAAGCCACCGGGCAGCCAGGCAATCCAGCGTTTTGCGGCCTCGAACAGCGCTTTGGTCAGCCCGGCATAGTATGCCAGATAGCCAATCAGAATAAATGTCGGGATCAGGCTTAACGCCTGTGACGACACTTTTGAGTGCGGCACCTGACCTGCCACCTTGATCGAGACAGTTAGCGCCTTGCCAAATTTGTCCGGCGCGTAGCCATATTTTGCCCAGAAGATCCACACCAGTCCCACCAGACCAGCCATTGCAGCGGCAAAAGCCACGCGCATTCCAGCGACCACCATGACCAGCATAAAGCCAGAGACCCAAAGGCCAATTTCAATCGGTTCCATAATCCTGCCCCTTAGCCCTGCGAGCCATTATTGCCAGCTTCACTTAACTGTTCCGCCTCAGCCGCTGCCTGCGCGGCTGCACTTTGGATCAACGGCACTGCCACCGGCTGTTCCAACCCCAGCACAAACGCGCGACCATAGCCCCAGGCTTGCAGTACCAATCGCAAGCACAGAACCGAGAATGCAACTGGTACCAACAGTTTGGCAGGCCAGATCGGCAGGCTGATATCGATCGAGCTGTCGCGGCTCCACAGCGGAGCGGCAAAATCAAACGAGCGATCAAAATGCGACCAGCTACCATAAACCAGAGCCATCATCAGCAGCAGGATCAACAACACCGAGATCAGCTCGAACAGCCACATGGCGCGGCCTCGAAGTGAGCCAATGAGAATATCCATACGAATGTGGCCACCATCACGCTGCACATAAGAAATGCCCATGAATGCAATCAGTGGCATCACCTGCTCGATCCAATCCACATATCCGGGCAAAGGCGCATTCATTGCATTCCGCCCACCCACTGACACCACAGCCAGCACCATCAGCGAGAACACTGCCAATCCACTGACCAGCGCCAGTAGTTGTTCCAGTCTCACCAATTGGCCATCCAATCGGCTCAGCAGACTGCCATCTTCCAATACCGTTGCGCTAGACGCCATGGATCAGATCCTTACCAGTTCTTAGAAATCAAATGGGCCGGGCAATGATGCCCGGCCCAAGTCAAATTTAGCACGCTTATTTGCGTGTCTCAGCCAATGTATCCATCAAAAGATCATACAATTCCTGCGCCGGAATGCCCTGTGCGGTCATGTCACTGATCCAGGCTTCGCGGATCGGATCGGCAGCAACGGTGCGGAACTCGGCCAGTTGCTCTTCTGAGATTTCGACTTTCTGCACACCCTTTTCGGTCAGCACAGTGTCCCACTTGGACAGCAGCTCACCATAGTTGGCTAGATAGTGATCGATGGCTTCACCAACCGAGCTGTCCAGTGCTTCGCGCTCTGTGTCGCTTAGCATGTCATAGGCATCGGTATTAACCACGACTGGGCAGTTCACAGTGCCCGGGTTCAGGTTGGCGGTCCACCAGTCTGCACGGTTGATGGTGCCATAGGCCAGATGCGCATGCTGGGCAAAAGCGACGGTGTCGACAACGCCCGATTCCATTGCGTTATAGGCCTCGGTTGCGGTCACGGATGTTGGAACCGCACCCACAGCAGCAAAGGCTTTGCCGATACCGCCGGTGGCCCGCACCCGCATGTCTTTGAACGAATCCAGCGTCGCGCGCGGATCACCGGTGCCCACCAGATTGTACTGCGGCATTGGCGAGGTCATCAGCAGTTTGGCATTCCAACGGGCCAGATCAGCCTGCACTGCCGGGTGCGCATAGACCGCATTGGCCACGGCAACTTCTTCTTCCAGCGTATTCACGCCCAGAAATGGCAGCTCCAGAACGGTGATGGTCGGGTTCTTGTCACGGTGATAGCCAGCACAAAACTGCGCCATCTCAAACGCGCCAATGGAAATCCCGTCCAGGTTTTCCTTATTCTTCGACAGTCCACCATACGAAATGTTCAGGGTAAAATCGCCGTTGGTCTTTTCGCTGACCAGCTCGGCCAGGCGCTCAACATGCTCGGTAAATGCCCGACGCTTGCCCCAGACGGAAACGTTCCATTCGGTCGCAGCTGCCTCAGAGGCAATAGCGAATCCTGCGGTTGCCATCAGCGCCGCGGTCAACATCTTAGTCATATTATTTCTCCCAATGTGCGCCATTACTACGAGGCGCTTGGGTGCCAAGCTAGCGACAAGCCCCGCCGCTGCCAAGCCCCGCGCGAACACTGTGTGACAGGCCAGAGAACCTGAGCCAAAAGCAATGCTTGCGAGTCACGGCATCACAGGCCCGACGCAACGAAAACATGCGCAAAAACCACTAGGTTGCCACAAAATGTCACACGAGGTGGTTGCGTCGGACCAGCCAATGACGGACTTTGGTGTCCGGGGATGAGGCTTTGTATGATTAGCTTTCGTTGACAGCTAGAACCCTTATAAGCATAGAAAATTACGCCTTAAGGGTACGCAAATTTACAAATGGAAAAAACCGTCGGAAAATCGTTTACAAGCAAATCGTTATTTTACCGTCGCTTATTCACAAATTTGCAACCTGCGCTATGATCGTCGCCGAGGATGGAAACGGTTTGACAGACCAGCCCAAAGGGCCGTGGTGTGACAAGCTGATAATATTAAGAGGGAGGGACCCAGGATGACCACGCAACACGAGAGCCCCGTGTATCCGCCGTCGGCCGAAACCGTGGCCCGCGCGCATGTCGACGCTGCCAAGTATGAAGATATGTATGCGGCCTCGATGGCCGATCCGGCCGCCTTTTGGGGCGACCAAGGCCAGCGCATCGACTGGATCAAGCCCTTTACCCAGGTAAAGGACGTCAATTTCAACTTTGGCGAGGTCTCGATCAACTGGTTTGCCGATGGTGCGCTGAACGTCAGCGCCAACTGTATCGACCGCCACTTGTCCAGCCGAGGCGATCAAACTGCGATCATCTGGGAACCGGACAGCCCCGAAGACCCGGCGCTGCACATTACTTATAACGAACTGCATCGCTCGGTCTGTAAAATGGCCAATGTTCTGGCCTCGATGGGGGTTAACAAGGGCGATCGGGTCATCATTTATATGCCGATGATCCCCGAGGCCGCCTATGCCATGCTGGCCTGCGCCCGCATTGGCGCCATTCACTCCATCGTATTTGCCGGCTTCAGCCCAGACGCGCTGGCTTCGCGGGTCAACGGCTGTGGTGCCAAAGTGGTGATCACTGCAGACCACGCCCCACGCGGCGGTCGTCAAACACCGTTGAAATCCAACGCCGACGCCGCTTTGTTGCATTGCAACGAAGATGTGAAATGTCTGGTGGTCAAGCGCACCGGCGATCAAACCACGTGGGTCGACGGGCGCGACTATGATTACAACGCTTTGGCTGCAGAAGCCGGCGACACATATGCCCCGGCAGAGATGAACGCCGAAGATCCGCTGTTCATCCTCTACACCTCAGGCTCCACCGGGCAGCCCAAAGGCGTCGTACATACGACCGGTGGTTATTTGGTCTACGCCGCGATGACCCACGAGATCACCTTTGATTACCACGACGGTGATGTTTACTGGTGTACGGCGGATGTTGGTTGGGTCACCGGCCACAGCTATATCGTCTATGGCCCGCTGGCCAATGGCGCCACGACAGTGATGTTCGAAGGGGTGCCAACCTATCCCGACGCTTCGCGGTTCTGGCAGGTTTGCGAAAAGCACAAGGTCTCTCAATTCTACACCGCCCCAACCGCACTGCGCGCGCTTATGGGTCAGGGCAATGAATGGGTCGAAAAATGCGATCTCTCCAGCCTACGCACCTTGGGCACCGTCGGCGAGCCGATCAATCCCGAGGCTTGGAACTGGTACAACGACATCGTTGGCGGCGGCAAATGCCCCATTGTTGACACCTGGTGGCAGACCGAGACCGGCGGCCACCTGATGACGCCCCTGCCCGGTGCCCACTCCATGAAACCCGGCGCCGCAATGAAGCCATTCTTTGGCATTCAGCCCGTCGTACTGGACCCGCAGTCGGGTGTTGAAATCGAAGGCAATGATGTTGATGGCGTGCTGTGCATCAAAGACAGCTGGCCCGGTCAGATGCGCACCATCTGGGGCGACCACGAGCGGTTCCAAAAGACCTATTTTTCGGACTACAAAGGCTACTATTTCACCGGTGATGGCTGCAAACGCGACGCAGACGGCGATTACTGGATCACCGGTCGCGTGGATGATGTGATCAACGTCTCAGGTCACCGCATGGGCACAGCCGAAGTCGAAAGCGCACTGGTCGCGCATGTCGCCGTCGCCGAAGCTGCCGTTGTTGGCTATCCGCATGAAATCAAAGGTCAGGGCATCTATTGCTACGTGACCCTGATGAACAATGCCGAACCCAGCGATGAATTACTGAAAGAGTTGCGGACTTGGGTGCGCACCGAGATTGGCCCAATTGCCAGCCCGGATGTGATCCAATGGGCCCCGGGCCTTCCTAAAACCCGCTCGGGCAAGATCATGCGTCGTATTCTGCGTAAGATTGCCGAAAGCGATTTTGACACCCTTGGCGATATTTCGACCCTGGCCGATCCTTCGGTGGTTGAAGATCTGATTGCCAACCGGGCTGGAAAATAGGGGAATGAGCATGAGTTCAGAGGCCATCCCCTCCTCCGCAGTTCTGATCCTGCTGGGCCCACCAGGGGCCGGCAAGGGCACCCAGGCCCGCATGCTAGAACAGCGTTTTGACCTAGTACAGCTTTCCACCGGCGATCTGCTGCGTGCTGCAGTGGCTGCGGGAACCGAAGCTGGCAAGGCGGCAAAGGCTGTGATGGAGGCCGGCGGGCTGGTCAGCGACCAGATCGTCATCGACATCCTGCGTGATCGGCTAACCGAGCCTGACTGTGCCAAGGGGGTTATCCTTGACGGTTTCCCCCGCACCACAGTGCAGGCACAGGCGCTTGACGAGCTGCTGGGTGAATCCGGGCAAAAGATCAATGCGGCCATCAGCCTTGAGGTTGATGACGCAGCCATGGTCGCCAGAATCTCGGGCCGTTTCACCTGTGGCAGCTGCGGCGAAGGCTATCACGACAGCTTCAAAGTGCCCGCTCAAGACGGTATCTGCGACAAATGTGGTGCTGCGGACATGAAACGCCGGGCTGATGACAACGCCGAAACCGTTGGCTCGCGTCTCGAGGCTTATCACGCACAAACCGCGCCGCTAATTGCCTACTACCGTGACAAAGGCGTGTTGAAATCGGTGGATGCCATGGGCGAGATCAACAGTATCGCCATCGCCATGGCAAAGCTGGCAGATCAAGCCATGAGCTAACCTTCGCGGCCCCCGCACTGTCGGGGGCCCTTTTGTTTGGTGGACAAAACCACGCCTGCGTGTCAGGTCAGCGTTTGGGACCATAAAAGAGCGCACGGCATGTCCGAAACCAAATTTATTCCAAGGCCAGAGACCGCCCATGCCTATCGCACTGCGCTGGGCTGTTTTGGTACCGGCGTCACCGTGATCACCACCATGACCGACCGTGGTCCTTTGGCCATCACCGCCAACAGCTTTACCTCAGTCTCGATGGCTCCGCCACTGCTCCTGTGGTGCCCAGCAAAAAGATCGCTACGCCACGATGCTTTTGTCAACGCCAAGGATTTCACCATTCACGTAATGGGCGAAGACCAATTGGACATGGCCAAGCATTTTGCCAGCAACGGCGAAGGGTTTGGTTCGGTAGACTGGCAGACCAGTGACGCAGGCACCCCCACCCTGCCCGGTTGCATCGCCCGCTTTGAATGCCGCCATTATGCCTGCCATCCGGGCGGCGACCATTCGATCCTGATTGGTGAGGTACTGTCCGTCAGCACCCGCCCTGGCAAGGGGTTGATATTCAAACACGGTCTCTACGGCGGTTTTCTAGAGCAGCCCTGACCTGCGATCCCTGACTTACTGCTTGCGCCGAGCCTCTGACCGCAATTGCACCGCATCTGGTTGTCGGCGGTGCCGCGGCTGTTGGTTTTCCTGAGCTCGGCAGGCGCTGCACAGGGGAATGAGCTGCAACACCTCCTCCGAGGCTTGCACTCCGCGCCCGCCCCAGATGCGGGCCAGCAACCGATCCATCATCGATTTGACGGCGAAAGGCTCACCGCAGGACGTGCAATGAAAGGGTTCTGCCTTATGCAGAACTTTGCGCGTATCTGCTCTGGCGAACGGATCCAATCTGGGCTTTAGCTGCAACGCATCCTCGGGACAGATAGACCGGCACATTCCACACTGGATGCAGCTGCTTTCCACAAAAAGCAATTCACTCTTTTGCTCGCTGATAGACAAAGCGTCTGTCGGGCACAGCCACACACAACTCTGGCACATGGTACAGGCCGATGCATCTAGCTGCACTGTTCCATAAGGCGCATCCGCCGGCAAAGGCACCGGCGCCAGCGCCGTGGGCAACAAAACTGCGGCACAAGCCCGCGCGGTGGCGCGACGGCTTGCAACGACGACAGCGGTCTCATGTCGCCAAGACCCTGTTATTTCGGGTAAAGCCTGCAGAATCTCCGCAAGCCGGTGGACAGATCCAAACAGATCCAATCGCCCATTTCCGCCCATCGCCCGCACCATTTCAGTTTCTTGGTGCTGAATAGCCATGGTATCTGGTGCCACCAACTTCTGTAACAAGACATGATCAAATCCCATCGCCAACGCCAGCAGCACGTCAACGTGACCAATCCGGTCAAGGGCGCAGACCTCCACTGTGTGCACCCGCGCGGTGCAGTCGGCATCCTCAGCCTGACTAACTGCCATTTCCCCCATTGTGTCATGGAGTATCAAAATCTGGGTCTGTGCCGCAGTTTTCCGTCGTTTCAGCGCCGTCTGACAAATCGATAGCAGCGGCAGTTCAGCCCAACCGACCTGCGGCTGGTACAGGTCAACCACATTAGTCCACTTGCGTTTCGAAGCGTGCAGACAGTGACCACAACCAGCCACATCAACACTGCAGCATAGGCAAAGACCTGATCGCTTCCAATCGGACATTCTCACCCCTTCTGGGCTGGCCAATTCTCCGAACTCAGATAATCATCAAAGTTCACTCTACCTTAACGAGTTCTAGCGTTCTGCTAGATCATATCAAGGCAGCGCATAAATTCTTTATTCTATATTGATTCTGGAAATGAATGGGCCCGCCGCGAATAATCACGGCGGGCCCAACAAACCTTCAAAATTCAACCTATGAGAATACTGTGCGTTACTTCAGCGCAGCATCAGTAATAACATGTGTCCAGGCGCCTTCCGGTGCCTTGGTGATTACCGGGTCTGAACCGCCGCCCAGCAAAGTGGCCACGGTGCGATCAAAGTCAGCCGGATCCAGAGCGCCATTGCTACCCGCTGTCAGCTTGGCAATCTCAGCCATCATCCGCTGCTGGTGTGCTTCGGTCTGCGCACCTGAGGCATCATTGTCCAACACGATGTCAGCCGCCTCGCTTGGGTTGGCCTCAGCGTATTTCCAGCCTTTCATCGACGCGCGTACAAAGCGCACCATCTTGGCCTGGAATTCCGGATCCTCAAGGTTGCTTTCCAGCGCATAAATACCGTCTTCCAGCGTTGCAACACCTTGGTCTTCATACTTGAAAGTCACCAGCTCGTCCTCGGACACGCCTGCATCCAACACCTGACCATACTCGTTATAGGTCATGGTCGAAATGCAATCGGCCTGACGCTGCAACAGCGGATCTACGTTGAAACCCTGTTTCAGCACGGTCACGCCATCGTCGCCACCATCGGTGCTGATACCTTCTTTGCTCATCCAGCTCAGGAACGGGTATTCATTGCCATAGAACCAGACACCAATAGTCTTACCCTTGAAATCCGCCGGGCTGGTGATGCCGGTGTCTTTCCAGCAGGTCAGCATCAGGCCCGAGCTTTTGAATGGCTGGGCAATATTCACCACCGGCAGGCCCTTCTCGCGTGCTGCCAGTGCCGAGGGCATCCAGTTTAGCATTACGTCAGCACCGCCACCGGCCAGAACCTGCGGCGGAGCAATGTCCGGACCACCTGCCAGAATGGTGACGTCCAGATCTTCTTCGCTATAAAATCCCTTGTCCAGCGCTACGTAATAGCCAGCGAATTGTGCCTGTGTCACCCATTGCAGCTGCAGACGGACTTCATCGGCGGCTTGCGCGGTGCCTGCAGCACCCAGCGCCAGAGCGGCGGCTGTCAAAATGTGTTTCATTGGTAGTTACTCCCTGTGGTTATGGCCAAAGCTTGCAAGAATTTGACCATCCGTTCAAAGTTTTTCTTATCCCTGCCACAAAACACCTTTTGCCCTGCACAGGTTTTGAGCACTCTTCGTCATAGAAAATATGATATTAGTGCGCCCAACCACTTCCGCAGCCCCTTGAGTTACAAGGGATCACGGTAATTCAATTTTACCGCCGTTGTGACGGGTGCCAGAAGGTAAGAGATTTCTCCACCATCGCCACCGTGCCATAAAACATCGACCCAGCCAGCGCCGCCACCACGATCTCAGCCCAGACCATATCCAGCGACAATTTCCCGACGCTGGTGGAAATCCGGAACCCCATTCCAACTGTGGGCGAGCCAAAGAACTCGGCAACAATCGCCCCAACCAGCGCCAGAGTGGTGGAGATCTTCAAACCGTTAAACACAAACGGCAGCGCCGCCGGCAGGCGCAGTTTGAAAAAGCTCTGCCAATAGCTGGCGGCATAAGTCTGCATCAAATCCCGCTGCATAGCGCTGGTCTCACGCAATCCAGCCACCGTGTTCACCAGCACCGGAAAGAACACCATCACCACAACGACGGCAGCCTTCGAGTGCCAGTCAAAACCAAACCACATCACCAGGATCGGCGCAGTTCCAACAATCGGCAAAGCAGCCACAAAATTGCCCACAGGCAACAGCCCACGGCGCAGAAAATCGCTACGATCCATAACAATCGCCATCAGGAACGCCGCAGAACAGCCAATCACATAGCCCCTCAACGCCCCCTTAACAAAGGTCTGCAGGAAATCGTCCCGTAATTTGGAGAGGTTCCCAGCAAAGGCAACAGCTATATCCGATGGCGCAGGCAGGATCACCAATGGCACCTGCAACCCCTTCACCAGAAGTTGCCAAACCAACAACAGCGTCACGCCAAAAATCACCGGAACCAGCAACTGCACCAGACGAGTGTCCGCCTGCGGTCCATTGGCCAACCGCGTATTCAGCCACCATCCACCGCACCAAATCAGCGCGGCAAGGCCAACCATCAACATGCCAAACCCTCCCGCTTCTTCTTGTTCAAAATACCTCGGGGGAGCCGTGCAGCGGCGGGGGCTGGCCCCCATTGACGTCCAAAATTCATGCGCCAATCCCCATCCGCTTCAGAACAATCCGCTCAATCACCCCCAGCAAAGCCACCAAACAAGCAGCCAGAATCGCGGCCGCAAACAAAGCCGACCAAATCTGCACCGTTTGCCCGTAATAGCTGCCGCCCAGCAACCGCGCGCCAAGTCCCGCCACAGCGCCCGTTGGCAATTCACCAACAATGGCCCCAACCAATGACGCCGCAATACCGATTTTCAGCGAAGTAAACAGATAAGGCATCGAGGCCGGCAACCGCAGCTTCCAGAACCCCTGACTAAGGCTGGCACTATAGGTCCGCAACAGATCCAACTGCATGCTATCAGGGCTACGCAGGCCTTTGACCATGCCGACAACAACTGGGAAAAAGCTGAGATAGGCCGAAATAATCGCCTTGGGCAGGATCCCCTGAACTCCAACGGAATACAGCACCACAATGATCATCGGAGCCAGTGCGATAATGGGAATGGTCTGGCTGACAATGGCCCAGGGCATCACCGACATATCCATCACCTTAGAATGCACTATGCCAACAGCCAATAGAATGCCCAGCCCAGTTCCAATGGCAAACCCCAACAACGTCGCGCTTAAAGTTACCCAAGCGTGGTAAAACAGACTGCGTTTGGACATAGTCTTGCCCTTCAGCACCATGGCGCCTGTGGTTTTCCACAGCTCAACGGCCACCTGATGCGGGGCTGGCAGCCGGGGACGGTCCTGTGACCATGTCGCCTGGATGGCAAAGCTGTTGTTTAGAACCAGTCCCATTTCGCCCATATCACGCCGTTCTTTGGCTCCTACCGGGACAACTTCAACGCCAGCGCGTTCGGCTTCGGTCAAAACACCTTTGATATTCATCGGCAAACAGGCCGCATACCAAAACCCGATGATCACCGTGAGAACGGTCAGGACAGCAACGATGGTTTTCATGCGTGCCACTCCATTCTCAGTTCCCGAATGCCCGTTTCTTTGCGCTCCTCAGACAGGTGCAACGTACTGGGTGCGCCTTCGTTCATTTCAGCCACTGGCTTGAAACCCTCACGAATGTAGAACTGCTGAGCAGCCTTGTTCGGGACATGTGTATTCAATGATAGAAACCTGCGACCCTGCTTGGCTTGGTCCAACAACAGTTTGCCAATCCCATTCCCGGGTTGAGCGCAATAAAAGCCCCAGATATGGGCGGCTTCACTGTCCAGCGACAAATACCCCTGGACCGGATCACCAGCCACCCAGATCTCTCTTTGTGTAATCGCTTTGGTCAGCATTTCCGAAATTTCTTCGGCTGGAAGATTACGCTGCATCCAGTCCGTACCATCAATCCAGCCGTTCACGATGGATGCCATACCTGCCACATCCCGTTCCTCTGCCCGCCGCACATCAGTCATCCGAATGCCCGGCCCGCAGGCCTTCCCGCACCCGATGCGCAATCTCGATGAACGCGGGGCTGTCACGAATATCCAGCGGGCGCTCCTTGGGCAGCGGGCTTTCAATCACATCCGAGATCCGCCCTGGCCGTGGTGACATCACCACAATTTTGGTCGACAGATACACCGCCTCGGGGATCGAATGGGTGACAAAGCCAATTGTTTTATTTGTGCGGGCCCAAAGCTTTAGCAATTGCTCGTTCAGGTGATCGCGTACGATTTCATCCAATGCGCCGAACGGTTCGTCCATCAACAGGATATCCGCATCAAACGCCAAAGCCCGCGCGATGCTCGCCCGCTGCTGCATCCCGCCCGACAGCTGCCAGGGGTATTTACCGCCAAATCCTGACAATTCAACAAGTTCCAACACTTCGTTAACGCGCTTTTCCTGTTCCGACTTGGAATATCCCATGATTTCAAGCGGCAGTTTGATATTGCTTGCAATGTTTCGCCAAGGGTACAGCCCCGAGGCCTGGAACACATAACCATAAGCCCGCTGCCGGCGGGCCTCGTCCGGAGACATGCCGTTCACGGTAATCTCACCGCCGGTAGGTTGCTCTAAGGCCGCCATCACTCGCAGGAACGTTGTCTTACCGCAGCCCGAGGGGCCAATAAAGCTGACAAAGTCACCCTTGTTGATGGTCAGGTTCACATCCCTGAGCGCCTGCACCGGCCCGTCATTGGTGGGAAACACCAGATCCAGATTACGGGCTTCTACGACAGCCTGGGTAGTAGATTCAGTAGTCATCATAATGCCTTGATAAGACAGGTTAACAGGGCGCCGCACTGCAACGCCCTACCCTGAGTTAAACGCCAGTTACCGGAATACCCGACCGCTCAACCGCTCGTGGCGAGGTCAGCTCTTTCCAAGTACTCAACGCAGTGTTTACGCTTGTATTTGCCTCACGCGACACAAACTTGCCGTGCCCCTCCTGACAGCGGATCTCGCCGTCATGAACCGCCACATGCCCGCGGGTCAGTGTAAAGCGCGGCAAGCCTTTGACCTCATTGCCTTCGAACACGTTGTAATCAATCGAACTCTGCTGAGTAGAGGCCTGAATAGTCTTACTTTTCTCAGGATCCCAGACCACCAGATCAGCATCCGCACCAACCAGAACCGCGCCCTTTTTAGGATAACAATTCAGGATCTTGGCAATGTTGGTTGAGGTCACGGCAACAAATTCATTCATCGTCAACCGGCCTGTCGCTACCCCATGCGTCCACAGCATCGGCATCCGATCTTCTAGCCCGCCAGTGCCATTTGGGATCTGCGTGAAATCACCAATACCATTGCGCTTTTGCTCGGTGGTGAAGGCACAGTGATCCGTCGCCACAACCGATAGCGATCCCGACTGCAACCCTGCCCACAAGCTGTCCTGATGTTTCTTGTTACGGAACGGAGGCGACATCACCCGGCGCGCCGCATGGTCCCAATCGGGATTGAAATACTCGCTCTCGTCCAACGTCAGGTGCTGGATCAGCGGCTCGCCCCAGACCCGTTTGCCCTGCATCCTTGCGCGGCGAATGGCCTCGTGACTGTCCTCACAAGAGGTATGCACCACATAGAGCGGCACACCGGCCATATCTGCAATCATGATCGCCCGGTTGGTGGCTTCGCCTTCAACTTGAGGCGGCCGCGAATAGGCATGCGCTTCGGGGCCAGTATTGCCTGCAGCCAGCAGCTTGGCGCTCAGCTCCGCCACCACATCGCCGTTCTCGGCATGCACCATGGCGATCCCGCCCAGCTCGGCCAGGCGCTGGAACGACGAATACAACTCGTCATCATTCACCATCAGCGCGCCTTTATAGGCCAAGAAGTGCTTGAACGTGTTGATGCCGCGTTCCTGAATGACGGTCTTGATGTCGTCAAACACCTGCTCGCCCCACCAGGTCACCGCCATGTGGAATGAATAATCACAATTTGCTCGGGTCGATTTGTTATCCCAGCGTTTCAGCGCATCCAGCAGGCTCTCGCCAGGACTTGGCAGCGCAAAATCCACCACCATAGTGGTACCGCCAGCCAGTCCAGCGCGGGTGCCTGACTCAAAATCATCCGAACTGTACGTGCCCATGAATGGCATTTCCAAATGCGTATGAGGATCAATCCCGCCCGGCATTACGTAACAGCCAGTGGCGTCCAGCTCCTCATCACCCTTCAAATTCGGGCCGATCTGAGTAATCACCCCGTTTTCAACCAGAACATCTGCCTTGTAGGTGAGATCAGCCGTGACGATTGTACCGTTCTTGATGACTTTACTCATGTTTCTTCTCCCTGAAAATCAGTGGGGCTATTCGTTGTCCCGCTGATGTAAACGATGGGCTGCTTCCAGCAGCTCATTCCAGTCGTCGCGAAACGCCAGCTTGTCAGATTTCTCAATCGCACAGGCTAGATTCCACAACGCTTGCTTCTCTGCATTGCGTCCCTGAGCCTCCATTCCATCTGCCAAAGAATCCAATTTAGAACCCAGCAAAATGGCATCAGAGACCTTAATCTCGACACAAATTTCTGCCGACAGATCAATGTCTGAAGGCAATTTCATTACTCCACGATCTGAGCCGTCTCAACCACTGCATGAAACAGTACATTTGCTCCAGCAGCCGCCCATTCTGGGCTGATCTCTTCAGCCTCGTTATGGCTTAGGCCATCCACACAGGGGCACATCACCATGGCCGTCGGCGCCACGCGGTTGATCCAGCAGGCATCATGACCGGCCCCGGAAATCAGATCGGTATGGGAATATCCCAACCGCTCGGCCGCATTACGTACCGCGTTGACACAGGTTTCATCAAAAGTGACCGGATCGAACCCACCTACCTTTTCGAACTCGATCGTCATCGCCATGGCGTCAGCAATATCCTGGCCTTCTTCACGCAGACGCAACTCCATATCCTCGATCACTTCTAACTCGGGCGAACGGAAATCAACGGTGAACACCACCTTGCCGGGGATCACATTGCGCGAGTTCGGAAACACTTCGACGTGCCCGGCCGCGCCTACCGCATGGGGCGCATGGCTCCAGGCAATCTCGTCCACCGCCTCCAACACCCGCGCCATCGCCAGTCCTGCATTGCGCCGCATTGGCATCGGCGTCGATCCAGTATGAGCGTCCTTCCCGGTGATCGTCACCTGCGTCCAGCTCAGCCCCTGACCATGAGTGACAACACCAATGTCTTTCTCGTCGGCTTCCAGAATTGGCCCCTGCTCGATGTGCAATTCAAAGAATGCATGCATCTTGCGCGCGCCGACCTCTTCCTCGCCCCGCCAGCCGATCCGGCTCAGCTCGTCGCCGAATTTCTTGCCCTCAGCATCTTCGCGCCCGTAGGCCCAATCCTGAGTATGAATGCCCGCAAACACCCCCGACGACAGCATCGCCGGCGCATAGCGAGTTCCCTCTTCATTGGTGAAATTGGTCACCACAATGGGATGTTTTGTCTTAATATTCATATCATTAAGGGAGCGAAGGATCTCCAATCCGCCCAGCACGCCCAGGACACCGTCGTACTTGCCGCCTGTCGGTTGGGTATCAAGATGCGAGCCAACATAGACAGGCAGTGCATCCGGATCCGTGCCGTCACGACGGGCAAACATATTGCCCATCTGGTCCAACCCCATGGTACAACCAGCGGCCTCGCACCAGCTTTGAAACAGGGCTCGACCTTCGCCATCTTCGTCCGTCAGGGTCTGGCGATTGTTGCCACCGGCCACACCGGGGCCAATCTTGGCCATGTCCATCAGGCTGTCCCACAGCCTCTCGCTATTGATAACTAGGTTCTGTCCAAGCGCAGCCATGACTATGATCCTTCCCAACTGTCCACCTTTTGGCGGTATTATTCCGCAGGCCATCCCATGTCTTGCGACATTGATTTGACCAACTGGTAAAACTCACGCTATCACGGGTCAGGCACCAGTCAAGAAATTGCAGCGCGAAGGCATCAAAAACCCTAAAAAATCATAGGGAAATGCCGGAAAATCAGGCACCAACAGATATCCACCCGAGACAGGACCAAAGACACAGCGATGACAAAAGCTCCCAGCCCGACCCGTATTCAAAAAAAGAATCGCGCCGCCATCCTCGAAGCCGCGCTGGAAGTGTTTTCCACTCATGGTTTTCGCGGCACAACAGTGGACCAGATTGCCACCGAGGCCGGGCTGAGCAAACCCAATCTACTGTACTATTTCCCCTCAAAAGAGGCGATCTTCAACGAGTTGATGTCCGGCCTGCTGGATACCTGGCTGGACCCCCTGCGCTCGCTGGACCCCAACGGCGACCCGTTGCAAGAAATCCTCTCCTACGTAGAACGAAAACTACAAATGAGTCGCGATTTTCCACGCGAAAGCCGCCTTTATGCCAATGAAATTGTACAGGGCGCACCGCGCATGCTGGGCACAATTTCCAACGACTTAAAATCTCTGGTCGAGGAAAAATCTGCCCTTCTCGATAGCTGGATGGCAGCCGGAAAAATCAATCGCACTCACCCAAAACACCTGCTGTTTTCCATCTGGTCGCTCACCCAGCATTACGCAGATTTCGACGTGCAGGTGCGGACCCTGATGGGCGACGAAGATCCCTATGACGCGGCCCCCGACTTTCTGGAAACCCTATACCGCCGCATGCTGACGCCACGCGACTGACCAAACGAAGCAAAGGCGACTCTTTCGAGCCGCCCATTTTTTCTTGTGATAAATACCTCTGCTGGAGGCAGGCGCCGCAAGGCGCCCCTTTTATTCCGCAGCCGTTGCCGAAGGATTGTTGGGATGTGTGGTCCAATTGGCATAATCCTCTGACACCACATCTCCGGTCCGCTCGTCCAACTGACCCGGTGCCACCTGCTCCAGAGTGATACAATTCTCAACCGGGCAGACATTCACGCACAAATTACAAGCAACACATTCGTCATCCTTGACGGTAAACACCCGATCAGCCGACATCTCGATTGCCTGATGCGAGGTATCCTCACAAGCCGCAAAACACCGACCACATTTGATGCAATCATCCTGGCTGATCACCGCCTTGGCGACATAGTTCAGGTTCAGATACTGCCAATCCGTAACATTTGGCACCGCCTGTCCCATGAAATCGGCAATCGAAGAATGCCCCTTTTCATCCATCCACTGCGACAGACCGGAAATCATCTCTTCAACGACCTTAAAGCCATAGGTCATTGCCGCAGTGCAGACCTGAACATTACCCGCACCCAATGAGATGAACTCAGCCGCATCACGCCAAGTGGTTACCCCACCAATGGCCGATATCGGCAATCCATGTGTCTCAGGATCACGGGCAATTTCTGCCACCATGTTCATCGCAATCGGCTTGACCGCCGGGCCACAATAGCCACCGTGTGTTCCCTTATCGCCAATCGTCGGATTGGGCGCCATGATATCCAGATCCACCGACACGATCGAATTTATGGTGTTGATCAGGCTCACCGCATCCGCACCACCATTCTTGGCGGCCCGTGCAGGCTGACGAATGTCGGTGATATTGGGTGTCAGCTTTACGATCACCGGCTTGGAATAGTACTTCTTGCACCACTCCGTGACCATCTGGATGTATTCCGGCACCTGACCAACGGCCGATCCCATGCCGCGTTCGGCCATGCCAT
>Ga0209395_1003586_pt1 | contig 19031 bp, 21 predicted proteins | sample GOMGulsemesocosm_3_FD_184635 | JGI IMG/M metagenome (GOLD analysis project Ga0209395, IMG submission 184635) | Methane-oxidizing microbial communities from mesocosms in the Gulf of Mexico - GOM9D Gulf of Mexico (SPAdes) (version 2) | ecosystem: Environmental > Aquatic > Marine > Cold seeps... | reverse complement strand
GATATGTCTAAGCGCATTAAGCACTATGCTTCGGCACTCTATCGTGACGGTCTTATCTCCAAAGAGCGTAAAGCTAAGTACGTTGGCGAGTCCGGCGTCGGTCAGAAGACGCTAGACAAACGTGAATACATGCTAGCTACCGCCAAGCGCCGCAAGAACGCGCAGAAAGCGAAAGCACGTCATAAACGAAACAATCCTAAATACCGTTAATAAGTGAGCACTAATATTATGGCTAGAATAGTAGACCACACCACCTATAAGAGTTTCAAAGAAGTACACTTGGAGACTGTCCAACCGGGGCATACCGTTCTAATCCGTCACCCGGACGGAGCCATTCGCCCGTATGTAGTTTGTCGCCTTGGGAACACTCCTATCGAGTTCTTGGCTACCCGCTTCGGACGCACAATGGTTGTTATGAACATGGAGAACGGCCGCATAGTTACTAAGCACCCCCGCCAACGCTGCATCGTCGTTAGCTGCACAATCACCGTAATCGACTTTAACGGCAAACGCGCTAACGCATTAGACGGTAGCCTTGTGGAAGTTAAAAAGGAGCAAAACTAATGGACGTATTTAACGCAATGAAAACCCTTATGGCGAGCCAAGGGGAGGAAACCCCGAGCTTTCCACGTCAGTTATCCCGGGAAGCGCACCTCGGCATCATCGAAGAAATGTACAAAGCGTTGCTGAACTACAGCGACCACGTCTTTGACCTAACGCCAATACTCGCGGAAGAGCCCCGTCATGGTAGCCTACTTGAGTTACTAGCGGATGCCGAACTTCGCGAAGATGGCGACACCCCGGAAGCACTAGCGGACCAACTCGGAAACCTTATGACCCTGCAAGCTATCGCGGCTACAGTTAGCGTGTCACAAGGATTCCATCAGGACTTCTCATGGCCTAAGTTCCTCCGTAACACGTACACCAAAGCCGACGACACGTTCAATTACCTAGCGGGCGACACACAGCCGCTTAAGGGTATCATCGTTCTAGAAGGCCCGGACTGCACAGGCAAAACCACGCTCGCTAACCACCTCGTAAAACGCTACGGCGCTAAGTACATCCACGGCACTTGGAGTGAGGAGATTGAGAAGAACAACCACGACATTCTCATGAACCAAATTTACCTTGCAAAATCTGTAGCTGACGACGGCGGGTTAGTCATCATTGACCGCAGTTGGATTACCGAGTTTATCTATGCTGACGTATTCCGTGGGGGGACCAATTGGCCCGACCTAGCAGAAGACGGCTTCCTAGAACTAATTGCTAACGATGCCATCTATATATTCTGTCTACCCTTTGGCGTACGCTCAGAAGAGAAGCACCGTAAACGCTTCCTAGAACGTGCGAACAACGGCGACGAAATGTACCTAGAAATGGGCGAAATAGTTAAGGCATACCAATGTTTCTTATTCGGTAACAAAAACGCCGAGGACTTGTCCCAGCAAGAAGCCGAAGGGAAACCGATGGAAGCAGTCTTTACCCCGTTCCAATTTAATGAAGACCACCGCCCTAACCTGCTAGGCAAGTTTTGGCCCGAAGAAGACAACGCCCTCGGAAGTCTCCGAGCGTGTATCTTTGATATGGACCTAGACAGCGACTATGAAAAACTCATGGACCGCATTGCCGAGTTGAAGGGCATTAAACCAACGATGTAAAAGGGAAAACCTATGACCAAGAAAACCGAAATGTCAGTAGCAAACGAAGTATGGCTCGATATACTCGATAAGCTCATAGAAAAAGGCAAGCAACGACAAGTCTTTTGTGAAGACATCCATTACACGGTCCCTATGAACGACCCTATGGTGACTTTCTTTCACGCTGACCCAACATACTACGCGTACATCCTTTGTAACTCCCAGACGTTTTTACGTGGGTTTGGTGACGTCCCTCGCCAACTTATGAACGTCGTTGCGTTCTTAGAGAAGTGCGGAAGCCATCCTAACGCTACAGTGTATATCCACGGAGCCCCATATACAGAGATTAAGTTCGCGCTCACCGAAGGCAAACTCCAATGCCTCGTTAAGCTCTCTGCTGTTGATGTGTGGCGCGACCTCCCGACGCGTACAACTGAGCTAGCAGTTATGTCCGCGTTCGTCTGCATGGGCCTCCGCAAGCTCGGGCTGAAAGTAGGGCTGGGCGACATCGACTTGTCTATCGGCCAAGCGTACTTATCCCGTGACCGTCAAGGTGCCGCTGTTGCTGCGCTGTGGGCTTCGGACATAAGCTCGCACCATATGGGCCGTTTCCCGGAGGCCCCTATCACTATGGACGAGTTAATCCATGGTGTGACCAGTGGTAACAACTGGGACTTAATCCATTCCGTGAATTTCTATAAGGACGTATTTAGCCAATGCCTACAATAACTGTAACGTACACACAAACCCGGACCATGACGCAAACGATTGAATGGCCCGAAGACGAAATGGATGACTTTAACTTGGCTAACCTAGAGTGCAATCTCGAACCCGACGACGCACAGGAACAGTCCAGTGAACTTGACCTGTACCATGTTACTAAAGATGGTGAGCCGCATGACTTTTAACGAAGAAGACTGGGGCTTGTTAATGGACGAGTTCCCGGGGGTGTGACTAAAACGCAGATAAGCAAAAGGGCCAATTAAGGCCCTTTTTTATTATGTGTTGATTGTTACTTGAAGTACTCTTTAACGCCTACCACAAGGGCCGATATTGCGCCCGCAAGAAAGATACCTAATAGAGTTAACTGCGTCTTCTTCTTCATTGCTTCCCCAGACTCCCGCATCTCCCGCAAGTGGATAAAATCCTTCTGCATCTTATGTGGGTCCGTGGTGTCTACGCCAATGGTGGTTAAAGTCTGTGTAATGGTTTGCTGAATTAAATCCCGTAATTGTGCCTCTGTCAAAGTTACCTTTACGTTATCTGTCATCGGTCCTGCTCCTCAAGGGGTCTAGTACAACACTTCTCTATGACCCGGGGTGTATGTGTGTTCCGTCCTTCTCCGTTTTGCCCTGCGCACGGCCCCTGTAGTTCTTTAACTCCACAGGCAGAACATGTGAAAGTGAAACTGCAATGATTATCAATGCGCTGAGTACGAAGTTGATACTAACACTATTTAGGGGGTCCTGTGAATACCCCGTGACCATAACGCTTACTATTTGTACAGAAGCGATGGCTAGTCCGGTAGAGCATTTGTGGGTAAGGTAGAACTTGAAGTTTAGCAGGGTATTAGCCATGTATATCGTCGCGAGGGCTGACGGTGTCGCTAACAGGCCGGGGAGCACGTCGGAGCTTATGAACACTAACGTAGCCCAGTTCAAGGAGAACAGGACCCCTACGCGCCACAGGGATTTAGTCTGGGCCGCGAGGGAGATTGATAGGGTGCAAATTGCAATTAAAGAATAGAGCGAGAACATTGTCATGGGGTTTACCTCGTTGTTGGGTTTATGCTAAAAACGTCGTGGTGACGAGCTTAACATAAACCCCGAGATAAAGTCTAAGGTGTGTAATCCGTTAGAACGTCGATGGTCTGTTGGGTAACGTTGACCGGGATGTTGTTCGTTGAACTGTACGCGAAAATGTGCTCAAAGGTTTGGAAGTTAACTTCGCCACTTCTTACAGCGTCAATCTCTACCCTCATATTGAACTGAGTGTCCGCAGGCTGCCCCGTAACGACCGTAAACGTCGCCCCGGTTATTCCGGTATCAGTTGATAACAAAGTCGCTGTATCGTCGTTGTACGTGCGAATAGTGTACGTTACATCCGTTTCCTGAGAACCGAGGGCAACATTAAACCAATCTTCGATATTCGCTACCTGTTGGATTCTATCTTGATGCTTCCAAGTTACGATAACGTCCGCGCCGATAACATCCGCAGGGAAGTAAGCCGCCGCCGTAGGGAACAAGGCACCATGTATCTGAACCTGTGATGGTGGGTAAGGTTTAAACTGACGCCCTACAAGTGCTTTGGACACTTCCGTAGCATCTCCAATAGCTAATATCCCGATACTGGTTTGCGTAACGGCTTTACCATCTACAGTAATCCCCGGGGCGAACTCCGTAGGGTCTACTGCGTCGTTACCGTCAGCAAAGTAAATAACTGCACCCGCTGTATGCGCTACAGGGACGGTATCAAAACAGCCACGGCCGATGGTTACTGTCAATAGCACTGGGTCCACGGCGTCGATACGGATAACCTCGTCGTCAATGTACGCGTACCCGCCCGGTTTTATTTCACTCGTCGAACCTACGAAGGTGTTAATAGAAATGTCCGTAGTTTCGATGCGGTCCATGTTACCCGTTAAGAGCGCGGAATGTGTCCACTTACCATCAATGGCAAACTCATACACTAGCGCACCTGTGCGGGTCCATAGTTGCATACCAAAGGTAGGCTGTAGCGGTTTACGCGCCACCATTTGTACGTGTGTTGTCGTGTCCGTAATCGCGGCGAAGTCACCCGAGGTAAACGTCGTAGCCATCACGTAGTAAGGCAGTTCCATTAACACTGACGATAACGCAGGTAGCGGGTCAGTCACAGTCTCTACCCACTCGGTTTCGGAAGGTGTTATATACGCGTTAGCGGGTAGGCCGAAGATATCCTCTACAGCGTCGATTTGCACTTCACTGTTGGCTAGTTCTCCGTAGTCTACTTCTGTTACACGTAAAACCACTTGTGATATGCCGTACGCTGCCCAAGACAACTTAATAACGTCCCCCGGGTTCACGTTCCAGCCCTCACGGTTAGTTTTAAACGTTACCCTTGCCAATGGGGTAGATGACTGACGCAACTCCCTCACGGCGATTTTAGAGGCTATATCCGCGGTGTCTACGCCCGTAAAGTCTTTAGTCTGGGAAACGATACCATTTTGCGCTTGGATAGATGCCAAGTCCTGTGCGGTGATGGTAGTGTCATCCAAGTCGCCACGCTTACGATAAGTAAGTACAATCTCGTTAACTAGCTCCGCGAACGCTGGGCGCTCGAAAGATGCTAACGATGATATGTTGGTTTCATCAAACACTGGTAACGTATTAGGGTCATAGTCATCACGGATAAGGGACAATTTAAACTTGCCCGTTTCCCGGTCGGTGAATAGCACCGCGTTAATTAGCGTTAGTACCTGCTTGACGAACTCTTCTGCCGAACTTTGGTTAGCGTATACCAACGACAATCCGAAGCCCTCCGCGAAGAGCGTGTCGCCCACAGCCTCAAATGATGGTAAGTCCAATTCGCCTACAGGCAGACCTAAGCCCCAATCGGCGTTAGTTAGCGTGTCATAGAGGATATGCGCCCCGTTAGCGGAACCACTATTGATGTCTTGCTTGGTGGGGTTTAATGTGCCCCCCGGGATGTCTAGAACTTCAAAGGCCCACGGTTTCGGATACGGTGACATTGACGCGATGAACCCGCCGTTACCGTCTGACGTGTAGATAGGGACCTCGACATTTTGAAAGCCGCCACCGGGGGCGAAGGCTACAACTGTCTCTGTGAAACCACCTTCACGGAACACCGCAGATAACACCCCGCGAAAGGCTGGGATATCCGTGCCTAACTGACTTTGTAAATATGCGTTCTCAGTTTGAGCTAGGTCCCCGAACATCACGTCTAAATCGCCCGCGATGCCTCCTTCTTTTTTGTCCCCACCGAATAGCTCCGGCTTGAATAGCGGCTGTGTTGCGCTCCCGGTGATTGCACCCGAGAAGACTTCACGCTTACCAACTAGAATCCGGTTAAGTTGCTTCACAGGCCCATGACAGATAGCCATGTGTAGCCCGAGGTAATATCTATAGCCGATTACTTGCTTGCTACTTCCACCCATGCGCTGCCTCTACTACTTTGTTAGCCATAGAGTCGTTTAGGTCTAATAGCTTCTGTTCGTCGATACCATTCTTTAAGAAATCGGAATAGTCCAAATTGTACTTAGCAAAAAACGCCCGTGTCCCATTGCTGCAATAGAGGACGTTTCGGACGTGTTGAAGAGTGATAACCATTACTTGCCACCTTCTGATTCGATTTTGGTATAGCTCAAGTCACCGTACCATACGATATTCGGGCTCTGTATAACGTAGGTCCCGAACACTTTAGGGATTGGCTTGCCCTGCTCTGCGGTGGGCGCGTCAATCTCACTTAACGTAGCAGGTTTCGCCCCGGGCGGCTTCGGTTGTAAAGCCACTGCGATAATAATAACAATAATCATATAAACTAAGTATTCCACGGATTACCTCCTAAAATATGCTAGTCCCGTCCATCGGGTTCTTTTGCGGTATAAATGGGAATCCACCATAGTTTAACAGATTATCGAACTTACCGTTACAAACATCTGTTGTATGGTTACACCCCGCGAAAGCCTTGATGGTATTCCCTGCTACTAAATCGGAGAAAGGCAGGTTTAGCGTTAGCGTCCCAGACGCGTTATTAAACGCCGTGATAAATCTACGGTCTACATGGCCGTTGTTCGCGAACTCTACATAGCCCCCCGTGAACCACTCGTCATCATAGGTGGGGTTAACTGACTGTATAAGCGCGGCACTTGTAATGCTGTTGCCGGACACGTCCGATAGTACCGCCTCTGTGTTAAAGAGAGAGCGGTTTGCTAGGCAAGACGTTCCATACAGTACATGCGGGCAAGCGGTTTGATATGCTCTACGAAGCCCCGGGCGTTTAAGCGCGGAGAAGATAGGTTGGCATGTTAGCTCTGCCTCATTCTCCATGAACTTGACGTTAACGATGCGCCCGTTAAAGGTTATCGCACTGTTAAGCAGGTCGCCCGCGTGATAGCGGGTAAGCTTAATTGTGACGATGTCCGTAGGTGACGTAGCGATATACTGGTTCACTAAATCCGCACGGCGCGATATTCTAATTTTTAAGCTGGTTTTACCTATATCCTGAGTCCCCAGAATACGGGAACGTTTTATCGGTATCGCGGTGAACTCCGTACCCAAGTTCGGGAAGAAGTTCTCGTCGCTTGACGTATACCGCCAATAGGTGCCATTACGTTGAAACTCGTAAGTTTCTATGGGTGCGTTTCCATACTCGGAAACCTCTATACTATCAAAAGACATATCTATAATCCTACGGTGCTAATTCAATAATGGGTACGTTAACGTCTGAGTCAAAGTTTGACCCGTGACTTAACTCTATGCGGTCCGAGGCTAGGCGTTGTAAACCTAAGTGCTCCCCGTGTAGCAGTTCACTTGCGTCGCGGTTTAAATCTAAGTCGATAATCATTGTAATTGTAGTCCCGTCAGTAACCATGCTACTGATAGTCACTAACAGTTTTTCAGTCTTCGTTACAATCATCATGTGAACGCGGGCCGAGGCGTAAAGCGACTGACCTTCATCCTTGACTAGCAACGTTGTGTTTACCAATCCGGTGCTTGTAAAGGTGAAGTCCACTTCATGCGTAGGTGCCCAAAACGGTACAAGTCGCCCAGCTCTACGGTGTAGCCAACTTCTAAACTCCCATAGCTCTTGTTGGCTCGTTAGTTGCTGACCGAACACACGACGCTTTTTGTTGTTGTCCCAAGGGCTGAACGTGCCTACATTAGAGGACTCAAAATCGAGGGTGTCTACTCGGGCCTCGTAGGTATCTTTAACGCCGTTCTCTATCGCTAGCTGTTCGTCTAAGAATACATCATCACCAAGGAACTGAATAGGGCTAGCCACTGAGGGCAATGAACTATTTTTAACAGCCTCAAAGTCCGCGGTGATGAATGACCCAAAGCCTGTAGTTTGGCGAATCGGATTACCCAGCATACGACAACTTAACATCGGCGCTACCACGGCATTAGTACCAAAGACTTTCGTTAGTGGTGATGCCGTCACAATCTCAGTAGAGGTAAACGACAATATTTGAATTATCTCGAAGTCGGTTGCGGTGTTGTAAACGATAGCGAGTTCGCCTTCCACAAACTGCGCGTAAAGGGTCGATACTTCTACTAAGGCCACACCAATAACAGTCGGGTTCGTTAGGGTTCTACACTCCGCAAAAACAGGTACGCCCCATAGGTTATCACGCCACCCATAGAGTAAGTTATCCGCCAACGCATGTAAGTGGAACGGGACAAACGCACGGACTGAAAAGCCTTGTCGTGGGCTCGTACGAATACGCACACGCTGTTCACTGCCGTTATTCGAGGTAATCAGTTGGGTACTCCAAGTTAACGTCTCCACCGCGCCCTGACCGTACAAGAATGGGAAAGGTACAACTCGGGCACCTACAATCGCTACGGACGCGTCCAAGGTCGGTGCGGCCCAGTCAAAGGCGAGCTGTGCGTCAACTGTTGCAGGACCATCGGCACTAACTGTAACGATGTACGTTTGAAAGCCGTTATGGGCTAGCGTGAAGTTAGTTGGTCCGGTAATCTCGATGCCTGCGCCATTAATCAGCGATAGTCCATCCAGTACTCTCGCGTCGGGGTGTTGGTTCCAAATTAACAGCTCCCGTGTTTGGCCGCTCACTAATGGGCCAAGGTCTAGACGTTCTGGTAGATAGCGGATGCGGTTATAGAAGTCGTCGCGGTAATCCAACGCACTTTCAGCGGCACTAACTACAGGGGTCCAAACTACAGGGAAGTTGTTAACTAGCGGCCCTTGCTGCTCTAGGCCCAAGACACTAAACGGTATCTGTGACGGCGCAGGGTCACGCGTTTCTAAAGCCGGGTTAGCCCCGTTAGCAGGGGCCTCCGTAACTAGTGATGTACTTACATAGATGTCCACCATTATAGCACCTTAACCGTTAAGCCTAAGTAGCCCGTGTTTTCTGTACCGGGTCTAGCATCAGGGTCATTTTTAACGCCTTGGCTGAACGCTAACCAATCAGTATCGAACACCTGTTCATTATCCAAATACTGAATGTTACAGAACCGCACATCGCGTAGAACCCCGATAGGCGAGAACTTCGTAGACCCCGAGGCGATAGGGACCGCAAAGGAAATAGGGTGCAATGACGTTGCCTGCGTCGGAGTAGAGGGAGACGTCCCGTTAATACGGTTATTCGCCGCGGCTTGTATGTGCTGGTTGCTGGACATTCTAGTAGCCACTGGAATCGACCCCGCAAGACCTAGCTTGAGCATCCGAACACCGCCATCGTCAACACGTACATAACCCCCAAACTGATTCGAAAACCCTGTAGAAGGCATCATACCAAAAGGTACATTTTCGCCTGTGTAGGGGTCATCAAGGCCCGCGTTAAATTCAATGAAGTGCCCGAGGATAATAGCGCCCCCGGTATACGTCCCATACTTCTCAAGGCTGCCGAAGCAGAAATGTCGCCAAGAGCCGGAGTTAGCGATGAACGACACCATCACTACGCCGCCTGCAAAGTACGAAAAGTGATATGTACCAATCGCCCCACCGTTTAGCACACCGTAACACGGAGTTACCTGCGGGCCTGTGGCGTCTGTTTCGTCCGCCTGTGAGCCCCACGCTGTAGATGCAGCGTAAGCCGACGCCTGTGTTAGTCTGTACCCTTCTACCCCCGTAGTAGCGTTAACCACGAAGCCGATGCTAAAGAAGCCACCGTTAAACGACACGGATAATAACTGCCCCGGGGCTGTGCCTTCGGCGCGGTACTCATTAACTGTTATGCTCTGCGCAATGCAGAATAATCGGAGCTTATCTAGTAAGTCCACTGGGTCTGTTGCGCTACCTGTTTCATGTGCCATTGTTATGCCCTTACTTTTTAATTGCTACGTAGTTACCTTGGCCTGTTCTAAAGGCTTCTTGAAACACTATATACGTGTCTCCGCCAATTGTAACCTCATTTAGTACCGCCTGTGAAATACCCGAGATATGTGCGACGCCATCTAGGACCCCGAAACGCTCGCGATACCCGTGCCAATCTTCGTCGCCGTGGGACACTTCCACATCTGTTAGCAAGTAGTCACCCCCGAGCAAAGGTTCTATGTTATCCACTTGGAAGGCCCCAATACCGTTAGCGTTACTATACGGTTCTGTACCCCCGACAAGTGGCGGGATGTCTAAGTTCGTTTCGTTTACCCCGAGGTTGCCGTAGTTGGATATCCCTCTCCATACGTTCCCCGCGGAGAACACTGCCGCCGAGCCTGTAGTATCGGTGTTATACGCAGGGTTCCAAAACGAACGGTGTAGCGCGTTAGACTCACTAGAGAAACGTAGCCCTAGCTGCCCCATGTTCGCGCCGATATACAGCGGGTATGGATACGCTAGCGCTGCACTGACAGGCTCAAACGGGCTAATGAACCCTGCGTAAGTAGTCGAGTAAACCGATACTGTGACCTGCGCAACGATGATGTAGCGGCGACCATTGGCAAAGAACCAATATTGTACCGCTTGGTCGCTCAATGGCATCACCTTACTATTAAGGTCCACCCCGGGCTGTGCTACCAAAGTGTCGTTAGTGTTGAACTCTGTAGCCCCGCGAGTATCCCACGACCACGCATCAGAACCCGCCGCAGCGTCCGGCCCGAAGGCCGTGTTAACGTAGATGTTTTGGTCTAGGTTATTCCCCGGACCGCGTAAGTATATTTCTTCGTCGTCACCATCCACGGTATGCTTTAGCTCTGACCAAGCCCATGACGGGACGGACAAGTCCCCCGCCGGGTCTAACAGGTCAGCATGTGACGTAATGAATGTGCGGAACAGCGAAAATAAATTCGCGGGTCCCGTTGCTGTTCCAGTTTCAAAAGCCATGTTTAGTTATTCCTCAATATCTGATTAAGTGAACTTGCGTTACGCTCGATAGTGTTGACTAAAACGCGCTCACCGTCCGAGCTAGTTAAGAAGTCTTCTACCATCGCTGGGTCTACTACGTTCACGATGCGAATACCGCCGCTATCTGGCGTGTTACTTTGTGGCGCTGCTTGCCCTGTACCTACCGCAGCACTACCAACTTGTCCGCCATTTTGGAACGCTGACGGGTTATTAATCTGCTGTAGCAACGGACGGAAACGCGCCGCTGATTTAGCGTTAACTACGAACTCGCCGTTAGACAACATCGCTGGGATAGAATCCGAACGTGGACCACCCGGGCCGCGAACATCACCACCATTAGCGAAGCCTGCAACTGCTAGACCTTCTGCCAAACCGACCGTAGCGATAATACCTGTACTCGCCGCTGTCGCATTAGTACCGAGCGTAGCCAATGACGCTAACGCCGCTGGTGTTGCCCATGCCGACGCAACTGCTGTCGCTTGACCTACTGACGATGCAACGGATGCCGCGCCAAGGGTGTTCGCTAGAGCCGCGTTAAGCACATACTGTATGCCTAGTTGGATAAGTCCTGCCAGTAAATCACGTAGCGCTTTTCGTGCTACATCACCAATGGCGTCTTGGAAGCTATCACCAAATATAATCGCGTCTGCTGCTGCCGTTGCGAAGCCTTCCGAAGTACTGGTAAAGAACTCCCCGAATACTTGGCCTGCTTCTGCTTGGAAGTTCCTAACCGCATCTAGCATACTTTCTATGCCAATAAGGAAACCGTCAACAAACGAGGCGTTACCCATCTCTATATTAAGGTTAGCCTGTTCTAGGCGTAATGCAATCATTTCGTTTTTAAACTCTGACGCAGATAGCACACCTACGTCGTACAACTCGTTTAACGTCTTCTGCCTAACAGCTAATTCTTGCAAAGGCCCCCGTAACCCATCGACAACATCCACACGGTCTTGCATTGCCTGATTCAGTTGTAATGCGTGTCTTAAGGCTTTGTCTTCTAGTTCGTTTAGCCCCCGGCGCAGTTTTGACTCTAGCGCTAGTACTGCTAGCTGTATCTCGCGCTGACGGATATTTAGCGTTAGTGCTTCCGTCCGCTTCTCAAGGCTGTCAATCTCGCCTTGAACCGCTGGGTCGATAGTTAGAGGTTTAACCTTCGCACCCGGTAATGGTACATCCGCTTCGGGTGCAGGCTGGTTAGCGATACGCAGTTTACCCACTCGTTCTACTTCATCCACTAAGCCGCGGACTAGGTCTTCGAGTTGAGTTCGGTTAAAGCCTTTCATAAACGCTTCTTGAGCTGCCTTACCAACATCAAGGAACGTCGCACCTGTCACCGATTCTAACTGCGGTGCGTTGATTAGGTCGATAGGGTCCAAGCCTACGAAGTCACCAATAGAGTTTAGTTTCGTGATTAGGTCATTAACAAGGCCGCCAATGGTTTCGGATAAGGCGTTAGCCATATTGATACCCACTTCCTTCATGATGCCCGGGAGTGTTTCGAACAACGACGCGATAACCTTGATGCCACCATGGAATATCCCGATGATTTTATCAATCGTACGTGCCGCCGCGATGATGATGCCTGCAAACGAAAACTCGATGTCGTCGAAGAAACCTACTATCTCGTTAAACACGGGTGTAAGGAGGTTGATAACTGGTGCAAACTGGTCGCCAATGAAGTTACCAATATTCAAGAACGCCGCTTTAAAGTTCTCAATCTCTATGCGGGCCCTAGACATAAGCACGGTGATTACGTCAGCAAACGTCGAAACGCCTTCCGCTGTAAACTTAATCTCGTCCTTAAAGGCTATCAGCGTCGATATGGCCGCAGTTGCCGTAACAAGTAGGAAACCTATAGGGTTCGCTGCAATTGCTACTGTCAGCGCGATTACGCCTGCTTTAGCGAGGGCTAGAGCTTTAACCAAGCCGCCTACGCCGAGGAAGATAGTCAACGCTTGTGCTGCTTGCGCCGCTGTATCCAAGTTAAACGCTAGCGATAGTAGCGAGCTTGCAATTAAACTGGTCAAACCGATTCCGCTATCCGCTTCACCGATAAACTGCGTCATTGCATTAGTCAGGACCACGAAGCCCTGTGCGATTGTTGGAGTAGTCCGAGCGAACGCGGCTTCCAATGAATCGGCTTGGCTTAGAATACCTTTGAAGAATTGTTCGTTAGTAATTCGGCCTTTAATGATTAACCCACGTAAACGCGACACAGAGTTACCCGCCTCGTCAATTCCTCGGGCTGCTGCTTGAACTAAGGGGAACGCACCATCAACAAGCGAGTTAAATTCCTGCGCTTGAATGTTGGCATTACCTAGGGCCTGTGATAACTGAATGAGCGAACCTGCCGCCTCCGCAGTTGTACCACCTTGGGCCGCTAGTGCCTGACCTGTTGCGTTTACGAATTTGAGTACATCTTCTTGTGACGCGCCGAGTTCATCGGAGGCCACGGATATACGTTGGTATAAGAACGCTAATTGTGCAACGGGTGCCCTAGCGTTATTTGCAATCTTAAATACCCTGTCCAATACCTGCCCTGAGAAGGCGGCACCGCTAGTCGCTACCTTGACCCTGTTTGTTAGGGTCACGTAGGCATCTGCTAGTTTGAGTATTTGTTGTATGCCAAATGAAACAGCCGCAAAGCTAAAAGCGCGAGCAATTGTATCTCTCAATCTGTTCGCGCTTCTTTCTACATCTGTCAGGCCCCGTTTTACTTTGTCGGTGCCTGCTGTTGCTTGCGACGGGTCCACTATGACGCGTATTCGAAAATCTGCCATAATGTACTTGCCCTCTATCTTGGTGGTGGTGGCTTGGGTTTAGGCTTCTTACGTTCGGCTTCTGCGTTCTGCCATTCCATATAAGCCCCGTCCATCTCACGGATAATATCTATAAACGCCTCCACTATATCACAGTCTAACTCATAAAACTCTGCATAGTGGACAATGTCACGCCAAGGGATAGGGCAAAGGCCCATTCCACCCGCTCGGCATGTGTTTAAATCGTAAAAGGCTTTTATGTAGAATACATCCTGTGATTCTATTTCCGGTTCGTCCAAGTACCACTGGGGGAGCTGTCTATTCTTGCGTATCGACGACTCGATAGAAAAGCCGTCCCGTGCGTAACGCAAGTCCCATAGTAGACGCTCGCTTAGTTTTTTGCTTTTTCCTCTACGTCGATAGGTGCTTCAATAAAGTTCTGTAGGTCCGAGGCAAATGCACGGAGTTCGTCGAATATCCAATCGGGTAGGCTTGATAGGAAGCCAAGGCACTCGCCTTCGGTGAATTCAACTACTGTGCCTGCATCATCTTTAATGCCTGTCCAGCCTTTAACGATATGCTTTGCGTATAGTACGCGGTCTTCTTCACGATTGCTTTTAACCGTGTCCGCGTTAACTTTTTTCTTCGCCTGACGTTTACCGCCTTTACGTAGAAGCTCATTGAAGTAAGCGCGGTTACTTTCCGACGCGGCTACGATATGTAGAATGGGCGCACCTTCAATCTGAAAGATGGCGAAGTCTACCGTTTTGTTGCCAGATACTTCTAATTTTGCTAGATGGGAAAAGTTAGCCATTTGTTATTCTCCAATAATTATAGGGGGTAAGTCCTCTTGACTTAAATTAAGGATAGACGAGTTTTGAATTAATGCAAATATTATTTTGAGGCAGATACAAAACGACCGCAAGAAGCGGCCGAATCGTGGGGTTATTTAGGCACCGGGCCAAAGTTCAATGCTCATACTACAGCACCGGAACAAATGGGAATACCGAGATACCAATGGAGTTGCCTGTCGTTGGGTCTTGGAACGCCTCAGACGTCACATTAATCAACACTGACTCATTCACTGGGAGCTCTGTATCACCACCGCCTAGCGTCATTGCGGGGATGTCGAACATGATAGCACCGTCATCGTTCTTAACAGCGAAGTCCATTGCTACTGTTTCGTTATTACGAACGGCGTCAACTACTGCACTATCCGTGAACACTAGCTGTGCTTCGATGTTAACTTCAAAGTTACCGTAGTTCATGAACTTCGCACCGAGGTTACAAAGCACTTTTTCTGGTGACACGTTATTGTTCAGCGTAACCGTTAGCGATTTAAAGTCCGTCGTTAGGCCCGTTTCATCCGCTTGAGTGATACGCAAACGCGCACAGTCAGTAGTGGTGTTATACGCGCTTGTACGTGATGGGTCGATTGCGTTTTCTGCTTCGTTCGCACGGGTTTCTGTTGGCGGTAGTGTGTCTGTACCGATGAAGGCAAAGGCCACAGTCGCTTTATCTGCTAACGGAACCGTTACGGCCATCGTATTACAGAAGTTACCTTTAGCGTAGCCATACTTCGAATCGACACCATTAGTCGCTAGACCCGGGTATTCTAACTCGAACTGATACGAACGCTCTAAGAAGTTCGCGTCATCCGTTGGTACGTTCTTAAGGAAGCGTCCAAAGAAGATTTGAATTTCTTTACCTGTACCCGAATCGGTAACAAATGTCTCTGTCGCCTTATCGAGGACAACCGCGTTAGCTGCGATAGAAACGATACGTGCATAACCGGAGTTATCCAAACTTGGTGACGCAAAGAAGCGGTTAATTAACGCCGTACCACCAAGGAAGATGAACTCACCTACTTGCATAGGTAACGTCGTAAAGTCTAGCGCTGTACTGCCTAGCGTGATTACTCCGGCGGCATTGGTGATAGTGATATCACTCGTTGCACCTTCAACGCCTACCACTTCAACGCGAGCGGTCGCAGGGGGTGTCGCTTCGGTCGCTAGACCTGCTGCGGTAATTGCTGTAGGCGTTGGCACACCATTCACAACATGTAGGCCATTGTTACCCGGTACACCGAAGTCCACACCACGGACCAACGTACCTACTGGCAGTGTCGTTCCCGAGTCTACCGTGTACTCTGTCGCGGTTACTGCTGACGGCGTACGGTCTACTTCACCTAAGAAGTTCGCGAAAACGAAACCTTCTGCGAAGGCGTCAAAATGCGACACGATTAAATCTGCGTCAAAATCTACTGCGCTGTCTAAATCGGTAATCGTACCTTTACGGCGTTGTCGGTTACGTGAAATAGGGCTACGGGCCACCGTGGTAATCGTCGCACCGAAGGCACCAATCGAGTTAGGTTCTAATAGGTCCCATACTGGCGTAACCGGGAGGATACCTAAAGTTTGTTCAATCGCCACAGCTAGTGACGTGTTGTTCGTGAGTACTCTACCCATGTGTCGGGCTCCTATTTAATTTCTTCATAAGTGAATTCGGTTTCAACGTTCGTGGCGTACCACTTACCTTTAGCCCCGACTTCGCGGTTAACTGAGTTGCCTGTCCAAACTTGGCTAGACAACCTCTCGCCTTCTAGAATATCCATAGCCAATTGCGCTAAGGTATCTGATTCTGACGTACCCGTATTAACGGGTGTGAACACTTGCACAAAAAATATGCCTTGTCGCTCATATCGTCTGTTTGTTTTCTTACCAAGAGACGATTGCCCGCCTTCTTGTCCCCGGGCTGTTAAGCGTACCCAAGGGTCCGACTCGGGCTCTACAAACTCGCCGTTGTCGGTGTCAATCAATGTCGTAGCACCCCATCCAGCGATGAATTTATCATACATCAGCTTTCGGGCTTCGTTAATTGTTGCCATAATGTACCTGCCTTTCGGTTATCATACCCTTTTTTCTACCGCTTGTATCCCCTTTAATATTCCAATCTGTACGAAGCCTACAGGCGCTTGGTCTGAGTGACCCGCATTTAGTCTCTCGATGTACGAAACATTGTTCGATACGAAAACTATAGCAGGTAACTTGTAAGTCGCCAACACCTTAGCGATTCCCTCCTCTTGCGCCGTAGCTGTTACGCTCTCTTTTGTCCCTACAGTTCCCGTGTGAGAGGAACCAATATTAGGGACCCAGTTCGCTTGCGCCCAACCTGTATCAACGGGAGTGTCCTCTCCAAGTTGGGCTGTAACCTCTAGGGTTATCTGCTGCATCACGTCCTCTGTAAAGGCCGTTAGCTGCGTGGTAACATGTTCCGCATCATCCTTCGGCATATTATCTAGTCTCCACTGCTACTAGCGAATCCAGTTCGGCTAGTACGTCATTAGTTGACGTCTTGTTCCGTACTTCGATTTTTACAAAGTCGTTAGTATCCAACGTAGTGTTAGCACTGAGATTGAAGAACGCCACGTCACGGCCACCACCAATAGGTAGCAGTGCGTTCATCTGTCTTTGCTGTGTACTGACAGGCACAAACGATGACGCGGAATCGTCCCATTTTGTAATCCTAACCTCTACTACTTCTGCGGCTGTACCCGATACTGATAAATCTACCGCGACGCTATAGTCCCTTGGTGAGTCGCCAATGTGGCGTATGTGACCGTTAGCGGGGCTATCAAAATGCTGTAGCGAAGACGCTGTCCATGTTGCTGCCAAGTCTTCATAAACGTCTATCGTGTTAATCACTGTCGTTACTTCTACGGTGGACCTTAACTCGCCACCTTCAAAAGTATTATTGACGCCAATGTTATCTCTAAAGACACTCGCCAAGGCTGTGTTATCTATGTTTGGCAGTATCGTAGTATCACCCGGGTCAACAACGGTATTCCGCGTTATGATACAACCATTTAATTGCAGCGTAGACGCGTTAGGGAAGTTAGCGGGGGTGAAGTCAAGCAACGGCGCTAGTGTGCCTAAGTCGGCGTTTATATCTGTTAAGAAACGTGACGCCATTGAAAAGGTTGGGCCTGCTTTAAAAAGGGGTGCTGATTTAGTGTTATCGAGGCCACGAACAATAGACGTCGTAATACGATAACCGCCGACCCATACCCCATCGAGTTCTAAGGAAGGTGAGCCCCCGAAGCGGCCCGTACCCAGTTCTAGCCCCTGACGGTAGTTTGTAATCTTACCTAGTGACGTACAGTCGTTATAGTTGATTCGCGAGAACTCGAAAGCCTCAAAGCCTGTGACTGAAAAGATGTCATAGACTTGTGAGTTAGCACCCGTGACCTCGATTGCGTAGTCCATACCCAACAAGTCCCCACTGCCCCCCACCGGAGAAGTGAACATCACGTAATCGCTGGTGTTATCAATAAGCTTAGAGTTATCGAAAGAGTACCCCGATAGCGTTAGCCCTCCCGCAGGTATTTCTATCGAGACTCCTTTCATATCTATGATGCCGTCGAGGAAGTACATCTTAGTACTGTCCAATAGTCCCTGTAAGTCTCGGAACGAACTAACAATAATCCTGTTTTTTAAATGTTTCGGCCCGTACGCCTTTTCTATTAATGCTCCCATGTTGTGTACCTCTTGATTAAGTTGTTACTTTAACGCCGACCTTGAGCGCGTTTACTGCTGCTACGGTCCATGCTGCGGCAGTATTAGGGTCTAAGAGAAGTTGGTCTACCTGCGTTACGTATGTGTCCGTTAGCGCCTTTGTAGCCTCGTCTGTTTCTGTTGCACCTGAGATAGTATATTGCACTACATCCCGGGGCAAGTTTTCCGTTACACGCGCAATGGCCTTTATCTCGACCGCGTGAATTGTATTGATTGTTGGGCTTACTGGAAGGGCTCCGAAGTTGTGGTCCTGCTTGTCGCCTAACGTCTGCGTAGTGATAACGGTTGTGTCGCCATCTGGTGAGCCTAACGGGTCATCTACGTCGGCAAAAGTGCCCGTCCAGTCTGCGTTATCGCCTGCGCCATCTGGTAGCAGTTCGTGTATCTGGTGCGAGCCTAACGCTGTAACAATGCCATTGACAGTGACCAAGTCATCTATCACGCAGTCCGTGGACAAGCCGCCGCCTATGAACATACCTGTAGGGCTAGCGAACGATTGTTCCGTGTCACCTGAGAAGGATAGCACAGAGACACCATCGACCCACACTTCCGCTGTCCCGGAGTTATCAATAAACACCCGTACTTCGATATGGTGGTCCGTGGCCGTGGTTATTACCCCGGTGGCGGTTGTTTGGCGTAAGGAGCTATTGGTGTACAACTCTAACGCCCCATCGGACTTGAGCCTAACTGTGACGTGACCATCTGTAGCACTCGGCATAGAGCCCCCAATGGACGCGTCCCGGGCCATACGCCATATATTGCTATCAGCACCTATGTTCGCCCAGTTCGCCCACCAAGAGTTGCCCCAGCGGCGTTGAGCGACGAAGTTGCCTACATCCGTGCTAAGGACTTGGTCCTCACCGTTGAATTTGTAGCCATTGCCGCCGAAGCGGCCCCCTGCGATGGCTCTAGTACCCGTGGCGAACAACCAACCTGTAGCTACTAGGTCTGCGCTGTCGTTCGCGATGTTACCAAAGCCGTTCATTCTATGGATAGCCATATTACGACACCACCTGTATGCTAAATGA